>Ga0187861_10002627_pt1 | contig 16649 bp, 10 predicted proteins | sample June2016WEW_10_1_3_FD_132986 | JGI IMG/M metagenome (GOLD analysis project Ga0187861, IMG submission 132986) | Peatland microbial communities from SPRUCE experiment site at the Marcell Experimental Forest, Minnesota, USA - June2016WEW_10_100 | ecosystem: Environmental > Terrestrial > Soil >...
CCCTCCGGTTATACCGGAGAACCTGCCGCTAGACGGCTCAAATCCGGCTCTCGGGCCGGCCTGCCCAACCGACGCCCTATGGCACACTACATCTTGTCGGTCTGAGGCAACGCCTCGTTAGTTTTGATCCGGCAATTCCTCAAATTTTGTTCTGCCCCCGACAGATTTTTTGGCTCAGCCAGCAAATCTTGCCTGCAAGTCTTGCTGCAAGTCTTGCTTGCTTCACCTTGGAATAGAGTGCTATTAGAAATTCTCCTATGATTACCAAGAGCCGGCCGCAGCCGCTGGGTTCATTTCTTCTGGCCGTCATCTTCGCGGCCGGGCTGGCCCGCTGCGTTGCCCAGGGATCGCCGCCCCCAGGCGGGTTGATCCTGACGGAAACGGACAACGGCAAGACCGTCACCGCCGTCGTCGGGGAACCCATCGCGATCAACCTGCGCGGCAATCCGAGCACGGGCTACGCCTGGTCCCAGACTTCGACGAACGGCGATTCGGTCGTGGCCAACGGCACGGCCACCTACACTTCCGATCCAGGTGGCGGCGCTGGTGTGGGCGGCACGTACCTCTTTCCCTTCAGCGGGGTCAAACCAGGCCAGACCACCCTGGCCTTTGCGTACAGCCAACCCTGGAACCCGGCGAGCCCGGCGCAGACCTTCCTCGTGACCATCAATGTTGCCGCGGACGATGTCCTGCCACGGCTCTACATCGAAGTAGTGAACGGGACCGTGGTGATCCGCTGGCCAATCGCCAACAGCGACGGGTTTTATCTGGAAGGCGCCACCGAACTGCAACCGGCCGACTGGGCGGCCCTGAATGTGGCGGCGGTTCCCGACGGCGATCTCTACAAGGTGACCCTCGGCGCGTCCGGCAACATGCTCGTCTTCCGCCTGCACAAATAACGGGGCACCTTCCGTGCCTCCCGTCCTGCCGGATCGCAGGGAACTGGGTTCAGACAATCGCCACCCGGCAAGCCATGATGGACTTCCAGCCGCCCGGCCCGTGATGCGATTGTTCTCGTCTCGCGCGAAGACGCCGGCCTTCAAAGTGGCGCCGGCGGCGAAGCCGGCCGTTTGGTGGTTGGTGACTGCGATCTGCCCCGGCCGGCCGCTGCTGGCGACAGTCGTCAGCGCTCGTAGATCAACGCCGAACGGCTGAACGCTCGCACTTCAGCGCGTGTTTTGTCGAAATACTCCACCTGGAGCCTGCCCTCGCTGACCAGTTGAACGAGCAGGAACCCCGGCCCGGCCACGCGTTCCCCGGCGACGCTCTCTCCACGACGGCTGCCTTCTTCCGGCCCCAGCAGTGGGTACTTCACCAGGCCCGTTTCCACGCCGACCGTCGCCGGGTCAGGCGATTCGGCCGGCACCGCGTAAGTTCCCGCCGGCGCCAACGTGCCGCCAATCGAAATCCGCACGAGCTTCGGTTTGCGCACGTCATAGACGAAGGCGAGCTGCTTGCGGAAGATCTCGGGCACCCCGCGGCTGCCATCGTCGGCCGACAGACTTTCGTGAAACCAATTCCCCACCAGCCGCCCCCGCCGGTCAAAGTCGATCTTGCCGTCTTTGTCCGCTCCCGCGCGGGTTACTTTGGCGTAAAGCTGGCTTTTGACCGGTTCGACGAACAAAGAAAGCGGCGAAACCGTTTGCCGAGTTGGGGCGGGATAACGCTTCGGGTTGATCAAGCCGGGCAATCGAACCCGCGTGTCGTAAGCTCCCAGGTCCAATGACGAACGGCCCGAGGCCCGGCCCACGACCTGGCCCGCTTTGACCCGGCTCCCGTTCCCGATTCCCGGTTCGAGGACGATATGGGCAAGGTAGTAACTGAGGTGCTCGTCGGCGCGGATTTCGATCTTCAGATCGCCAACCAACTGGGCGACCACGGAAAAGACCGTCCCTCCAGCCGGCGCCCGCACCGGCAACCCGGCCTTGCCAGCGTAGTCGAAGTAGATGTGGTCGGTCGGAAACACATGGCCGTGCCGCGGACTCAAGTTGCCCAGCGGGATGATCTCACGAACCTCGGTCGGGTCGAGGGGCGAGACGGTGAAAACCGGATTCGGAACGAAAGTGTTCTCATCGGCGGCACCGAGCGCCGGTGACACCGCTGCCGAAACGGCCACGACAATCCCCCCTGCCAGCGACCTCCAACCCCAGGTCGCTTTCCGCCTGTCAAGGCTCCATTGGCGCCCGCTGCCGTCGGCTCGATCCGTCCTGTCAGGATGCGCGGCCGCGTGCGGATCGGCAAGCGCGAAGACCTCCGCCAAGACCTCCGGGCCGGAGGCCGCCCCGACTCGGGCGAGGCGCCGGGTGCGAAATCCGCCGGCCGGGCTCGTTGTTGCTTGACGGGGCCTCAAAATATATTTAGTTAGCGAAGTAATTGAGATCGGTCTGGCAGATTCAACATGAAACGAGCATCCGGCCGGGTCAGGCCAGCGGTGAGTGAAGCCGTTTTCCGCGCGTTCCTGAGGTCGTGGGGGCTGTTGCGGCAGGCGCAGGATCCCTACTTTGCGGGGTTTGGGATCAGCGCCTCCCAGTGGGGCATCCTGCGGGTGCTGCAGCGGGCGGAGTTGAAAGGAGAAGCGGAATTGGCTTTGAAGGAAGTGGGCGAGCGTTTGTTGATCCAACCGCCCAGCGTGACCGGCGTCGTGGATCGCCTGGAGCGGCAGGGCTTCGTCAAGCGCAGCCCGTCGAAGACGGATTTGCGCGTCCGCCATCTCAGGCTGACGCGGCCAGGGCGGGAGCTCATGGCCAAAGTGCTGGAAGGCCACGCGGAGCGGATTCAGTCGCTGTTTGCCGGTCTTGAGCCGGAGGAACAGGAAACCATGCTCGGTCTGCTCCAGCGGCTGGAGGCCCATCTGCAAACACTCGTTTCGCCCCCGCCGAATGACGGGGCGTCCAACCATGAGACTCGGAAGAACTGAAGCCCGCCGATGGCCTCACCTCCTTACCGGGACCGACCACCAGCAATGAATTGACCAGGAAAAGATTCTATGGCTCTCCCCCCTGAAATGAACGGCAATCCTCCCTCCTCCAGCGGCGCCGCCGCGACCGGCCGCACGTCCTCCGGCAAAAGATGGGGGGCAATCGTGGTGGCCTGCGTGTTCATCGCGGCCGCCGCGGGGTGGTGGCGGCATAGTCACCCCGCGGTGCCCGACAAGAAGACCTCCGGCTCGGCGCGCGGAGAACTGCCGCCGGTGCCGGTCGTGGCTGGCGTGGTGGCCGAGAAGGATGTGCCGATCTACCTGGATGGCCTCGGCATCGTTCAGGCGTTCAACACGGTCACGGTCCACGTCCGGGTGGACGGCCAGTTGCAGAAAGTCGCCTTCGTCGAGGGACAGGACGTGCGCGCCGGCGACCTGCTGGCCCAGATTGATCCGGCCCCGTTCCAGACGGCGCTCGACCAGGCGGTGGCGAAACAGGGCCAGGACGAGGCCCAGCTCGCCAATGCGAAAGTGGACTTGAAGCGCTACGCGGATTTGCTGGCGAACGAGGGCGTCACGCAGCAGGTCTTTGACACGCAAGCGGCGCTGGTGAACCAGTTGGAGGCGGCAGTGAAGGCCGACCAGGCGGCGATCGAGAGCGCCAAGGTCCAGCTCGCGTACACCACGATCGTTTCGCCGATTGACGGACGGACGGGCCTTCGCCGGGTGGACCAGGGCAACATGGTTCACGCCGCGGACGCCACCGGTCTGGTGGTGATCACCCAGTTGAAACCGATCTCCGTCGTGGTCACCCTGTCGGCATGGATGCTGGGGCAAATTCAGAAACAGACGGCCGCGGGCGCGGAACTCACCGTGCTGGCCGTTGATTCCGGCGACACCAACCTGCTCGGCACCGGGAAGCTCGCCGTCATTGACAACCAGATCGACACCTCGACCAGCAACCTGAAACTGAAGGCCACGTTCCCCAACACCGATCTGCGGCTCTGGCCGGGCCAGTTCGTGAACGCGCGCTTGCTGGTGTCGGTTCTCCAAGGCCGCGCCGTGGTACCCGCCGCGGTAGTGCAGCGCGGGCCGGAGGGGTCCTCCTTTGCCTTCGTGATCAAGGACGACCAGACGGTGGAAATTCGTCCGGTCAAGGTGGCCCAGATCGATCAGGGAGAAGCGTTGATCGAGGACGGGCTTCATCCCGGCGAGCGCGTCGTGGTGGATGGCCAGTACAGATTGCAGAGAGGTTCGCGGATCAAGCTCGCCGACACGCCCGGCCCGGGCGCGGGTGGCGGACGGGGAGGCCGCGCGGCCGGGTCCGGCGGCACCAACGATCAAAGCGGCGCGCGCGGGCCAGGGAAAGCCCGGCCGTGAACGTCTCCGAGCCATTCATCCACCGGCCGATCGCCACGTCGCTGTTGATGACGGGCGTCTTCCTGATGGGCGCGCTGGGTTACCTGCTGCTGCCCATCTCGTCGCTGCCGCCGGTGGATTTTCCGACGATCCAGGTCATGGCCCAGTATCCGGGCGCGAATCCCGAGGTGATGGCTTCGTCCGTCACCACGCCGTTGGAGCGGCAGTTCGGCCAGATCAGCGGGCTGGCGCAGATGACGTCGGTAAGTTCCTTCGGCACCGCCAGCATCACGCTCCAGTTCGTGCTCGACCGCGACATTGACGCGGCAGCCCAGGATGTGCAGGCGGCGATGAACGCGGCCAGCGGCGTCCTGCCGAAGATGCCCAATCCGCCGACCTACAGCAAAGTCAACCCGGCCGACACGCCGATCCTCACGCTGCAGATCAGCTCGGACTCGCTGCCGTTGGAGAAGGTCAACGACCTGGCGGACACGGTGATTGCCCAGAAACTGAGTGAGGTGACCGGCGTCGGGTTGGTCACGATCGAAGGCAATCAGAAACCCGCGGTGCGGGCCCGCCTCAATCCCGCGGCCCTCGCGTCGCAGGGGCTCAGCCTCGAAGATGTGCGCACCGCGCTGGCGGAAAACAACGTCAATGCCCCCAAGGGGAGCTTCGACGGGAAGCGCCAGTCCTATTCCATCAACGCCAACGACCAGATCTTCTCCGCCGCGGAATTCGGCAACGTCATCATCGCCTACAAGAACGGCGCGCCGGTGCGCCTGCGCGACGTGGGCGACACGATTGACAACGTGGAGAACGTGCGCATGGCTGGCTGGGTGGACGGCAAGCCCGCCGTCATCCTGGACATTCAGCGGCAGCCGGGCGCGAACATCATCGAAACCGCCAACCGCGTGAAGCTGCTGCTGCCGCGGCTGTGCGCGGCGATTCCCCCTTCGGTCACGATCGGCATTCTCACCGACCGCACGGCGACCATTCGCGCCTCCGTGGCCGATGTGCAGTTCACGCTGCTGCTGGCGGTGCTGCTGGTGGTCATGGTGATCTTCGTGTTCCTGCGCACGTTCTGGGCGACGGTCATTCCCAGCGTGGCGCTGCCGCTGACCATCGTGGGCACCTTCGGCATCATGAAGCTGGTCGGGTTCAGCCTGGACAATCTGTCGCTGATGGCGCTGACGATTTCCACCGGCTTCGTGGTGGATGACGCCATCGTGATGATCGAGAACATCGTGCGTTTCATCGAAGGCGGGGAGCGACCGCTGGCGGCCGCGCTGAAAGGCGCCAAGCAGATCGGGTTCACGATCATCTCCCTGAGCTTCTCGCTGATCGCGGTGTTTATCCCGCTGATTTTCATGACCGGCATCGTGGGCCGGCTGTTCCGCGAGTTCGCGATCACCTTGAGCGCGGCGGTGGCGGTGTCGGCCATCGTCTCGCTCACGCTCACCCCGATGATGTGCGGGCGGCTCCTGAAAGCGGCGAACCAGTCGAAGCACGGGCGCTGGTATCTGGCCACCGACCGGATGTTCCGGGCTTGGTTGGGCGCGTACGATCGCAGTCTGCAATGGGTGCTGCGGCACCAGCCGTTCACGCTGACGGTGGCCATCGTCACGATGGCGGCCACGGTCTGGCTCTATGTCATCATTCCCAAGGGCCTGCTGCCGGAACAGGACACCGGGTTGATCGTCGGCGTCACGGACTCGGCGCAGTCCATCTCGTTCAAGGCGATGGTCGAACGGCAACACGCGATCGCGGACATCGTGCACTCGGATCCGGATGTTGTAAGTGTCGCCTCGTTCGTGGGCGCCGGGACGGTCAACGCCACCGTGAACTCGGGCCGGCTGTACATCAACCTCCAGCCCCGCGACCGCCGCCAGGCCAGCGCGAACCAGATCATTGCCCGGTTGCGCGCGGCGACGGACTCGGTCGAGGGTATTTCCCTGTTCATGCAGGCGGCGCAGGACGTGCAGATCGACAGCCGCGTCAGCCGCACCCAATATCAATACTCACTGCAAGACGCGGACGTGACGGAACTTTCCGACTGGGCGCCGAAACTCCTGGCCGCGTTGCGCGCCAAGCCGGAGCTGGTGGATGTCGCCACGGACCAACAGTCCGGCGGCCTCCAGGTAAAGGTGGAGGTGGATCGCGAGAAGGCGTCGCGTCTCAACGTCCTCACCCAGGCCATTGACGACACGCTCTACGACGCGTTCGGGCAGCGCCAGGTTTCGACGATCTTCACGCAACTCAACCAATACCGGGTCATCCTCGAAGTCGAACCGCAGTATCAGCTCACGCCCGAGTCGCTGAACAAGATTTACGTCAAGTCCACGACCGGGCAAATGGTGATGCTGAGCGCCTTTGCGAGGGTCAGCATCGCCACCGCGCCGCTGACCATCGTTCACCAGGGCCAGTTTCCGGCGGTGACCCTGTCGTTCAACCTCAGCCCCGGCAGCTCCCTCGGCGCAGCGGTGAAAGCCATCCAGGCCGCGGGCAAGGAAATCAATTTGCCGGAGACGGTGGTGGCGACGTTCTCCGGCAGCGCGGCGGAGTTCCGCTCGTCGCTGAAGAGCGAGCCGTTCCTGATCCTCGCCGCCATCGTCGTCATCTACATTGTGCTGGGGGTGCTGTATGAGAGCTACGTTCATCCCATCACGATTTTGTCCAGCCTGCCCTCGGCCGGCGTGGGCGCGCTCCTGGCGCTGATGGTGACCGGGCAAAGCCTGTCGCTCGTCGCCCTGATCGGCATCATCCTGCTGATCGGCATTGTGCAGAAGAACGCGATCATGATGATTGACTTCGCGCTGGACGCGGAGCGCACGGAGGGTTTGCCGCCGGCGAAATCCATTTATCAGGCCTGCCTGCTGCGCTTTCGCCCGATCATGATGACCACTATGGCGGCGCTGCTGGGCGCGCTGCCGCTGGCGGTGCAACAAGGCACCGGCTCCGAACTGCGCCGCCCGCTGGGCATCGCGATCGTGGGCGGACTGCTGCTCTCGCAACTCATCACCCTCTATACCACGCCGGTGGTGTATCTCTACCTGGACCGGCTGGGGCGCTGGGTCCGGCGGGGACGGGTGGCCATCCGCGGGGAGGAAACGGCCGTCCCGTCGCTCGATGAGCGCGTTGGCCCCGCCTCGCCATGACAACGGACATGGAGCATGGACGAGAAGCGCTGGAGCGGAGTGGGGAGCGCACACCGCTGGCGTGCGGTTTTCGGCGGCCCGCCGAAAACCCTCTGGTCCCAGTCCCTCCGTGCGTTTCATCAAAGAGGTCGCTGGGAAGATGGTTTTGGGCCAGCGGCCCAAAACTGCACGCGGGCCGCGTGCGCTCCCCATCCCGGTTTCGCTGTTGTCCATGAACGTCTCTGCGCCCTTCATTCGCCGTCCCGCTGGCACCTCGCTGCTGGCCATCGGCCTGTTTCTGGTGGGCGTCGTGGCGTATCACTTCCTGCCGGTGGCGGCCATTCCGCGCGTGGATTTTCCCATGATCAGCGTCTCGGCGTCGCTGCCGGGCGCGAACCCGGCCACGGTGGCTTCCTCCCTTGCGGCGCCGCTGGAACGCCGGCTCGCGCAGATCGCCGGGGTTTCGGAAATCACGTCCGTCAGCACGCGGGACGGCTGTGCCATCACCGTTCAGTTTGACCTGGACCGCAAAGTGGATGGCGCGGCGCGCGACGTGCAGGCGGCCATCAATGCCGCTGCGGCGGATCTGCCGATCAATCTGCCCAACCCGCCGACCTACCGCAAAGTCAACCCGGCCGATGCGCCCGTCATGATTCTGGCGATGCGGTCGGAGACGTTGCCGGGCACCCAGGTGTTCGATTGCGCCGATTCCATCGTAGGCCAGCGCTTGAGCCAGGTGGAGGGCGTCAGCCAGGCCGTCATCAGCGGCGCCGACAAATCGGCCGTACGCGTCCAGGTCAACCCCCGCGCGCTGGCCGCGACGGGCCTCAGTCTGGAGGACGTCCGCGTCCTGCTCAGCCAGGTGAACGTGGACCTGCCCAAGGGCAGCTTCAACGGCGAGTACCAATCCCATACGATCGTCAGCAACGACCAACTCCAGGACGCCCGGGATTATGACGCCCTCATCCTGGCCCAGCGGGGCGGCACGCCGTTGAAGTTGAACGCGCTGGGCCGGGCGTTCGAGAGCACGGAGAACGCCCGCGTGGCGGGCTGGGCAGGCACGAACCGCGCCGTGCTCGTGATGGTCTTCAAGCAGGCCGACGCCAACGTGATTGAAACGGTGGACCGCATCCGGGCGGTGCTGCCGCAACTCGAGCGGTGGATTCCCCCGTCCGTAAAAATCACCGCACTGAGCGACCGGACGACGACGATTCGCGCGTCCGTCCACGACGTGCAATTCTCGCTCCTGTTGAGCATCGCGCTGGTGGTGATGGTCATCTTTCTTTTCCTGCGCCGGTTCTGGCCGACGTTCATTGCCAGCATCACGGTGCCGCTGGCGCTGGCCGGCACCTTCGCCTTCATGTATCTGTGCCATTACAGCATCGATAATCTCTCCCTGATGGCCGTGACGATTTCGGTGGGCTTCGTCGTGGATGACGCGATCGTGGTCATCGAAAACATCCATCGCTTCATCGAACTCGGGAATCCGCCGATGCAAGCGGCGCTCAAAGGGGCGAAACAGATCGGGTTTACCGTCATTTCGATGAGCACCTCGCTCATCGCGGTGTTCATCCCGCTGCTCTTCATGGGCGGCCTGATCGGACGGCTGTTCCACGAGTTCGCCGTGACGGTGAGCCTGGCCATCCTCGTTTCCGGCGTCATTTCGCTGACGCTCACGCCGATGCTGTGCTCGCGCTTCCTGCGCGCGGAAGCTTCCTACGGGAAACCGGGCGTCTTCAATCGCGCCTGCGAAGGCAGCTTCAACTGGCTGTTGGGCCACTACGAAACGGGCTTGAAGTGGGTGCTGCGCCATCCCGGGTTCATGATGCTGGTCGCGGTGGGCACGCTGGTCGCCACCATCGCGCTCTACCGGGCCGTGCCGAAGGGATTCTTCCCGCAACAGGACACCGGCATCGTCATGGGCACGACCGATGCGGCGCAGGACATCTCGTTTCCGGCGATGGCGGTGCTCCAGCAGCGGGTGGCCCGCATCGTCCTGGACGACCCGGCGGTGGCCACGCTGGGTTCGTTTATCGGCTCCGGCGGCGGCGGCGGTTCCACCATCAACAACGGCCGCATGTTCATCACGTTGAAGCCGCGCGCGGAACGCGATGCCAGTGCGGATCAAGTCATCGCCCGGTTGCGCCGGAAGCTGGGCGACGTCAGCGGTGTCACCCTGTTTCTGCAGGCTTCGCAAGACATCCGTGTGGGCGGCCGCATGAGCAAGGCGCAATTCCAGTATGCGCTCCAATCCGGCGACCTGGCGGAACTCAACCGCTGGTCCACGTTGCTCGTGGACAAGCTGCGCCCCCTGCCCGAACTGCGCGACGTCAGCAGTGACCAGCAGACCCGCGGCCTGCAAACCACGGTGGTTATTGACCGCGACGCCGCCTCGCGCCTGGGGCTCTCGCCCAGCGACATTGACAACACACTTTATGATGCGTTCGGCCAGCGGCAGGTTTCCACGATGTACGAGCTCTACAACCAGCACCACGTCGTGCTCGAAGTGGAACCGCGGTTTCAGCAGGACCCCTCCTCGCTCAACCTGATCTATGTCCGCTCCACGAACGGCGTGCAGGTGGCGCTGGCGAGCGTGGCGAAGTTCAGCATGGAGAACACCTTCCTGTCGGTCAATCACCAGGGCCAGTTCCCGGCGGTGACCATCTCCTTCAACCTGGCTCCGGGTGTCGCCCTCGGGCAAGCCACGGAAATCATCGAAAAGGCGGTCCAACAACTCCGGATGCCCTCCAGCGTGCAGGGCAGTTTCCAGGGCACCGCGCAGGTGTTCCGCGCCTCCATGACCAACATGCCGCTGCTGCTGGCGGCCGCGCTGATCACGGTCTATGTGGTGCTCGGCATGCTGTACGAAAGCCTGATCCACCCGCTCACCATCATCTCGACGCTCCCCTCCGCCGGCGTCGGCGCCCTGCTCGCGCTCATGGCCAGCGGCTTCGACCTGTCGCTGATTTCGTTCATCGGCATCATTCTGCTGATGGGCATCGTGAAGAAAAACGCCATCATGATGATTGATTTCGCGCTCGAAGCCGAGCGCCACGAAGGACTCAGTCCGCGCGACGCGATCTACCAGGCCTGCGTGATCCGGTTCCGACCGATCATGATGACCACCATGGCGGCGCTGCTCGGCGCGATCCCGCTGGCCATCGGCCTGGGCACGGGTTCCGAACTGCGCAAGCCGCTGGGCATCGCGGTCGTCGGCGGCCTCCTGCTTTCACAGATGCTCACCCTTTATACCACGCCCGTGATCTATCTCGCGTTCGAGAGTCTGGGACAGCGAGTCAAAGCGTGGCGCCGGCAGCGCCACCCTCAACCCGCGCCGGCTTGATGGAACCGAAGACAATTGGTCTATGAAGATGCCTGAGATTCGCAGATTGAAACCGGTGCTGGGGGGCGCCTGCGCCGTCCTGCTCCTGGCTGGCTGCACCGTCGGGCCGAATTATCAGCGCCCCGCAGCCCTCGGCACGAACGCGATGCCCGCGGCCTTCGCTGGAACCGCCGCCGCCACGAACCTGGGCGCGTGGAAACCCGCCGAACCCGCCGCGCACCTGCCGCGTGGCGCCTGGTGGGAACTCTTCGGCGACGCGGAACTGAACCGCCTCGAAACGCTCGCGACGGCGGGCAACCAGCAACTGGCCGCGGCCCTGGCAAACTTCGAGCAGGCTCGCGCGCTCGTCAAGGTGGCCCGCGCCGATCTCTTTCCCCAATTCTCGGCCGCGCCCAGTGTGAATCGTCAGCGTACCAGCCAAAACATGTCCACCGGAATTAGCTCCACCTTCAACACGTTTACCGTCCCGCTCGACGCGAGCTGGGAACTCGACCTTTGGGGCCGGGTCCGCCGAACGGTCGAAGGCACCCGCGCCCGCCTCACCGCCGCCGCGGACGACCTCGAGTCCGCGAAGCTCGCGATTCAGGCGGAAGTGGCCACCGACTATTTCACACTGCGGGCCCTCGAGGCGCAACATGCCTTGCTCGAGGACACCATCGAAACCTATCAGCGTTACCTGCAGCTCACGCAGAACCGGCGCAAGAGCGGGATTGCCACCGAGTATGATGTCTCCCTGGCGGAAACTCAGTTGGAGTCCGCCAACGCCCAGGTGCCCACGGTGGATTTGCAGCACGACAACCTGCATCATGCGCTCGCCACCCTCTGCGGCCAGCCGGCGACGAGTTTTGTCATCAGCGCAACGAAGTCCCCCTTGACCGCCGCTCCCCGCATCCCGCTGGCGGTGCCCAGCCAGTTGCTCGAACGACGTCCCGACATCGCCGCCGCCGAACGCCTGATGGCCGCCGCCAACGCCGACCTCGGCGTGGCCACCTCGGCGTTCTATCCGACGGTCATGCTGAATGGTTTCGCTGGTTTTCAATCCATCGATGCCAGCACGCTTTTCAACTGGCCGAGCCGCGTCTGGTCCGTCGGGCCTTCGCTGCAACTGCCGCTCTTCACCGGCGGACGCAACCGCGCCCAACTTGCGTCGGCGCGCGCCGCCTACGATGCCACCGTCGCCAATTACCGGCAGACGGTCTTGAGCGCCTTCCAGGACGTCGAAGATCAGCTTGCCGCCCAACGCTTGCTGGCCCGCGAGTTCGACGCGGAAAGCTCGGCGCTCAAGTCCGCCCGTCGCACGCTGGAGATTTCCACCACGCGCTACAAAGGCGGCGTGATCACCTACCTCGATGTCGCCATCATCCAAAGCACCGCCCTGGCGCACGAACAGACCGTCGTGCAACTCAGCGCAAGCCGCCTGGCGGCCGCCGTGTCGCTCATCAAAGCCCTCGGGGCCGGGTGGAGTGCCGACCAAAGACCGCCAGCCTCCTCACCGCCGTCGCCCGGGACCGCCGCGGCGCCGCCGCCGCAAAATTGATCCGGCTGGCTGGTTCGCCCGCAGAAGAAACTCCGCGAAAAGGTTGATACGCCGGCGCGAAACAAGCCAAAATTACAGTGCGAGCACCCGCACCGGGACCCGGCAGCTTGCCACTCGGGGGGCGATGCGCCAGGTCTGGGTGCCAAAAAAACGACGTGATTTTTTCTGAGGCCGTGCCAAACTTGTTTTTGGTGATCCGCACGCCTTCCACAATTTCATTGAACCGCGGATCCAAGCTTCGCAAAGGCATCTACATGGGTTGCTGGTCGGATTGGAGAGCGAAGCCCGGGAAGGGATCATCAGCCAGGAAGAGTTCACACAATGCACTGAACGAGCCAAGAGGCTCCTCGAAATCCAGCAGAAAACCCAACAAACCGCACCACTCCTGGAGCATCTCCTCTAACCTATGCAAAACATCGCCATTGTCGGACTCGGGTACGTTGGGCTGCCTCTTGCGTTGCAGTTCGCGCGCTCGGGCGTGCGCGTCATCGGCCTCGACATCGACGCCGTCAAAGTGGAAGCCGTCAACCAAGGCCGGAGTTACATCCAGCACATCGCCGCCGCCGCCGTGGCAGAACAGGTGAAAGCTGGACGCATGGCGGCCTCGACCGATTTTGCGCGCGTCAGGGAAGTCGCCGCGGTCATCATTTGCGTGCCGACGCCCCTCAACAAGAATCGCGAGCCGGACATCTCCTTCATCTTGAAGACGGGCGAGGCGGTGGCTCCGCACGTCCAGCGAGGGGCCTTGGTCGTACTCGAATCCACAACCTATCCGGGGACAACCGAGGAGGACCTGCGCGCGGTGTTAGAAAAGGGTTCCGGTCTCAAGGCGGGGACCGATTTTCACCTGGCCTTCAGTCCCGAGCGCGAAGACCCCGGCAATCCCAATAGTGTCGTGGCGGAGATCCCGAAGGTGGTGGGCGGACTCACGCCGGCGTGCCGGGACCATGCGGTGGCGCTCTACTCGCAGGCCATCCGAACCGTGGTGCCGGTTTCTTCGTGCCGGACGGCGGAGGCAACCAAACTGCTCGAGAACATCTTCCGCGGGGTCAACATCGCGCTCGTGAATGAATTGAAGGTGGTTTATGGCGCCATGAACATCGATGTATGGGAGGTGATCAACGCCGCCAAAACCAAGCCGTTCGGCTTCATGGCGTTTTATCCCGGGCCTGGCTTGGGTGGCCACTGCATTCCCATCGATTCCTTCTATCTTACGTGGAAAGCCCGCGAGTATGGTCAGCACACGCGTTTCATTGAGTTGGCCGGCGAAGTCAACACGGCCATGCCCGAGTTCGTGGTCAACCGCGTGGCCGAGGCGCTCAACGCCCAGCGGAAACCGGTCAACGGCGCGAAGGTCCTGGTGGTCGGTCTGGCATACAAACCGGACGTGGATGACGACCGCGAGTCATCGAGCTACATGCTGCTGGACTTGCTGAAAAAGCGCGGCGCCGAGGTTTCCTATTACGATCCGCACGTGCCGGTCATCCGGCCGAGCCGCGAACATTCGCATTGGGCCGGCACGAAGTCGGTTCCCTGGACGGAGGAGAGCATTGGCGGTTACGATATCGCGCTGATCGCCACCAATCATCGGGCCGTGGATTACCGGCAACTTGCCCAATGGGCGGGCTGCATCGTGGACACCCGCAACGCGATGGCAACGGTGCCCACGAAGCCCGGCCAGGTCTGGAAGGCCTGAGCCCACCACGGTTTCCGCCCTCTTCATCTTCAAGACCATGAAATTCCTCGTTACTGGCGTCGCCGGCTTCATCGGCTCCCATACCGCGCACTCGTTGCTCGCTCGCGGCGACGAGGTGGTGGGGATGGACAACGTCAACGATTACTATGACGTGAACCTGAAGCTGGCGCGCTTGCGCCAACTTGAGGGCCAGCCGGGTTTCCGCTTCGTCAAACTCGATCTCGCCGATCGCGTCGGGATGGAGCGCCTGTTTGGCGAGGTGAAACCTCCACGGGTGATCCATCTGGCGGCGCAAGCCGGCGTGCGCTACTCGCTGGTTAATCCGCGGTCCTATGTGGAAAGCAACCTGATCGGCTTCATGAACGTGCTCGAGGGTTGCCGCCACCACGGAGTCGAGCACCTGGTCTATGCCTCGTCCAGCTCGGTCTATGGCGCCAACACGCGGATGCCCTTCTCGGTCCACGACAACGTGGATCACCCGCTCAGCCTTTACGCGGCGAGCAAGAAAGCCAACGAGCTGATGGCGCACACGTACAGCCATCTCTACCGGCTGCCCACGACGGGCCTGCGTTTCTTCACGGTCTATGGTCCGTGGGGCCGGCCGGACATGGCCCTCTTCCTGTTCACCAAGGCAATCCTTGAGGGCCGGCCAATTGAGGTTTTCAACCAGGGCCGGATGCGCCGGGACTTCACCTATATTGACGACATTGTCGAGGGGGTGGTGCGGACGGCGGATCGTCTGCCCCAACCCGACCCGGACTGGTCAGGCGATCGCCCAGACCCGGGCACGAGTGCCGCGCCTTATCGGCTCTACAACATTGGCAACAACCGGCCGGTGGAGTTGATGCAGCTCATCGAGGTGCTCGAAGCGGCGCTGGGTCGCAAGGCGGAGAAGCGGTTTTTGCCGATGCAACCTGGCGATGTGCCGGCCACCTATGCCGACATTGACGACCTGGCGCGCGACGTTGGCTTCCGACCAGCAACCCCCATCGAGGAAGGCGTTGCGCGATTCGTGGCCTGGTATCGCCAATTCTACGCTGTCTAAGCGGTCCGCTCCCTTCGCCGGACGCCAAACTGATCCTATGGAATTCATTGACCTCAAACAGCAGTACCGCCGTTACCAGACCGAAATTGATGCCCGGATGCACAAGGTGCTCGATCACGGCCGTTTTATCATGGGCCCGGAGATTGCCGAGTTGGAGACGGCGCTCGCGAACTACGTCGGTGTCAAACATGCCCTCACCGTGGCCAGCGGTACCGACAGCCTCGAGATTGCGTTGCGCGCCCTCGACATCGGGCCAGGGGACGAGGTCATCACCGTGCCGTTCACCTGGATCAGCACGGCGGAGGTGATCGGCCTGGTGGGGGCGAAACCGGTGTTCGTGGACATCGAGCCGGCCACCTACAACATCGCCGTGGATCGGATCGAAGCCGCCATCACCCCGCGCACCAAGGCGCTCCTGCCGGTGAGCCTGTTTGGCCAGATGCCTGATTACGACCGCATCAACGCCATCGCGGCCCGGCATCGCCTGGCCGTGATCGAAGACGCGGCGCAGAGTTTCGGGGCGACGCAGGCCGGCCGGCGCAGTGGCGGGGTGACCCAGATCGGCAGCACCAGCTTTTTTCCGGCCAAACCGCTGGGTTGTTACGGCGACGGCGGCGCGCTATTCACGAATGACGACGCCTTGGCGGAGAAGATGCGGGCCATCCGGACCCACGGAGGTTTGAAGCGGCATCATCACCTGCTCCTAGGCATGAACGGCCGTTTCGACACGATCCAGGCCGCGGTCCTGCTGGCCAAGCTGCCCCATTTCGAATGGGAAGTGACGGAGCGCAACCGCGTGGGTGCCCGCTACACCGAGTTATTGCGGGGCGCCTGCGGGGTTCCCGACGTCGCGCCCGGGAACACCCATGTCTATGCCCAGTACACCCTGCGTGTGCCGAACCGCGATGCGGTCGGCGAGAAGCTGAAAGCTCAGGGCATCCCATCGGCGGTGTATTATCCCCAATGCCTGCACGAGCAGCCGGTGTTCGCAAACCTGGGTTACCGCCGGGGGGATTTTCCAGAATCAGAGAAGGCTTCGCGCGAAGTCATCAGCCTGCCGATGCACCCCTTCCTCACCGAGGCCGAGCAGCAGATGATCGCTGCTGCCGTAAAGTCAGCCATCGCTTGAGAACCGCCAACCGTCCCTCCTGCGAGCACATCAGAATTTCCGCGTAAACTGGCTTTGATCGGTGCCGGGTATTGGGGCAGGAATCGGGCGCGCAACTTCAATGCGCTTGGGGCGCTGCACACGCATTGCGACGCGAACAGCACGACCTTGGCTGGCTACGGGGACGAGCACGCCACGGCCCGCAAGTGTCTCGACGTTCAGGAGGTATGGCGCGACCCCGCTTTCCCCAGGGTCGCCATCGCCGTGCCCGCGGCCCGGCATTACGATCTCGCCAAAAAATGCCGCCCGGGCGGCGTTGTCCAGTCATGGCCAAACTCCAGACGCGCAGCCAGAGGCGGCACGCTACATCTGCCCGCGCGGCGGTCGGACGTAAGCGGTAAAGCGGGGACCGTCTGGTGCGCGGCGAGCCGGCGTGGTAAACGCCGGGGTAATGAACACATCCAAGGCTCCTCGCCGCCGCCAACGCACCACGGCGGCCGAACGCGCTCA
>Ga0187861_10002635_pt1 | contig 16619 bp, 15 predicted proteins | sample June2016WEW_10_1_3_FD_132986 | JGI IMG/M metagenome (GOLD analysis project Ga0187861, IMG submission 132986) | Peatland microbial communities from SPRUCE experiment site at the Marcell Experimental Forest, Minnesota, USA - June2016WEW_10_100 | ecosystem: Environmental > Terrestrial > Soil >...
CGTATGTTGAACTGACAAATATTTGATATCTTTTATCCATAGACTTTCCTAATTGCTGTGGCCAACTAACTAGTGAGTAGATAGAGTAACCCTATAATTCATGCATATTAGGTACAAATTATAAATTGAGCCCATATTTTGTTCGTTAAATACATGATAGGCAGATTTACATTCTATCATTTTAGGTTCTTCTTTGAAGATTGAGAAAAGTAGCAGATGCCTAGTACCTCCCTGTAACGACAACTACTTGGTGATAATGTAGCTCTGTTTAGAATCATTGTCAATAAGCCGGAGGCCGCGTGTTAATGTTCATCCCGCATCGCGGGACGACTAAAGCTACGCAGTCTTTTCTTTTCATTACGCGCAGAGCGAGTGTCTAATAAAAACAAAACCCCGACGCACTACCAGACGCCGGGGTTAGGGAGGCTAACTATGCCCCGTCGGGGAGACAGGGCAAAACAACATAAGAAACCAATTCGCCTTTGTCAAACATCCTCTCCTCACCCCCTTCAATTGAAGAGAGATTCGAGGTGGGGCTCATTTTACTTCGCGGGCTTGCCCGCTACACTATTTAGCGGGCTTGCCCGACGATTTATTTGACGGGCCTGCCCGACGATCTATTTGGTGGGCCTGCCCGACGATCTATTTGGCGGGTGTTGCAGCTTGCGCCGGTGTTGGTTCCGGCCTATGCCGAATTCCAGTATCCTTCACCACTCATTGATAAGTCATTCCGTCCCGACTATGTCGGGATCGGAATCCATCTTTCAGACCCTGAAACAAGTTCAGGGTGACAAAAGGGCTATATCATGCCGTCCCGACTCTGTCAGGATCGGCATCTATCTCTCCTTCTCCAAGAACCTCGTCACTTAAATCCTTCATTTCCGGATTAATGGATTTTATCAAATTGATTTTCCATTCTCGATGCCAATTCTTTAATTGTTTCTCACGAGCAATAGCATCGATCATTGCACCTGCATCTTCAAAGTAAACAAGATATTTCAAGCGATACCTTTTCGTAAATCCTTCAATTTCTCCTGCTCGATGTTGATAGACCCTGCAGGCAAGATCACTTGTGACGCCTGTATAGAATGTTGTCCGCTTGAAGTTGGTCATGATGTACACGTAGCCGGTTTTCATCTTTTCCCTCTGATTGTCATGCTGAACTCGGTTCAGTATCTTATTTCGAGACCCTGAAACAAGTTCAGGGTGACAAAAAGAGCTTGTCATGCTGAACTCGGTTCAGCATCTACACCCAGATCCTGAAACAAGTTCTGGGTGACATAGCAAATGCCCTTTTTCTTATTATATTCGGCATTTCTTTCTCGATAAACTGCTTCGTGTGTCCGCCAAACCACTCCGTGCGTTCGACCAACTGCTTCGTGTATTCAGCAAACTGCTTTGTGCGATCGTCAGACTGCTTCGTGTGTTCGCCAAAGTGCTTCGCGGAATCGTCAAACTACTCCGCGGCAATGTCAACTGACTTTGTGTCAATGTCACCTGTCATTGTGTTCTTGCCAAAGTACTTCGCGTGGTTGTTAAACTACTTTGTGTTATCGTCAAATGGCTTCGTGCCATTGTTAGATGTCTCCGTGTCATTGTCAGATTGCTTCGCGTTGTCGTCCGATGTCTCCGTGTCGATGTCAGATTGCTTCGCGTCGTCGTCCGATGTCTCCGCGTCGCAGGCAAATTGCTTCGCGCCGATGTCCGATGTCTTTCCAGCGCCGTCAGTTAGCTTCCCGCCAACGTCAATTAACTTTTCAAAGATAGAGCATAGCTATGCTTCAGCTCAAATGGTTAATTCGCTGTACCAGTCTGTCATTATACATAGTCAAATAGACTCTGATTTATCAAACTTGTATTCGTACGCATAGATTTTATATTTTTTAAATCTTGTATGGATTTCTTGTGGTGCGGTATGATTGGAATCAATAGTCGGGTTTAATCTATTCATTACATTTTCAATGCGCAATCACATAAATGCGTGTTTTTTAAAAATACCTTCTTGACAATAAGTTGAGTGGAAATACAAAACCCTCTATATCACGAGCAGACATCGAGGGTTTGAAGAAGAAATAAAATGCACAATTGACTATTGCTGCAAACATTACAGGTTGTATTGGTCCGGCCTTCGCCCTTTGAACAGGTGATTATATTCATTGATTTGCTTTTTATCCGCAAGAGAAAGGTCAACATCGGCAACTGAAATTGCAGGCCTATGAACTCCGATTCTGCAAAGAATTTTTCCGTTTGGCGCAACGATCTCGCTTTTCCCAATGAACTTCAGATCAACTCCGCCCCTATTTTCTTCACCGACCCGATCTGCTGTTGCAGTGAACACTCTATTTTCCAAACAGCGCGTTACCATCGCATCTGGACAATTTGGCAAGACAAGGTTTGCCGGATGAACAATAAGCTGTGCGCCTTTAAGCGCAAGTGAACGCGCACTTTCAGGGTATATCCAGTCGAAGCAAATCATTATTCCAACTTTACCAAATGGGAGATTGAAAACAGGAAAGCCAAGATTTCCCGGAGCGAAGAATAAATTCTCCCTATCAAACAGATGCACCTTGCGATAAATCCCAACTATTCCATGAGGACCGACAAGCGCGGCTGAGTTATATATCCTATCTGCTTGTTCCGCAAATCCATAGACAACATAACAGGAATGCTTTTTTATCCATTCACAAATCGTTCGAAAGGTTGGACCATTCGCTGGTTCAGCTAAAGTTCCAACTTCTGCTTCATCGACAAAATTGTAACCCGAGTTAAACAACTCCGGCAGAACGTAGATATCTGCTGGCGCTGTTTCCATCAGCGACAGCGCATTACCAACATTCTTTTTTACTTCACCAAATATCGGATTCGTTTGAACGACAGCAACGCGCATTTTTAGCCTTCATGCTTCGTTTTGAAATCTTTCATCATCCATTTACGGGCTAACCATAATGAAATTGGTGTTATCACTGCAATAAATCCGAAAATTAGCCACATTGTTCCAGTGTCCTTCGAACCTTCAGCTGGACAGTAACGCTCCATCATCTGACCAGAATAGAGCAACGGAACAAGAAATTTTGTGAGGAACCAAGGAAGTTGAGCCACTCCTTGATACTGTCCCGCTCTATCTGCCGGTGCAATTTCAGTAGCATATTGCAGAAAACGGGCAGACCACATTGCCTCGCCAATGGTCATGAAAATAATGTAGGTAATAAGCGTTGCAGGCGTTGGTCCGAGTGCAAGAACAAATGCTGATGAACCCATAATAAGTGTTCCCCAGATCATCATGTTGTACACATTTCTCTTGTACGTGAGTGCCGTAATGACCGGTACAAGAATAAATATAAGAATTGGGTTGGCATTGGATCCTATTTCATAATACTCACCAATCCAACCGCCGGCAAATGCCCGGGAAATATATTGCGGCAAGACAAGCCAATTATACGTGAAGAGCGTCTGCACCGGCATGAGTGCAAAAATAAAGAAAAAGAATCTTGGATCTGCCAAAGGATGTACGACAACCCAATGAATAATAGGCGCTTTGAAACGATCGGGCAAAATTGAGATGATAATAGGGATAAGAATTACAATTGTTCCAAGGATATAACGCCATGGATCTGCAGCACGGAAATATATGGCAACCAAAATACCTGCAAGAACAATCCATGTGGTAATAGGAATTTTTTTCTGTATAGTAGTTTGATTTGCTGCAATTTTATCTTGTTCGATTTGTGTTTGAGAAGATTTATTTTCTTCTGCTATTGCTGCATTTTCCGCTTTTGCCCGGGCAATTGCATTGTCAACGGTTTTTTTTGACAAAACAAAAATAGTTAACAAAAGAGAAATAAGAGTAAGTGCTGTGTAGAACCAAAATGTTCCTACGATTCCGAGGCCAAGGAAATTATCATCCCGAAGCATGAATGCCATCATCGCTAAGGAAGATCCCGCATTCATAAGAGCATACAGCATTGCATAAGCCATAGAAGCGGTTTTCGGGGTCGTAAATTGTCGAACAGCGGCGTAGGCAGCGGGTTGATAGACACCATAACCGATGACAACAAATAAAATCCCGAGCATAGTGACGATATGTAAAGATGACCATATACCATTAGGTGTCAACCCAAAGAATGTTGGTGCAGCAGACATCACAAATCTGCCAATCAGGAGAAATGCAAAGGAAAAGATAAGAGCACGCCGTACACCAAACTTATCCGGTACGAACCCTAAAACAACCATTGCAATCGCAATACCTGCAGTGAGTACCATAACCATTTCGTGAGACCAGATATCAGCATGATCAACACCTCTGAAAACAAAATCCGAAAAATGGATTGCAAGGTAAGTAAGAATTCCGAAGTAGGATAATCCTTCGATGGTATATGCAAGATTCACTCCCCACAACGCACGCGGAGCATGTACAAGATCAATAAACGGTTGAGATATTTCCTGCCAGGTTTTCTGCAGAACACCTTCAGCTTTATTTTCCTTCGCTGGTTCTATTTCTGCCATAGTATCCTCTTAAATATGAGTTATGGGTTTTATATCATTCAAACATGTTTTAAAAATACAGCGGCAAGCGGAGGCAAAGTAAGATTCAGTGAAAACTTTCGATTGTGGCAAGAGATAGATTCTGCTTCAATCTCTCCGGCGTTTCCGACATTGCTGCCTTCGTAATAGGATGAATCGCTGTTTAAGATTTCTTTGTACTTCCCTCCATCTGGAACACCAATCCGATAATTCTGACGCGGCACGGGCGTAAAGTTGCAGACAACTATAACCTTTTCTTTCCCGTCGTTTGATTTCCGAATAAATGTGATGACACTGCTTGCTTTGTCATGAAAATCGATCCACTCAAAACCGGAATAATAAAAATCAACCTGATGCAGTGCGCTTTCCTTTCGGTAGACTCGATTTAAATCCGTAATCCATTTTTGCACTCCTGCGTGCGGTGGGAATTGAGTTAGATGCCAGTCGAGAGATTTTTCGTGGCTCCACTCGTCCCGTTGAGCAAACTCGCCTCCCATGAAAAGCAATTTCTTTCCAGGGAATCCATACATTAGCCCATACAGCAAACGGAGATTTGAAAATTTCTGCCAATCATCCCCCGGCATTTTATGAAGAAGCGAAGACTTCCCATGCACAACTTCATCGTGTGAAAGGGGCAGTAAAAAGCGTTCAGAGAACGCATATAAAAGTGCGAATGTAAGATTGTTATGGTGGTCCTTGCGGAATAGCGGATCGGTTGAAAAATACTTCAACATATCATGCATCCAGCCCATATTCCATTTCAAATTGAAACCAAGTCCGCCATAAGCGATATCGGTTGTCACTCCGGGCCACGCGGTGGATTCTTCTGCAATAGTCAATATTCCCGGATAATACTGATGGACAAGTCTATTCGTATCTTTCAGAAACGCAATCGCATCTAAATTTTCCCGCCCGCCATATTCGTTCGGTATCCACTGACCTTTTTTGCGTGAATAATCTAAGTACAACATTGAAGCAACTGCGTCAATACGCAATCCATCAATATGATATTTTTCTACCCAAAAGAGCGCGTTGCTGATAAGGAAATTGCGAACCTCTTTTCTGCCATAATTAAAAATATATGTTCCCCAATCCTGATGTTCGCCTTTGCGCGGATCGGCATGTTCATAGAGATGAGTTCCGTCAAATTGAGCAAGTGCATACTGATCTTTCGGAAAATGCGCCGGCACCCAATCGAGAATCACGCCAATGTTATTCTGATGGCAGTAATTCACAAAATACATGAATTCTTGCGGTGTACCAAAGCGGCTTGTTGGTGCAAAATATCCTGTCACTTGATATCCCCAAGAAGCATCGAAAGGATGTTCCATAACAGGAAGCAGTTCAATGTGTGTATACCCTCGCTCCTGAACATGCGCCACTAATTTCTCTGCTATTTCACGGTAAGTCAGCCATCGATTGTTCTCTTCTGTAACGCGCGCCCAAGAACCAAGATGCACCTCATAAATGGATATCGGTTCTCCAAGATGATCTGATTCAGCGCGGTGCTTAATCCATCCTTCATCTTTCCATTCATACTGTTTAAGAAAATTTATTTTCGAAGCGGTCTTAGGGCGCAGTTCCATTTCTGTTGCGTACGGATCTGCTTTATCGAGAATGCTGCCGGATTTTATTTTTACCTGATACTTATAAAGTTCACCTTCCTTTAATCCAGGAATAAAAATTTCCCAAACACCGGAAGCACCGAGCACGCGCATGGCATGCCGTCGCCGATCCCAATTGTTAAAATTTCCGACAACACTAACGCTCCGCGCATTCGGAGCCCAAACAGCAAACTGTACGCCGTTCACTCCATTTACTTCTATTGCGTGAGATCCTAATTTATCATAAATGCGATGGTGATCGCCGCTGTTAAATAAATACAAATCAAATTCAGTAAGCGTTGGAAGAAATGAATAAGGGTCGTTGAATATTTCTACTGCATTATCGTATGTTACTTTTTTCAACTTGTAGGGGAATACTTCGGAATACTCAGCAAGCAAAATTTCATAAAACCCTTCCTCCTTTATTTTCACCATTTCATATTCAGTGGAAGTCGCTGCATCTATGACGCTAACTTGCTTAGCTTCCGGCAGAAATGCTCGTACTGCAACGGCACGTTTGCCTTTAATATCCATAATGTGAGCACCTAACACAGAAAATGGATCGTGATGATCGGTGTAGATAATTCGATTTACAGCGTCAGAAGACGCGGTGGTTTTCATATAACTGCCTTTTAGGGGGAATGTATGTCGATTTCGTGTATAGTGAATGTCGTTTGATGTAAAGAACGATTGGGTTTGGCACCAGAGCTTGAATAGGTAATCCTTTTTCAATTCTATTTCTGATTTCAGTTGAAGATACCTGAAGCATGCTGCCTTTTAATAAAATAAAATCAATGGCACTATCTTTCAACGTTGGACTAAATCCTTTTCGTTTATAGACGGCTAATGAAGCAAGTTGAAGAATTGTTTTCGGCGATTTCCATGAATTAAACTGTGCCAGATTATCCGCACCTATAATGAGTACTAACTCAGCTTCCGGGAATTGTTGTTTGAATGCTTTCAAAGTATCGATTGTGTATGATATTCCACGGCGTTCTAATTCGATTGCGGAAATCTTAAATTTTTTCCTACCGCTAACAGCTAACTTAATCATTTTCAGCCGATGTTGTGCTGATGTCGACGAATGCTGATGCTTGTGCGGTGGAATGTATGCAGGTACAAACCATACACAATCTAATCCAAGTTGTCCCTTGGCTTGTTCTGCAATAGCTATATGCCCTTTATGAGGCGGGTCGAACGTTCCGCCAAAAATGCCGATACGCTTCATTGCACATCCTTATAAATTTGAAACGTTTCTTCCGCACATCTTTCCCATGAAAATCTTGCGACGTTTTGCGATCCTCGTTGTACTAATTGTCTCTGAAAATCTGTATCATTTAAAACCCGCTCTAATGCAACCGAAAGCTCTTCAACTGAATGAGGATCAAATAATATTCCTCCATCACCCATTACTTCCGGAATTGAACCTGCGCGTGCTCCTATTGCAGGAGTTTCAGATGCCATTGCTTCTAATATTGAAAATCCAAAACCTTCATACAGCGACGGCAGTACGACAACCGAAGCGGCTTGATATGCCAATGCGAGATCGTTGTTAGAAACCTGTCCTATCTCTACGACATCTTCAGTAAGTCCCTTTTGTTTGATCAAATTCCAGAGATCGCGTTGTTCAGTTATTAATTCTCCTGAAAATGCAAGTTGATATTCTGATCTGTGCTTCATATTAGCATATGCAGAAATGAGAACATCAACATTCTTGTGCGGCTTTAGACTACCGGTATAGAGAATTATCGGTTTTATTAACTTGTATTTTTTCTGAAAGCTCTCAATATCAGACTTTGAATATTTCTTAAAATAATTTGGAGATATTCCAAGATGCACAACGTGAAGTCGCTCATCGGTGATGGGAAATGCATCCATTAGCTCACGTTTCGTGAATTCTGAATCCACAATCACTGCCTTAGACGCTTTGCATGCATGAGCAATAATTGCACGAGCATATAATCTTTGCGAGAAAGAATAATAATTCTTCCCCCTTACGTGCAGGATGTCATGGATAGTCGTGACGCACGGCATCTTAAGTCCATAGGGAGTAGTATAGTGTGGAGCGTGAAATACATCAGCTTTAAATTTGTTCGCATCTGATGCAATTGAATGGAGCTCTCGGATAGAATATTTCTTTGAAGAATTAGTTATTTTTTGAACCGAGTCTAATTGATCAATCCGCTGAACATCACGAGGAGATATAATAAGCACTAATTCGGCTCGTGATTCTATATGTGCTGCAAGATTCTGGATATAAGTACCAATACCAAAATCAAAATATTTTCTAGCATCTAAAACAATGCGCATAAGATGAATAATCCCTAATAATGACGATACAAGTTACGCAATATTCATCACCCCGGTTTAAGGAGTAAATGAGTGATGAATATTCAATAATAATAATGCAACAAGATTGCTTTTCGGTCAACTGAAAGTATTTATCTTATGAATCATTCCTTTGCAATTAATTTAACTTTTTTCCATCTTAAATTAAAGAACGATGCAGAACAATATTCAGAAAATTGTGGCCCGCAATATCGCTTTCCTTGTAGGAGCACAGGCAATCACGAAAGGCGGCATCGTCATTGCGATCCTATTACTGACGAACTACCTAGGTGTCGATGAATTCGGCCGCTATAATTTCCTTCTTGCTTATGCGGCTCTTTTTACTCCCCTCTGTGATCTGGGAATTGATGTCTTTATTGTTCGCCATTTAGCTATGCATCCGGACGAACGTGGTAGAGTTGCCGGGACTGCATTGGGTGCTAAATTGATCCTTGTTTTTCTCAGTATTTCTCTTATCAGCATTTCGTTTTATTTTGTTTCCGGTGTCCCATCGCTTTTTTATCCCATCGTAATTGCTGCAGCTGTCGTGACAATCCGTACTATCACCGGAACGTTTTCCGGCCTCTTTCGGGCTAAGCAACATTTGTCACTCGACTCTTTTAGTCAGATTGCCGCAAAATTGTTCGATATTGTTGCTGTTCTTATAGCACTTTTCTTGAAGGCAGATCTCATCCTCTTGTTGAAGGTCTTGCTTGTTTCTGCTATTCTACAATCGGGATATTCATTCTATTTGGCGTACCATAATTCCTACTTGAAGTCGATTTCTTTTGACTTTAGAATACTTGGGCAACTTTTCAAAGGGGCAATCCCATTTGCACTAACGAGCATCTCAGTGATGATCTATTTTCAAATTGATGCCGTGATGCTTTCGATGCTCGTGAACGAGCATGAAACAGGAATTTATCGATCAGCAACTAATATCGTTTTCGGTATCACTGCATTTTCTGCGGCTGTGGTGACCGCCCTTTTTCCAATGATAGCGAAAGAATATGAATCCGATCGACAGACCGCGGTGTGTGCAACATCCAATGCGATGTTTTATTCTCTGCTGTTCGTTATGCCGATTGCCGTGTTCGCAACATGTCTTGCCGGTCCCGTTATACACTTTCTGTATCGTGATTCGTTTGCCGAGGCAAGTTCATCGTTACGAATTCTTGTTTGGTGGCTGCCTGTCGCAGCTATCACCAATATCCTTGGTTATGTTTTAGGTGCAATAGGACTACAACGAAAAGTCCTTCTTATTTCGATTATTAATGCGGCATTCAATGTCGTCGTAAATTTCTATTTCATTCCACATTTTGGTCCAGTCGGTGCATCTATCACAACCGTTGCCACCGAATTACTCGGATTTGTGTTACTTGCATTTATCGTTCGGAAGCATTTCGGGCATATATATCAAACCAGAAAATTTCTACTAGTTGCATGTGCTTCGCTATTCATTCTACCGCTAATGTTTTTTGACAGAGTATTCAACGTTATTGTATTGGGCATTGCTGGCGCTGCAATCTATTTCATCGCACTTTATTTATTGGGTGCTTTAAAGAAACAAGATATCCGCAATCTGGGCAATGCGATTTTTGCAAACCAAAATCAATAAAGAGACTTTTTTATGAAATCATCTGGGCCACGAATTCTTGTCGATGCTAGAGGGTTACAAGAGGGCTTTAAGACTCATAAACATCGAGGAATTGGACACTACGCTTCGAACTTGATTGATGGATTGCTTGAATTGAATTCATCGTTTGAATTCATATTTCTTGTTGAGAATGGGCTTGCGGTGGATGAACGACTTCGAAATCATCAATGTATTTTCCAGACTCCCAAATGGTTTGAACCGAAGGCAACTCGAATGATAAGCGAGCAATGGACGCTCCCACGATCAATTCCTTTCAATTCGTTCGATCTCGTACATTTTCTTGCACAGGGGGACGGCTCCATGTTTTCCAGATGCCGCTATGTTGTTTCCGTTATGGATACTATTTCAATTTCTGCTAAAGAACTGTACAGTCCTTATCAACGATTGAAACATAATATTGCAAACAGCATTGTGAATCGAATTCTGCAGAACTCATGCAGAATCATTGCAATTTCTGAACACACAAAGAAAGATATTATTAAATATTTCGCTATCCCTAATGAGAAGATTCGTGTTGTTCCATTAGCCGCGGAAAGACGTTTCTTTCAGAAATGGACAACATCTGATATCTTGAGAATTCGTTCACGCTTCGGACTCCCAGAAAACTTTCTTCTCTATGTTGGAGGAATCGATCCGCGCAAGAACGTCAGGCTTATTTTTAAAGCACTGAAACTGCTCCTCGAAGAAAATCCAACAAAGTGTCCACTCTTGGCATTTGCCGGGGATATTGCTCACCAACGCGAATATCAACAGCTTATGAAATCCCTGCAGACTCTCGGCATCGAAGATCGCATCAAATTCTTAGGATATATTCCAAATGAAGAGCTTCCTTTACTTTATCAAGCCAGCACGATGTTTATCTACCCATCGCGTTATGAAGGTTTCGGGCTTCCTGTGCTGCAGGCTATGGCGGCAAGAACACCTGTGATTACGACGAAGTTAAGTTCAATTCCCGAAGTCGCAGGTGATGCAGCTCTTTATATCGATCCGGACAATCCAGTCGAACTTGCTCGAGCCATCAAGGAGATACTCTCAAATCATGATCTAAGACTTTCATTGATTAACTCTGGAATGAAACGTGCTGCTGCGTTTTCATGGGAACGGACTGTTCATGAAACTATTGACGTCTATCGAGAAGCATTGCTGCTACACAAGAAAGAATAATTATAAAAATGGAAAATGCAAAAATATCTGATCAATCTGAGGATTAATAAAATGAAAAAGGAACCATTTAATCCAACCATATTTTATGCTAATCCATCTTTTATTCGTCGATATCAATCAAAATATGCTAAAATTTTCTTGCCAGGAGAAACTGTACTCGATGTCGGCTGTGGAAGCGGAATATTCTTAGAACTTCTGCAGGAGCGGCAAGTAAATGGCATAGGAATAGATACATCTGCCGAGGTTCTTAGGGATGGCATAGCGAAAGGTCTCCATATTGAACATGGCGATGCACTTTCTTATCTCAAAAAAAAGAAGAACCTATATGACGGGATAATGCTGAGTCACATCATAGAACACCTTCATCCGCCGGATCTGATCAATCTTTTAGAACTAGCAAACAAACGACTTAAACCGAATGGACGAGTTATTGTTATAACACCAAATTTCAAGGATATCGACGTTGCGACATCAACCTTCTGGTTAGATATCACACATGTCCGCCCGTACCCTCTTCCTTTGCTTAAACAATTATTCGAATATTCCGGCTTTTCCGTTGTCTCGATGGGAAATGATCCAGACACTGGAGGCGGTAGACCTCCATACAGTCGAGTTCTTTCATTCATTCGGTATATATATAGAAAAATCAGATTCGGCCAATATTCTGGAAAAGGCGATATATTTCTGATTGCGAAGAAAATAGGATAAGGTACCGTCGAATATAAGCCGTTTAGGAAACAGTAGCTTGAGTAATTACAAAAAAGATTCTCCCTTAGCAAACTTTCTTATAGGAATAATATCGACTCCTAAATCAAGGTTAAAATCATATTTCACGACTCTTCATCGTTTATTCCGTAAGTGAGAGCCACACCACGCGCACAAGCGATGAAGTCCCGCATCTTATAGCGATCTTTTTTACCTGGTTGTATTTCAATTCCAGCTTGCACATCGACACCATATGGCTGTACAAAACGAACTGCATCTTCGATGTTGCTCGTATTAAGATTCCCCGAAAGAATAACACGTCCATATTCTTTTGCTTTAATCGCGATATCCCAGTGATATTCTTTGGGAAGTTGATTTCCCGCTTCTTCGTTTTGAGCCTTCAAGAGATAGGCATCTACTAAATAATTTCGCATTACCTCTATATCGAACGATTTGTTCAACTGAAACTGTTTAATGACACTTACATCGAAGTCCACAAGATCATCGGGTCCATTATTTCCCAAAAGTTGTACAGCGCTGAGCGGTACTTTCTTTAAAATACTCTGAATATATCGAGTACTGGCGTTTTCAAAAACTCCAATTTTAGAAATGTGTTCCGGTAGATTAGAAATAATTGATGCCGCCCTTTCTGGAAGAACGTATCGCTGGTCAAACTGGCTGAAGACAAAGCCAACCGCATTTGCACCAAATGAACATGCCAGTTCCGCATCTGCAAGATTAGTAATGCCGCAAATTTTAATAAATAATTCTTGCAACGGAAACATTGTCATTCCTCGACAACATTTGATTTGATGGATGGACTTACTTTTACTTGCCGAATACGCCGTGCGCTCTTGGTCAGAATTGTAAAGACAAAGTTCTCTGTCTTAATTTCTTCATTGACCTCCGGAAGTTTTCCAGTAATTTTTTGCAGGTAGCCAGCTAAAGTTTCATAATCCGGAGCTTCAGGTAATTTAGCTCGGAATTGAACGTTAAAATCTGCGATTGAAAGAGCCGCATCTACAATGACCGAGCCATCGCTGGCTTGTTCTACCGATTTACGCGTTTCATCGTACTCATCAAGTATATCTCCAACTATTTCTTCAACAATATCTTCCATTGTCACGATGCCTTCAGTCCCGCCATATTCATCGACAACAATGCCAATGTGTACTTTGTTCTGCTGAAACTCCCGCAAAAGTAAACTGATTTTCTTTGATTCAGGTATGAAGTGCGCGGGCCGAACAATATCCTGCAATATAATAAGCGAGCGATGTTCAAGTAAGCTCAACAAATCCTTACTATATATTACGCCGATGATATGATCTATTGTTCCTCTATAGACTGGCAGCCGTGAGTATCCTTCTTCAATGACCTTGCGAACAAGCACATCCCGCGGAATGGAAATATCTAGCGCAACAATATCCAGACGCGGCACCATAATTTCTTTTGCTGTTATATCAGAGAATTGCAGAACACTTTTAATTAATTCATGTTCTGTCTTATCGATTGTGCCGCCTAAAGAACTAGCATCGATGACTTGCTTCAACTCGTCTTCCGAAAGTGTGGTTTGGAGCAAGCCGCCTTTGATGAGTGCATCGCGTATTATTTTTTTTACAGATTTCATCGCTTGATTAATTAATAAATTATTTCTTCCAAGAACAATCCTTTTGCCGGGGCAGACATTCCTGCAACCGATCGATCTTTTGCTTCCAGAATATTAGCAAAATCTTCTATTTTTGTGTGACCCCGCCCCACATTCACCATCGTTCCAACCAATGTCCGAACCATCCCATGCAAAAATCGATTTGCGGTTATTTCGAACATTAACAATCCGTCTTTTTGCCTCCACTCTGCAGAACTTATCGTGCAACGATGTTGATGCAAATCGGTTTCCACCTTGCAAAATGAACGAAAGCCGTGCTCGCCGATTATTTGTTTGGCGCATGTTTGCATCAGCTTAAAATCTAATTTCTGGAATACTTGCCAGCAGTAATTACGCTGAATCGCTGTTGGTTCTTGACTGATAAAATATGTATACCGTCTGCTTTTTGCGTCGTGCCGAGCATCGAAATCTTTCGAAACTTCCGCCGCGTCGCGAACTACAATATTGTGCGGAAGGACAGCGTTCATGCTCTTAGCGAGCAAATCAATTTCAACATCTTGTTCTATATTGAAGTTTGCAACCTGTCCGCGAGCATGCACACCGGCGTCCGTTCTACCACCTCCTGTTATCCGGATTTCCGATTGAAGTATTTGTTTGATTGCTTTCTCAATCTCTTCTTGAACAGAACGACCATTTATTTGGAATTGCCAGCCGACATAGTTTGTGCCATCATATTCAATTATTAACCGGACATTTGGCATGTGTTGCGTTAGAAATTTGTCGAGATGCTTAAACCAACACCGTCGAGATGTGTGCCGCTGTTCAATGTAAATGTTTGAATTTCTATTTTATCCAACATTGAAAGTGACTTGTTATATGCAGCGGCTTTTCTACCTGCAGAAAATGCTGAGAAGAGATGATTTACTACGATTGCACCAATTATAAATTTTGCGTTATTTTTTATTTGAGCACTACTGATGCGTAAATCCTTAAACTGTGTTCGGTTGGCATCTGAATCCCACTGCCATTTGTATTGGTCTGCTGTATATACAAGATCATACTCACGGTTTCTCAACTTCGCCTGGTTGTATTCATCCGTTGTATTGAAGTTGCCGATGTTCACAGAATATTGATCGTCTTTATTATCGAAGTTTGCACCGGCGTGTTGATTCGCAAATGTTTGAGCATCTTGCTGCAGCCAATTCGCGTGCATGTAAAATCCGCTGTAGGCAAGCCACAAACCGCCTTCTGCGAGGAGATTGTACTTTCCTGATTCAAATGATCCTGCATATAATTCTCCCATTCCCGGAAGAATGAGCGAGGCAACAACCGCCAACACAACCGATTTCTTGGATTCGGAAGAACCCGAATAATCTAAATCAATTGGTGTAATTACTTTGCTCTGCATATCCTTAGCCATCAACGCTGACATCGGCCGTATTTGAGCATATTGTTGCTGTATTAAGCAAAATAAAAATGTGGCTATGACAAAGAACCGTTTCATATAGAATCTCCAGTTAGATTGCAATGCGAATCGCAGATGTTATATGCGGCTCTGTTATTATTCCAATACATTTTTCAGTAGATGCTTCTTGAATTGTAATGTCAAGAATTTTATTTGCTAAATGGAAATCTGATTTCACATCGACTCTAATGTATTCTTCTGTCAATCCCGAGATCGATCCATCCGAATTAACAGATTCAAAAAGAACAGGAATAGTTTTTCCAATAAAACTATGATAAAAATCACATCGTTTCTGATCGCTCAACTTATGCAATCTCTTGCTCCTCTCCGCTTTTAAATCCGGATCTATCTTCTGAGCAAACTCTGATGCAGGGGTATTTGGCCTTTCTGAATAACTAAACACATGGAAATATGTAACTGGAAGATTTAAGAGATATTTGTATGTTTCCTCAAATAACTCATTACTCTCTCCGGGAAATCCGACAATAACGTCAGTACCAATGCCTGCTTCCGGAATATGAGATTTTATTCGTTCAATTCTATCCATGTAGACTTTGGTTAAATATCTTCTTTGCATCAATCGTAGAATTGTATCAGACCCCGATTGCAATGGCATATGCCAATGGTTGCAAAGTTTTTTCGCACCAAACCAGAAATCAAGCAGCTCATCTGTCAACAAGTTCGGTTCAATAGAACTGATTCGAATACGCATCAACCCATCGACAGTCGTAAGTTGTTTGAGAAGTATGAGAAGATTTGTGCCATCGCTTCTGCCATAATCTCCAACATTCACACCTGTCAGTACGATTTCTTTATACCCTAATTCGACAGCTTCTCTTGCTTGCCGAACAATTTCTGAGATAACAGGACTTCTGCTTTTACCTCGCGCCAATGGAACAGTACAATAAGTACAGGAATAATCACATCCATCTTGCACTTTCAGAAATGCGCGGGTTCGTTCTTTAAATCCTACTGATGATGCTAATCCGAATTCGTTCGCTTCGCCAATATTAGAAACTAAAATATCGGCGCGTGTTTTCTTTTTACCATTATCAATATAATTAAAGAGAGAGAATTTATCCTGTGTTCCCAAGACTAAATCCACTCCTTGGATTGCCGCAAGTTGTTCCGCCTGAAGTTGAGCATAACATCCAACGACGGCAACGAATGCATTGGGCGAATGGCGTAATGCACGCCGCACCAATTGACGGCATTCGCGATCGGCAGAAGCGGTCACACTACAGGAATTGATCACCACAACATCTGCATTGTCATCAATACCTACCACATTGTATCCATTGCCTGTGAATTGTTTTCCAATGGTGGCAGTTTCTGCGTAGTTGAGTTTGCAACCGAGAGTATGTAATGCAATGCGCTTCATAAAGAAAAAGAGCAGCCCGTCCAGATTTCTCAGGGCAGACAACTCTTTTCTCATTTGCCTTAAGCGTTAGTTTGAACCTTCAGGAGTAGATTCATCCTTACTTTCAAAAGATAGTTCATCCGGCATTTTCTCTACTTCGGGGGGAGTCGAGACGACATCTTTCATAGTCATTGGTGTCAGCTTATGGC
>Ga0187861_10002641_pt1 | contig 16605 bp, 15 predicted proteins | sample June2016WEW_10_1_3_FD_132986 | JGI IMG/M metagenome (GOLD analysis project Ga0187861, IMG submission 132986) | Peatland microbial communities from SPRUCE experiment site at the Marcell Experimental Forest, Minnesota, USA - June2016WEW_10_100 | ecosystem: Environmental > Terrestrial > Soil >...
AAGATTGTCAGCGCAAGGTGCTGTCAGTATCGAACTTCAAATTGAAAATAAAATAACCGGGCCTGTTCAGGTCAATAATGTCGTCGCTGAAATCCGTGGACGTGAAAAACCGGATGAGTGGATATTGATAGGAGCGCATCTTGATTCTTGGGATCAAGGTACTGGAGCACAAGATGGTGGTTCCGGCTGCGCTATGGTTATGGAAGCAGCACGTGCTATCACTAAATTAAACGTAACTCCACGTCGCTCAATCAGATTTGTGCTGTGGGGAGGCGAAGAACAAGGCCTAATGGGATCAAACGCATATATTCATTTGCACGCATCCGAAATGAATAATTGTGTTGTTGCTTTGAATACAGGATTGTGTGCAGGTGTTCCACAGGGATGGATTATGAGGGGAAACAATGATATGAAAAAATTATTGCAAACTCTCGCTGCTTCCTTAAGAGGATTGGGCGGCGATGGATTGAAGTCAGAAGTGAAGTTTGAAGAATTATCAGATTGGGAATCTTTATTTCTTGCAGGTATTCCAACATTGGATCTTTGGGTGGACATGACGTCTTATTGGAATATTGACAATAGATCTGGCGATACATTTGACAAAGTTGATGCTCATAATCTTGCTGCTGGATCAGCGATTGTTGCTATTACTGCCGCTTGGTTTGCCGAACTACCTATAACAATACCATCACGCTTAGATCAAGCCACAATAAATAAAATCCTTATCAAAGCAGAAGTATACGAACGAATCAATGACTTAAGAGGACTTGGGGTCCTCAAATAGGATAGGTTAGAAGTTTATGTAACAAAATGAGCCTTAAGACAAAACCCTTTATATCAAAGAACATATGCACATTTACCATAAAAAAGCCTCGACGTTTGCCGAGGCTTAAATAAATTCCAAATTATAAACTATCGAAAAGCTATAATCTTATTTCATTAAGATCATTTTATTGACCGCTATTCTGTTTTTGTACTTCAATTCGTAAATATATACGCCGCTCGATAAAGCGTTCCCCGGTTCGAATGTTACCTGACGCTTTCCGGCAGTAAAGTACCCATCAACGAGGGTTGCCACAGTTTGACCAAGAATATTGAAAACACGCAGTGTCGCTCTACCATCAGATGGCAAAGTGAAACTAATCTGTGTTGAAGGATTAAAGGGATTCGGGTAATTGTTAGAGAGCGAAAAACTTTCCGGCAAATCAATTGTCGATGCTTCGGCTGAAGTTACTACCTGCTCTGTTGCTATGATGAAATCAGCTGGACTACTAAACTCTCCAGCCGCATAATCAATCACAGGAGTTGTTGACACACTTGAAGTGTAACCAACTTTATCTGTTGTTACTGTATATGCGCCAGGATCAAGGTCTGTAATTTCGTATAAACCATCTTCGTCTGTAATATCATATGAACAAGAATTCTGAGACTCACCTATAACGACGACACCAGATAATCCAATGCCAAGTAAATTCCTGACCGATCCTTTTATGGAACCACCACCTTGAGCAATAATTTTTTTCACACAAACAATAAGGCTTCCCACATTTTGATTCTCTTTCACAACGATCGTATCGGCGACCTTTGCATCGCGGACACCGCAATCGTTTAATTTGAAATATGCCGGCAAATATTTGCCTAATGGAACTACTTGCAGCTTGTAACTCCCATTCGCCACGGCACTAAAAGAAAATATTCCCAGTGAATCCGTATTAATTGTTCTCACAACTGGAATAGGAAGTGCTATTGTACTTAGAGCAGGCATAATAGGATATAAAATTACGTGCGCTACCACAAACGCTCCTGCGCTATATACAACAGCACCGGAAACTTTTGCAGTTGCAACTGGAAGAGCACTTAGTTTAAAATTAATTCCTGTAGTATCAGCCTTCAATGTGAGCTTATCAGCTTCAAGTACATTACTTTTGCTATTGTAATATTGTAGAATATATCCTGTTTTATAGGATGCAACAACGTATGGACTGCCAGTCATAACCGTAATTTTATATCTGCCCACACTATCTGTTTTTCCTGATCCTCCAACATCACAGAATAATCCAACTTCTGATTCTTGAAACGATGTTGTAACTGCTGTAACGGAAGATGACACAGGAGTAGGTATAACTGAAGCAACGACAGTTGCGCCTGCTATTGGTTTTCCGTTCACATCAGAGACTGTACCAGATATTAATACTGGAACAGGTCGTTGATATTTTTTAAGTATGAAGTTTGCGATAATTGGAGTTGCATCTTTAACTAGGACAGGTGTTGCACCATCTATTGTTGGTGAATCGACATACCAAACTGGTATATAGTCTCCATTCGTATTGATTGGAGACATTACTAAAGGTGAAGGTCCCGACCTTGCTTGAATATAGAATTCCCCAGAATCGCCAACGACAATTCGATAGGCGCCAACTGAATCGGTATATGCAGAAAGTTGAGTTATACAAGTTGTAATTGCTGATTTGTCGGTTTTTTTGTCCAACGATATGAGAATTCCTTTGAGTAATTCATTGTTTTCATTCGTAACTATTCCATTAATCGCCCCAAGAAAACTCACAACCTGAATAGTCCATGAATAGAAAGATGATTTGCTCGAACTCGTAGTAATCCTGACTTCTACACTGAAATATCCCTTAACGGTCGGAGTCCATTTGACAAGTCCCGTCAATGAATCAATTGACATACCTACAGGTGAATTGGTTAGTTTGAAAGTAGCTTTTGTATATGTTGGAACCGGAACTTGAAATTTGTATTCTACGCCAACGACGGCTAGTGACTGTACAGATACAATAACTCCTGGAGTTGTTGTCGTACTCTGTGCAATAAGCTGTGTTCTGACCAAAGAACAAATGGTGAGTAACAAAACAGTTCCAAGGAGTAAAGTACGTTTCATTTTACGCCTCACAAATTATTTTAAAACGTTATATGTCAAGCTTAATAAAAAGCAGACTGATCTGCAAGTGCTCTAGTATATGAGAAGAAAATTCAATAATTGTGCTTTCCGTCATATCTGTTTCGACATAATTAAATGTACTGCTCTTTTTATTAGAGATTTCAATCTATTGAGAGGTTTAACCGATAGAGGGTAAATTATTAAATTCTTCAATTTCGTGATTTTTGAACGCTTTCTTCGCGCGTGCGCGAAACGCAGGAGTCGCATATGGAAGCATCTGCCGCACAACAATCTCAAGCTCTTTTTTGAGCTCCGGTTCTTTCTGTGCAATATTGGCAAGTACGGTCATCGAAAATGTTCTCACGGCAATAGGCTCGTCGATCGAAGAGATTAATTCGAAACAGAGGTTTGCTACTATTCCCTGCAGCCCACGCGGTATATTTACAAACTGAAGTATTCGAACAGCATTGCGCTTCACTGCATCATGTACTCCCGGTTCCTGCATTTTCTTCATCATCGGTTTAAGCCATGTGGAGACCAACTCCGGATGCTTCTCAGCACAATGACCGATGATCCAAGCCGATTTCTTTGCCAACGGTTCATCCTCTTGCAGGAAAAATTCCATCAAGTGCTGAAAGCGGCTCTTGTCTTTCCCCACCCACTTGACAAGTCTTACCACTTGCTCTTTTGAGCGAACAGCAAGTATTTCTTTTTCAATGTCCATCATTAATAAAGTAAATCAGACCAACAGAAGATTAAATATCTTTCGAAAAGATATCCAACGTCGTCCGTCTCTGCCACCCCAGGCGATCATAAAACAGCTCAGCTTCCTTGTTGTCTCGATAGACAAAGAGATGGCATTTAGAAATCCCTCGCAGGTGGAGAGCATCCAGCGATTGCTGAGTCAATTGCCGGCCTATACCGCGCTTTCTATACGTTTCATCCACGGTGAGATGATAGATATATCCACGGCGTCCGTCATGCCCGCAGAGGATAGTTCCAATGAGTCGTTCTCCTTCTTCACATACGAAGCACAGCCCTGGATTTCGCTCTAAGAAGGCGCGAATTCCTTTTAGCAAGTCCGCATCACTCAAACCCAACCCCGGGGTCTTCTGCCAGAGAGCCAATATCCGGTTGTAATCGTTAATTGTCATTTCACGAAAAGAATTTTCTTTCATAGAATTATGCCTTAATTTTCAGATGTAGAGTGTCTTCCCCACTTTGGCAATTTGCTTCAATATTCATCGTAGAATCTGATCATAAATCGGATCATTTACTTGCAATCGCTCAATATGGATAAAAGATATAGAACAATAGCGATAATCCGCTAAGCACCCACAAACCGACAGACACTTGGCTCGTTTTGCGGTTTAAGACTTTGAACAGCGGATAAAGAACAAATCCAGCTGTCATTCCGATGCCGATGTTATAAGTAAAACTCATAAGAGTGATAATACAGAAAGCTGGAATAGCTTCTGAAAGATCGTCGAAACGCAGCTTTATTATAGGAGCGATCATCAGGACTCCGACAATAATAAGCGAAGGACCGTAAGCAAATCCAGGAATAACTGTTACAAATGGTGCAAAGAAAAGTGTACCGATAAAAAGAATTGCTGTAACTACTGCCGTTAAACCGGATCTGCCGCCGGCTGCAATTCCGGTTGCCGATTCGATATATGCACCTGTCGTTGTCGTTCCGAGCATTGCTGCTACAGTTGTAGCAATAGCATCAACCAACATCGGTCTTTCAATTCCCGGAAGATTCCCGTTCTCATCCAAGATATTCGCCTTGTAACCGAGCGCTATCAGGGTTCCTATTGTATCCAGAAAAGCCATAACAAATACTGTAAGCACAACGGAGAACATTCCCCAAGTCATAGCGCCGGCAATATCAAGTTGAAGAAAGATCGGTTTAATCGAAGGCGGAAGACTTATCCATTGCGCAGGCAAAGGAGTCAATTGAAAGACGAAACCGAAAACGGTAACTGTTAATATGCCGATCAGCATTGCGCCATTCACACGCTTCAGCATTAAAAATCCTATCAATACAATTCCAAATATCGCAAGCAATATTTCCGGTTTATGAAAATTGCCCACATGAACGGGCGCCCCCGGAACACCAAGCTGAACAATACCAGTTTCGTTTAATCCGATGAATGCAAGAAATAGTCCAATTCCGACCGTAAAAGAAATTTTAAGCGTCTGAGGTATTGCTTCGGCAAGCCAACTGCGAACTTTTAATATCGTCAGAATCGTGAACAGCACTCCACTCATAAAGATAGCTCCAAGCGCCGTTTGCCAGCTATAGCCCATTACTTTCACTACTGTAAATGCGATGAAAGCATTTTCTCCCATATACGGTGCAATAGCGAATGGACGTCTGGCATACAATCCCATTAAAAGCGTTCCAAAAAATGTGCTGATAATTGTTGCCACCATTGAAGCATCGAACGGCATTCCCGCCGCCTCTAATATTTTGGGATTGACGACAATGATGTAAGCCATCGTTACAAAGGTTGTAACACCGGCTGTAATTTCCTGTTTGATTGTTGTGCCAAGTTTTTCTAAATCGAAATATTTGAAGACGATTTTCTTTATTGTCGTACCTGTAAACGGGTAACATTAGCATTTCATTTTTTTAAAACAATTGTCGGAGAAGATTCAGCAATATATTAAACGGTTTCATTTGCAGATGCAAGATAAATATGCCTTGGCGAGTGTAAGAAATATTATACGATAGAATGATAGTGATCAGAATTTCTTGAGATTTGATTTAATAATTATTCATTTAGATGTATTTCTGTCAGAGGATTAGCCTGATGTCCAGAAGTAATACTTCGATAATATCGATAATGCACTTCCTGCTTTTCTAAACGGTCTGTTTATTTATTTCAACCCATACTTCTTAATGTGCTCATACAAAAGATATGTTGTCCCGCCGGCTTGAACGGCTCCCAGAATTATTTTGAGCGTATGCAACTCATTTTGTTTAGCCAGCTCCTGTTTCCATGGTGATACGAGATCGATCTGTTGCTGGAATTGCCCTGAAAGTGAAGTAGGAAGAATTGTAAGCGCTTGGTGCAAAGACATAGGTAGATATTCAGGAGAGTCGCGCAGTGATGGCGAGGGAATAATTTCTATCTGAAAACTGCGCAAGAGAGATTGATTGATAAGTGCTTTTTTAACAAGAGTATCGCGCAACTCCTTTCTACTCGGTTCTTGAGCGTAAAGAGTATAAGCGACAGAAAAACTGAATGCTAGCACCCATACCCACCGATGAATGATTCGTACAATGAGAATTCCATCTCTATCACGTAACGGCATAACTATTTGTTATCTTTATTTTTTTGTAAAGTATCAAATATATATACGGATCACAAACAAATAATGTTCCACTTGGCTTTTATAGAATTATCTAGCTCTTTATTCTTATCTGCGATTATAATCATGGTTAGAATATTTTTACATTTTTCGGAACGCCCCTTTTTCTTTTCTCAGTAATCACGCATATAACGCGTGTTTCATTAAAACGCTAGCCCATGCCTACGCCGCCATTTTACGAGAGATGGCGTGAACATATTTAGAAGTAGTCGCAATTATTCGTCACTTAAGTATAACAAGTTTCTTGATGTCTGTAAATGATCCGGTCTGCAATCTATAAAAATATACTCCGCTCGGCATTGCTGCGGCATTCCATATCTTTGTGTAACCACCGGCTGCCATATTTCCACTCATTATTGTCGCCACTTCCTGCCCTATCAAGTTATATATCTTTATCGAAACATAAGTTTGAAATGGAATATCAAACGAAATAGTTGTTGTTGGGTTGAACGGATTCGGAAAGTTCTGCCCAAGTTTGAAAGCATCGGGTCGTAGAGAAGTCCGATCTTTTTCTATATCAGTGGCTTTGGACGCAGTAAACGATCCTGTCATCCCTAAGGAAGAATGGAAGTCACATTGATATAGATACGTCCCTGCAACTGTGACAGAATATGTAAATACACTGCCGGAAGCCTGATGAAAGCTCGATGCACCGACGGGAACACTCGTCGAACTCAATGGATGCATACTAAAATCACCCTGCCAATTGACCGTGTCCCCTATGGAAACATTCAAAGAATTGGGTGAATAAGTAAATCCAAACGAACCCCCAAACTGGATGATGTGGGTTGTTGCATGCGCTTTAGTCACAACAACGAGCATTAATACGACCCACATAATCGATGTCGTTTTCCGAAATACCGAGATAGATTGTGTTTTCATGATAAATCCTTTCTGATTTGATTCGTGACTATTATGAGTTGAATCTGAGTCACCGCTTGTTCCTTCTTTCATCTTGATGATGGAAAAGCATTATCAGGAGATGTATTAGTTTTCTTGTGAATACTCTCCTTTATGATGTTTGCATTCTACCGACATGCTTTAGAAAGCATTGCCGCGCGTGCACTACAATACAGCGATACCTTTTATATTAACAGTTTAAAAACCTACAATGTTCCCACGGATGTATTTACTTTCAAGTCAGTAAGACACTCATCATTTTCTTTAAAAGTATTGTTCTGTGCACATGATTTGGCATTATCACGAACCCGTCAAATTCTGCATTTGGAAAATGATAAGGAATAAAATAGCCCTTCGATTTCATCCAGCGATGCAACAATCTTTTTGGAACATATCATCATTTAATATTGTTATAGAAATATCAAACATCAAATTACTCAATTTTATGAAAGGATGTAATTATGGGTACCTATGTTATTTTAGGAGCTACCGGACATACCGGAAAACCGATTGCTATCGGGCTATTAGAAAAAGGACACGCGGTTCGCATCGTGAGCCGGCATACCGGCACGGCAGCAGATCTTATCCAAAAAGGGGCAAAACATTTTGCGGGCGATTCGACTAATCCACTATTTCTTACCGATGTCTTCAAGGGTGCAGAAGCACTATATTCGATGATTCCATTAGACGCAACAGCTACTGATTACACACAAATGCAGTTGAAGCATGTGCATTCAATCGCACAAGCTCTCAGGGGCTCAACGATCAAATATGTGGTCACTCTTAGCAGCGTGGGTGCACATCTTCCTGCCGGTGCTGGAGTTGTCCAGGGGCTGCATTCGATGGAAGAGTCCTTCAACACTATCCCCGGCATCAGTATACTCCACCTTCGGGCAACGTATTTCCTGGAGAATACTCTTTCGATGGCGGCGATGGTGAAACAAATGGGGATAATAGGTTCACCAATCCGTGCCGATTTGAAGATGCCAATGGTTGCCACAAAAGATATTGCGGCAGCAGCATTGAAACATCTCCTTGCCAAAGATTATTCCGGCAAGAGTTACGAATATGTTCTTGGAAATCGCGAATATACATACGCTGAGATCGCACAGATTTACGGCCGAACTATCGGCAAACCGGATCTGAAGTACGTTCAATTCTCATATGCGGATGCGAAAAAAGCGATGATACAAATGGGAATGGGTGAAAGTGTCGTCGAGAAAATGAGTGAATTTGTGAAATCGATGAACGAAGGAAAAATATTGGAGGATGTACACCGAACACCTGCCAATACCACACCGACTCGTGCAGAAGAATTCGCTCAGGTGTTTAAATCGGCTTACGACAAAAGCTAACGTCCTCAACAAAAACGCTGATCCAATATTAACTGAATCGGTGTAATTGATAAAATCGCAGCTACGTAGGGGCGTTCCCCGCCAAAGTAAAGGCAAACAAAAAATGAACGTCCCTGCGTTCAGTTGCTGCCAAATTGGAACGAGGAGGACTAAATTGCTGAGTTCATTCGTAACGAAGCGATTCGACCGGATCCACACTGGCTGCTTTGCGCGCCGGAAAAACTCCAGCTGTAAATCCAATTGCAGAAAGGATTCCAACCGTGATAAGAACAAGTGAGAAAGAAAGAACAGGACGGCCGACGAATTGCATGGCACCTTCTTCTGCGGGAAACATCCACATTATCGATACAATTGCATAGCAAAATAAAATTCCAATCGTACCGCCTGAAAAAGCAAGCATTAATGATTCAAAAATAAACTGTGCCATTATATAACTCCGTCGTGCACCGATTGCCATTTTGATACCAATTTCTTGTGTCCGCTCTTTTACAACAACATACATAACATTTGCAACGCCCACGCCCGCTATAAGCAATGTAAGGAATCCAATCGAAAAGAGAAAGATCGAAACGCCAAGACCGACTTTATTCATGATCTTTTCTCCTTCAATAAAATCCCACATTTGAAGAGCGCGCTCGTCTTTCGTGTCAAATCTGTATTTGCGGCCGAGCACTTCGTATATAGAACTTTTCACCATCTCTTGTCTACTCGGGTCTGACGGTTGCAGGACAATGCTATTCACATTTTTGTAACCATATGATGTACGAAATGTAGTATACGGTATTATTGCACGCCGAGTATCGGGGCCGTTATTCATTGCTGTCTGCACCTTTTGTTGTATGATGCCGACCATCGTATAAGGAACGCGATCAACCAAAATAGTCTTGCCTATTGGATCTTCATCTTTAAAAAGGTCCTTTGCAATCTTGGTGCCAAGGACAAGAACTCTTCTTTGCTGCTCCACGTCCACTTCATTAAGAAATCGACCGCCACCAGCCGGATACATACGCCGCATTTCTTCAAAACCAGGGTCAACTCCTTCACATTCCGTTGTTGTATTATTCTTCCCATTACTGAGGGTCACATTGTTTCGATACTGAGGTGAGATGAGGCCAATTCCAGGCACTGACTGTCTGATCAATTCAACGTCGTCTTCTACAAATCTGATTCTTCTTCCTTTTGGTAATCCTTGATAGACAACTCCTGTTTCTCCGCCATATAAAATGATGATACGGTTGCCTGCATTCATCATTCCCTTCATCATCTGATTGCCCAGCCCTCGCCCAAATGATAGAAGCAATACAACAGCAATCGTCCCCCACGTGATGGCAATAAGTGTCAATGTTGCACGTGTACGATGCGTACGAAGATCATACAGAAAATCTCTAAATAGTTCAAAAAACATAATAAGTTATAAATTGAAAGACATTAAAATTATGTTCTCAGACATTCAACAACATCAAGATTGGATGCTCGTCGTGCAGGCATCAATCCAGATAGCAGCCCGACTGTAATCAACACGAGCACTGTAATAACGACAACTTCCATCGATAACACCGGTATTCCCACATAATCCTTGATCGGCAAGAGACTTAAAGCAGTAATAATGCCATAGGAAATAATGAAACCGATCACCGAGCCTATGAAGACAATAAAGAACGTCTCGGAAAAAAACTGGAAAAGAATATTTACTTTTGTTGCACCAACTGCACGCTTAACACCGATTTCTTTAATACGCTCCTGCACAACGATAAACATTATATTCGCTACACCAAGCCCGGCAACTCCAAGTGTAAAACTGCCGATAAGACCGAGAAAGATATTGATTCCGAGAAACATATAGAATGCTAACCGGTCAAAATCGGTTGTATCCCAAATCCATACTGCATTTTCATCAGTAGGATCGAATCTGTACTTCTTGCTGAGGGCTTCTCGAACCTGTTTCGCTGTTTCTTCACCAAATCGCGGATCTTTCACTTGATAAATAATATTGTTTAAGTATACCGAGCCATAAACTGATTCAAACGTTGTAAGCGGAATAAAAATACGATCTTGATCTCTGCTATTGTAAGATGACGGCTGTGTTTTCTTTTGCATAACACCAATGACTGTAAAAGGCGTTTGACCGATGAAAATTGTCTTGCCAATCGCGTTATGTTCAGCGAAAAGAAATTCTTTCACTTTGTCACCGATCACTGCAACCCTTCGTCTTTCTTGAAGATCCAAAGTATTAATATATCTTCCGCCTGCTTCCGGATTGATATTACGTATATCGCCGTAAACCACATTAACTCCAGAGATCAGCGGAGTCAGAATATTTTCTCCAACCCGTGTCACTGTCCTTTTACCAAATTCCGGACTGATGCCGGATACATTCGGTACCTGTGCAGCGACGAGCTTTGTATCCTCTTCAACGAACGACAGCGATCTGCCAATTCCATATCCTGCGTAAGGTTTGGTTGTTTTTCCCGGCCATACAATTGCAAGCCCCTCGCCGATGCCATGCATATTAGCCACGGTTTGTTTTCTGAACCCAACACCAAATGCTACGAGCACAACTATTGCAACCGTTCCCCAGATAATTCCAAACATCGTAAGAAAGGCCCGAAGTTTCTGAGCCTTTAAATCGACGATATATTCTGAGAGGATGGTGCGAAATGTTTCCATAAGAAGCGCAGCTAATCAATTTTCTTTACTGGTTTTTCGAACACCTCGTCGCTATCATTCAAACCGGAAACAACTTCAATATTAATCGCATCGCTTAATCCGGTTTTGATATAACGTTTCTCATCTATTTTTTTTCCAAGAGCAACCTTAACAAATCCTGAATCATTGCTGAATGTGATAACACGTTCAGGAATTGTTAAAACATTGGTTTTCTTTTGGATGATGACGTTGGCATTTGCTGAATAGCCGGCACGCAGCACAGCATTCTTTGCAGCAGGAATAAGAATTTCTATCGGGAATACAGTAGAGTTATCTTTCTTCTCTGCCTTTAACCAGATTTTTCGAAGAATGCCGCGGACTGTATCGCTCGGCAATGCACCCACCTTAATTTCAACATCCATTCCTTCTTTCATCTTTCCTACATCAATTTCATCTACTGTTCCTTTGAAAAGCAATCGTTCCATATTTGCCATCTTCATTAGAACTGTACCTTCCTGATAAGAAGTTAAAGGAGTTACAGGATCACCGACCTCAATGGTTCGGTTTAATACAAATCCGGAAATAGGGGCTTTTATTATGGATTCAATTTCAGTTTCTCCAATCTTGATTTTTCCACTTTCCATCAGTGCAAGGTTTTCTGTGGCAATTTTCAATCGAAGATCAGATTGTTCATACTGCATTTGAAAATCTTCATATTCCTTATCTGAAATTAGATGGCTTTTAAATAAGCTTTCCTGACGTACTCTTTGTTTTTTCAGATTATCTAAATCGACCTGACTCAGTTGCACTTGACGCTTGGCAGCTGCGAGTTCGCTTGGCGTTGGATCAGGACGAACCTCAAGTAACGGTTCGCCGATCTTAATGAATGCTCCGACATCAACGAAAATTCGGCTAACCACTCCTGAGACTTTCGATTTCACAGAAATCTCATTTTCTGGTTCGATTGTACCAACTGCTAACGCTTTATCGACAATCGTCCCTCTAGTAACTTTTATCTTTGGTAGATCGCTTTCACTAGAAGATTTATTGCTGCCGAAGAAAAGAAACGATCCGCCGCCAATAACCACTAGCGCGACTGAGGAGAGAATTATTTTCTTTTTCATAGTCATAGACAATAACGTCCCATTTTAAGTATCTATTGTATGATATAAAGAATTTTAGTTTAAAACTATTATGAGATACGGAGGAAAGGGCTCCATGTTACAATATGGCGAGAAAAATATTCGCTTTAAATAGCCGTCGCTGCGTCAGTACTGGCCTTATTTATTGACCAGTGTTATGCTTATGGGAAACGCGTGGTAGGGCGGCAAAATGATTATTTATAATTGATAAGAATAACACCAACTGAACTTAAAACAACTCCTATGATATTTATTAATGTTAATTCTTCTCTGTACCACAAAACTCCAATTAATGCTAAAGCAATTGTTGTAAAGGAACCGGTAATAATGGATGTTGTACTTATTTTCCAACCCAACCGATAAGCATAGAGAAAGCCCAATTCAACCATCGGCAAAGACAAACCTAACAATATGATTGGCAACCATTTTTGACTGCTGAATATTGATATTTCCTTTTTAATATCTCCCTTTGATAGAAATAGTACTACACTTATAACGAAAGCGATAAAATATGCAGTAGCTATCACAAGTAATGCATTGGCATTCTTTGGAATACTTTTCTGACACACGCTATATAACAAGACGCCAATAATAATGAGTGGAAGCGATATTATTTGCCAATTCATAAATTATTCTCTCTCTTATAATTAGTATCACACTTCGCGTGATGCATTCTTCTGGACATGCCGAGTTTGCCTGCCCCGTTGCTTTCTAGTGGGGAGCGCCTGGTAAGGCAGTTATTGCTTTTTGTTAATAATATCAAAAGGAATTTTTGAATCAACATAAACTTGCCACAATTGAATTTTCCCATTTTTAATGATCGCTTTCCACGAAGCGGGCAAACGCCAATAATTTTCCTTTTTATCACTCAAGCCTTGAAATGTACCTCCCGCAAAACCAAACGCGGCAACGGTATCTCCATTGACAAATATTTCCGTGATTTCGATTTTATAGTCGGGAAATAATTGAAAGTATCCAATCCAACCTGCCCGCATTTTATCTCTTCCTATAGCTTCATTGCCTTGGGAATCAATAAATTTATGGTCGTCAGTCATAAGCAAGCAAATCTTATCAACATTGTGTTCATTGATTGCGTTAACAAAGTCTTGGACAATCTGCCTGTTCATAGTATTAAATCCTTGAAGGTTATTCTGAGCATTGATTGCAGGTGTAATGAAGGCAAGGCCGAAGAAAAGAATTCGAGTCATGGGAGTCGGTTGCAACATGTGTCATCTCAATAATTAATGTAATTCAATTTGTGTCTGTGTAATAACCACCTAACGGATGGCGGCTCCACCAAGAAAGACGGCGGACAAGTAAGTTTATCCTCAAATGTTTCTGTTGAGGAATACGGCGCTGATAATTTTCAAGTTGCTGAAAACAGGCGGAGCCCCATAACTGTAACACGCGCAGCGTGTTTCCTCTTCTATAGTTCATGCTGATAACTTTCAATTATATTCAAAACCGTTGCGCGCCATGAATTTCGTAGCAATGCTCTTTCCGCCAGCTGTCCCAAAGGGATCCCTTCTCACAAAGTGATGCCTTCGGCAGGGAAGCGCTTGATCAGGCGGCAGTTCTTTTCTTCTTTTGAATTTTATAAAATAATGAAGGTGCAACAGCTAACCAAAGTAAAACCAATATCCAGACACGACCTTCAAGAATATTGTAATCCCTAAACACAGAAGGCCAATCACGATTCTGGAATAATTTTGCCATTCCGGTTTCAAACACAACAGTTAACACCATCCATAGAAATCCGATTTGCATTGTTTCTTTCAATGATACTGGTTGCCAACGACGGATGATCCAATAAATATAAAAGCCGAACAAAGTGATGCCAATAGCTGTTGAGAGCTGATGCGCATGCAAATCTCCAAGAAAGCTCTGGAAGACAACCTGTCTGAACGCGCCATTTATAAAGGCAATCACAAGTAATGATAACCAACCAACGAAATATTTCCATTTCATATTTAAACCTCGTTAATTCTGCCGCCTAACAGATCGGCGCTAAATCTCGATTTGATCTTCGATCAAATCGAGGATCCCGTACAGCGGGACTGCGGCGACAATAATTTAAGTAGCGCAACAAACGAAATGAGTTCATGCTGGTTCCTTCAATTTTGTACTGACCACTGTACGCCATGAATTTTGCAATGAACAAATAATAAATTTTGCATCACGCGTTGCGTGATTCATTCTCAGGCCTCCGGCTGTCAGCTTGTCCCAAAGGTCCAAAGGACTCCTTCGGAGGATCCCTTCTCACAAAGTGATACCTTCGGCAGGGAAGCGTCTGATTAGGCAACCGATGAATGTGAGTGCCGTTACTGCTGTTGTTAGGCGATATCTTCGTTACTCCATTAATACTTAGTGATAACCTCGTTATTTTTCTTGAACCTTTTTCTTTTTGGATAAATTAATAAAAGTATCAATCCGACAATTACTATTAATAAAGTGTTGACCATTCCACTTGCTATCTCTCCAGGTTGAACAAGAACTGTAGTTAAGCCCATAGCTGCAACCATATTATATGATGCGTGGAACACAATACAAATCAGTAGGCTCTCTGTTTGGTTGTATATCCATGTAAGAATTAATGTAAGCCCAATTACACCGAGATAAAAAATCAGGAAACTACATCCGTATTGATTAGTTCCTTTAATAAAGAATAGAGGAAGATGCCAAAGAGTCCAGATTATACTTAAAATGAGACTTGACATTAATGGAGTAAATTTATTTTCCAATTCTGGCAATGCGATGCCTCTCCATCCCAGCTCCTCTAAACCACCTCCTATAACCATAAGTATGAAAAACGGAATTATCATATACCATCGTTGAAGATTTAAATTAAAACCCTTAATCATAAGCATATTTAACCCAATAGAAACAAATGCTATTCCGAAAACAATTACAAATGGAATTACGAACCAGAATACGTTTAACCGCCATTTAAAAAGACATTTATTATATTCCCTAAATCCTATGTTTCCTTTTGCTATTGCAATACTTAGGAATGCTGAAACTGTCGGACCTAATCCACCTATGACAAACAAGAGTGTGAATAAAACCTGTCCATAACTTAAAATATTATTTGTAACCAAAATTACCAAACTCCACCAGCAAATCCAAGTAATAAAGAATGTGCTTATCAAGAAGACGAATAGTCTGTTATATTTCACAGTATTCAATACTCCATGCATATATTTTTATATGGCAACATGATGCTACTATTGGCTAATGGTAGTAGATATGTTTCCTAACATTTGCGAAATTCATAATTATCTAGACCATTGAAAAATTCAAACACTTTCCTGCTTATAGATTGCCTAACGGATTTGCGCTAAGTCCCGATTAGATCTTTAATCGAATCGAGGATCCTGTATAGCGGGACTGCGGCGCTGCAAACCCGCAACATGTACTACCCGAACCGTGATTCATTCTGAAATTTAAATTAATAACTACTGAAGTTATGAAGTACTAAGAACAAAATTAATTTGCATTAAAACCACCACCAGCCATGAATTTTGCAGTGAGCAAATAATAAATTTTGTATCACGCGTTGCGTGATTCATTCTCAGGCCTCCGGCTGTCAGCTTGTCCCAAGGGTGGCAAAGCCATGCCTTTGGCAGATCCCTTCTCACAAAGTGATGACTTCGGCAGGAAGCACCTGGATAGGCGGATATTTTCTTTTACTTTTATTGATAATGTCATAGGGATTTATTGAATCTATATAAACTTGCCAAAACTGAATTTTCCCATTATTGAAAAATATTTCTGTCATTTCGACTTTATAGCCGGGAAACAATTGAAAGTATCCGATCCACCCCGTATTGCCTGCAGCGACTTGTTAGGCGTTTTCGCGTGCATTGGGGTTGGACGGCACCGGGAACAAACGAGCCGGCAGGTACAATCCCGCCGTTCCGATGATCCCGCCAATTCCACACAACATCCACGAATAGGTTACGCCAATGTAACCGTGAGCAGCGATCCGGTCGGTATCTTTTATGAACGACCAATACCACACTATGAAGGCCAGCAGTTGCGATACGATCAACGCGATGGAAAACCGCATCGGCTTGCCCATAGCCTCACAAGTATTAATCCAACAGCAGGCAAGTACGAAGTAGGTGCTGATGAGCATGGGCGCGAGCACCGGCGCATACCACGGCTTCGGAATGAGGAACAGACAATCCCATTCGAGCAGGCTGGTGGGCCAACCAACTAGCCACCAAAAGCTGGCGTAATATACGATATCCCAAATCCCAAATACGAAAAAAAAGTTCGC
>Ga0187861_10002644_pt1 | contig 16596 bp, 15 predicted proteins | sample June2016WEW_10_1_3_FD_132986 | JGI IMG/M metagenome (GOLD analysis project Ga0187861, IMG submission 132986) | Peatland microbial communities from SPRUCE experiment site at the Marcell Experimental Forest, Minnesota, USA - June2016WEW_10_100 | ecosystem: Environmental > Terrestrial > Soil >...
CAACAGCGAGTACCTGGCCACGAGCGTGTGCGGGCCAACATCCAGATTTGCAACAACCTCACCGGTCGCACCGAGGCTCTTCTCGTCCACGAAGAATTCAGCCCCCGCCGGATCACTCGTGAGAACCACCGAGCCATGACCGTATGTGAACCGATCTTTTCGAAACACAATGTTCGTGCTCCCTGCCAAGAGATCAATGTTTGTGTCCGCGCGGTTAAAGTTGTTGTCCGCGGGTTCGACCCTGATCACTACATTCGTTCCAAGAGGAAGTTCCAATTCTGACGTTGAACTCGAACTTACTTTGTCCACCGGTTCGTCTCCCAAATACAGCTGGCCAGCCCGCTCACTTGCAATTCGAACTGTGCTAATCGGTACCGTAAATCGAACCGTGGTCGTTTGGCCTTTCTCCACGAGGACATCCTTCGATCTCTCCATCACTCTGCCCTGCCGAGGTGTGTGTCGCGCCGTCAGCGTATAAGTGCCTATTGGAAGAGATAACGTGAACGGTGTTGTATTTGTATGAGGCTGCCCGGATTCCTTCCAGAATACTGTCAATCCGTCGGGTTGTGATTCCACCTGGACGGTTCCCTGCGATTTCCGCAGACGAATATCAACCTTGTACTGACCCGCGACGACCCGCCAGTGCACGTTTGTTTCATCACAACCACTCGCCCGAATGGTATAGTAGACGTCCTCGCCACGCTCTCTTCTGTCCCTGAAGGTCGTGGTGCCCACCTGCTGCCGGTCTTGCGACAACACACTGGCACCTGAAGGCTCGCTCGTAATCTCTATCGTGCCGTGAGTGGATGAGTACCAGAGGTATCCCCCCACACCGGCGATGACCACCACTCCTCCCAACACCGCGGCAGCAAGTGTTCCCACTGACGCCGGGGGCTTCAGGCGCTGCACTTCTGCGTCTAAACTCTCGAGAGTAAGACTTTGAAGCGAGAGCGACGGGTCACAGAGCCGGTTGCACAGCCCGCGCCAGTCCTCGCCGTGTTTGCCCAGCGTGGACCATTCTTCGGACGCAGCCAACGGCCAATGATCGACCGCGTGAACTTCCCTTCGCCGCACCAACTGATACACTACCTCCCCGATGCCCCGCAGATCAGCGAGTTCCAGTCGGGCGGAGTCCCGGTCGGTGCCGGCCGCCAGATCGCCCAACACGACCCGTGACCGACTCAATCTTTGGCCAGATCTCCCGCCCAGAAGGATGTTCGAGGCGTGAAGGTTGCCATGGGAACGACCGCAGTATTTCTTCAGGTCAAGAAGCCCCCGCAACAGGCTGCGAGCCAAGTGGTAAACGTCCCGTTCATCCGCGGCGTACCGCCCCAGAATCAGCTTCTTTACCGAGCCGCGTGGATAATAGTCCGTAACGTACCACGCCCCACGGGCATCGCTCCCGAAGGCGTGAACCGGGGCAAACGACGACGCCTTTTGATGACTGGCTTTCTTCTGGCATTTGACTGCTTGTAGAAACTCAAGCTGCGGGTCCGGAGCCAGATGCTCCGAATCAGTGGGCGCGACAACCGGTGAGTCTACGCTCTCGACAGGACGGAGGATTTTGATGGCGAACTCGGCACCGCCGCCCGCCTTCGCTCGCGCCGCGTAGAGCACCGAGCGCGGGCCGGAAGCAATTTCCCGGATGGCCTCAAAATCACCATACATCTCCATTGGCTACCTGTTTCTCTGACCTGCAAAACCGCGCGTCAAGTGACCATGCGACACAATGCCATCCGCGGCGAGGTGGTCTACGCCACCTGACCAATAACAGATGCGGGCAGTCAGCTATCGCCCAGTCCGCTGGCGGGTGAGAACACGCACGCCGCTTTGTTGGATCTCGACTTCAAGTTCCTTTGCGTCCGGGTAATCATCGGGATTCAGCGACAGGATCTTGCGCCGCGGACCATCCTCAGCTACGGTGGGTAGATCTGCCATGACAACCAGATGATCCACACCTGCGTGCTTCCACCTGTTCCATATTTCATCGGTCACTTCCAAGCGGTATGGAGTGTTCACCCCGGGCTCGATATGGAAGGTCACCTTATCCGCGTCTTGCCGCTTGGGATTGCCGGGTTGGAAGTACTTGGTGACGGAGCACGACTCCCAGTCGCTGAGATCAGATTTGTTCGCGCCAATCACGTCCACCAGAATCGATCCCCTTAAGGAACTGCTCGGCTCGATTACCACAGGAAATGGCTGTGGACCACTTGCACAGCCAACCAACAGAACGAGCATGGCAGGGGCAAGAACTGTGGCAGAAGCATGTCTCATCGTACCGATTCCTTTCATGGCACATTCTCCTCAGGTTGTGGGTTGCAGAATTCCAGCTTTCCGCCTTGACGTCAAGTGGCAATCGAAAAAGACGCCGCGTCGCGGTCGGGTGTGAGCACCTGTATTGTTGCCACGGAACTAGGGCTAGCGATTCAGCGAGTTCCGCCCCCCCAAGCCTCGCGCGTCCCCCAGCAGAGGCCCTAGGGTACGACGTTTGGGCTTGCGGACCAGCATTCAACACCTATGCTGCTGGTAATCGGTAACGCGCCAAGTTTCCATGAGCAAGGCTACTGAAACCAAACGGCGAAAAGCTCCATTCCGACTTGAGGAGACCGTCGATTGGGAGGGTTTTGTCTCTGCGCTGAGGGCAGGCGGCTACACCGAGTCAGCGCTCAAAGAGACTTTGGCAAACTGTGGGTTTGGGGGACAGCTTGATCTGCCGGTTCTGAAGCGGCGACTGCTATCGTCCTCTCCGTACGATGTCTTGGTTCGTTTGTTTTACATCGGTGAGGTTTTGCCGCGCGACGCTACCCTTCACGCCCTTGGCAATGTTCCCTTGGAACCGCTCGTCAGGGTTGGCTTGCTGCGTTCCGAGGGGGACGGCATTCGGGCGGCGGCGAAGTTGAGCCCGTTTCGCGACCTGTTTGTGCTCGGAGATTTTCCCTCGGGAAGCAGCGGAAGGAAATTACCAGCGGACCATGTCCTCGGTGTTGGCGCGGCTTCTGTCACACTGGCGAATTTGACCAACCGAACCCCACGAAAGTCCGCTCTGGACGTCGGCACGGGAGCGGGAATTCAAGCTCTGCTCGCGGCTCGCCACGCCACGCGTGTTGTGGGGACAGACACCAGTGCCCGGGCGTTGAACTTTGCAGCCATGAACGCCAGGCTCAATGCAATTCACAACACCGAGTTTCGAACCGGCAGCTTCTTCAGACCAGTCGAAGGCGAAACTTACGACCTTGTCGTGTCCAATCCGCCGTTCGTGATCTCACCGGAAACACGATTCCTGTTTCGCGATGGCGGTTTGGGCGGAGATGCCGTTTCGGAGCAGGTCGTGCGTGGCGCGGCGCTGCCTCTGGATGAAAGCGGCTTTGCGTTCATCTTGATTAACTGGCACCATCACGAGGAAGCCGACTGGGCAAACCGGCCGCGGAATTGGGTCTCGGGCACAGGCTGTGATGCATGGATCCTAAGGTTCAAGACCGCTGATCCCCTCACCTATGCGGCCGAATGGCTCCGCCCAACGGAAGCCGACAATCCTGGCGTGTATGTCCAAAAGCTCGATGCCTGGTTGAGTTACTATACAAGTCTTGGCATCGCCCGAATCAGCGCGGGGGCGATCGTCATGCGAAAGCGCTCCGACGGGAGCAACTGGCTCCGCTGCGATACCATCCCCATCCTCGGAACGATCCCCGAGTGCGGCGATCAGATCCAGAGAGTGTTTGACGCGGAAACCTTTCTACACGAATTGGGTGACGAAACCCAACTGCTGAATCAACGCCTCGCTGTCTATTCTGATCACGTCTTGCAGCACGAACTGTCTATCCATGACGGTGCGTGGACCGTCACTCATATGCAACTTGGTGCCTCGCGTGGCTTGCCACTTAAAGGAGACGCTGATGTTCACGTGATGAAACTCGTCGCCGGATGCAATGGCCGCCGCCTTCTGCGCGATTTGGCCGCGGAAGTTGCCACGGATCTTGGTCGCGCGTTCGAAGAGGTTGCGCCTGTTTGCGCCGCCGCTGCTGCAGGATTACTGCGTGCCGGAATTCTTGTCCCCCCTCAAGACGAGTAATTGCTGTCGTGCTGCCGCCACTATCTGCAAACCCCCAGTCGTTTCCCCTGCGTAGCTGGGAACCCCGTGCCGAACACGAATGTATGCGAATCCATTTCTCTGACACTGCACTGCCGGACCACAACAGGCTTACCGCTTGGCCCTCGCATCGTGCTGTTGTTGACCACGCTCCCAGCGAAGGTCAAAGTGCCGCCACAGGCCATAATCGCCCGACGTTGTTCAACCGCATCGCGCGACGCATCCAACCTGTTCCGGAAACTGGCCGGATCGGCCACCGTTTCTCGCGGCATGTTTCGCACTGTAGGCACGCTCATGTACAGGTGTGCCCATTTCCACGCCGTCCAATGGAGCGCGCACTGGATTTCACCTAGCAAGAATTGGCGAAGTCATCGCCTTTGTGTGCGTCAAGAAGAGGAAGGGCCGAGATCGAGGTGCTGCGGAGGATTCGGCGGAAGTTTCCAAACGATCTCGCCGTGATCGGTTGCCGTGTGCATCTTGTTGGCGAGTTCAATCCCCGCCCTGCACGTCTTCTCGAACTCGGCGAAATTCTTCGCCGCGACGTGCTGGTCGAGCGGGTCGAGAATCTTCTTCGCGTAATTTTCGACCATCCCCTTGTACTTGGGGCGGGTCAGGTTGCCTTTCCTGAACAGGCTGCGGACGCCGCGCAACTGATAGGCCGCCAGTTCCCAGTTACCGCCCTTCGCCGCGTAGTAGGCGATCCAATAGCGGTCGCTCACGTCGCGCATCAGCGTGCCGAGTCCGGGCTGCAGCTCCGCGATCTGGTCCAGCGTCAACTCGCCGTGTTTCGTCCGCCCCACGATGGGCTTCTCATCCGCCATGCGCCCCTGTGTAGTCCGCGTCTCCCGACAAATCAATCCAAAACAAAACCCCGACACGCGCGCGCCGGGGTTTGTCGATTGCGAAATGTGAAGGCTACGTCTGCTTGTTGGTCTTGGCGGAATTCATGAACGGGCACCCGCCACTCTTCATGGGCTTCTCGCACTGCGTCTTCAATTGCGCCAACTGGTCGGGCGTCAGGATCTTCTCCAGCCCGGCGCTGAACATCTGGTGGCTCTCCGACGTCGAGGTCGCCCGGCGGGTGTCGGCTCTCAGGGTCTCGATCTTGGCCTTCTGCTCAGGCGTGAGGTTCAGCTTGCTCAACTTGTCGCTGCAACAGCCGCCCTTGGCGCTGCTCTTCGACTTGCCCGCGCAACAACCTCCGTCCGCGTACACCGATGCCGCGCCCAGCGCGACCACCGCCACCACTGCCAATACGAAAAGTTTCCTCATGTGCTCTGCTCTCCTGTGTTTTGGTTCGTCACCTTAGACCCAACAGTAGCACCGATTGTTCAACCCGCAACCCTATTTCTTTGCAAGGATCGCCGCCAACACACGCTCGGGCGTGAACGGGGCTTTCTTCATCCGGACGCCGCAGGCGTCGTAGATCGCATTGGCAACCGCGGGCAGCGGCCCGTTGATGCCGATCTCCGCGATGCTCTTGGCGCCAAACGGGCCGGTCGGCTCGTAGGTCTCCACCAGTATCGTGCGAATCTTCGGCGCGTCCACGGTCGTGAACAACCGATAGTCGAAGAAGCTCGGGTTCAGCATCCGCCCGCGCTCGTCGAACACCATCTCCTCGCACAACGCGTAGCTGAGGCCGTTCAGCGCCGCGCCTTCCATCTGGCCCTCGGCGAGCTTCGGGTTGATGGCGACGCCACAGTCCACGGCGCACACGTAGTCCAGCACGCGCACCTTGCCGGTCTCCATGTCCACTTCCACTTCCGCGAAGTGCGCGGCGAACGGCGGCGGCGACACGTACGAGATGTGCGACGCTTCGCCGTCGATCTGGAATTGGTTCTGGCCGTACAACGAACGGCTGATGATGTTCTGGTACGGCACTTCCTTGCCCGACTTGCTGACGACCTTCGCGTTTTCGCAGCGCAGGTTCGCCACGTCTTCCTTCAACATCTCGGCGGCAACCTTCAGAATCTTGTCGCGGCAGGCCTCGGCGGCCTTCTTCACCGCCCCGCCCGAAACGTAGGTCGTGCTCGACGCGTACGCGCCCTTGTCGAACGGCGTCATGTCGGTGTCGGACGAGTAGGTCTGAATCTTGTCAACGGTGACGCCCAACACTTGCGCCGCGATTTGCGCCAGCACCGTGTCGCTGCCCGTGCCGAGATCGGTCGCGCCCATCAACAGGTTGAACGACCCGTCCTCGTTCATCTTGATGCGGGCCGACGCCATGTCGATGCCCGCGATGCCCGAGCCTTGCATCAGGCAGGCCATGCCGATGCCGTGCTTGATGCGCGCGCCGGCATCGCGCTTCTGGTAACGGCGATGTTTCTTGTTCCAGCCAATCGCTTCCGCCGCGCGATCGATGCATTCATCCAGCCCGCAACTCCCGATCGGGTTCTCGTGTCCTTCCTTGCCTTCGCCGAGCGCGGAAAACACCGGGTTCGTCTCGCCCTTCTGGATATGGTTCTTCTTGCGAACCTCAATCGGGTCGACGTTGAGCTTCTCGGCGATGATGTCCATCATCTGCTCGATGGCAAAAGCGCCTTGCGTCGCGCCGTACCCGCGATACGCGCCGGTGATCGGCAGGTTCGTGTACACCGAGTCGCCCCAGAACCGCACATTCTTGCAGCGGTAAAACGGCAGCGTCTTGCTGCCGACGTTCGTCAGCAGCGTCAACGAATGCGTCCCGTATCCGCCCGTCCAACTCGTCACGCGCTGGTCGATGGCCGAGAACGTGCCGTCCTTCTTCACGCCGATGGCCATCTTGATAATGGACGGATCGCGCGTGCGGCTGGCGATGAATTCCTCGCGGCGCGTGTACTCGATCTTCACGGGCCGACGCGTGCGCACCGTGATCAGCGCGCACAAATCTTCGAGGACGATCTCCTGTTTCGAACCGAACCCGCCGCCGATGCGCGGTTTGATGACGCGGATCTGGTTGACGGGTATTTGCAGGCATTGCGCCACGATGCGGCGCGCATGCCACGGCACCTGTGTCGCCGTGCGCAACACGATGCGATGATTGTCGTCGAGATAGCCGATGCAGACGTGCGGTTCGAGCGGACAATGCTGCGCGTACTGCGTCTCGAACTCCTCCTCGACGACGAAATCCGCTTCCTTCAACCCGTTCGCGAGATTGCCAATCTCGACGTCGTAATGCGCCGCGATGTTGTGTTTGCGGTCGTGAATGCCGTCCGCGTCCGGCTCGTCGTGAATGATCGGCGCGCCGTCCTTCACCGCCTCGCGCACGTCGAACACCGCCGGCAACACTTCGTATTTCACCTGGATGAGCTTCAGCGCCTTCTCGGCGATCTCGGAAGTCTCGGCGGCAACGCACGCCACGCGGTCGCCCACAAACCGCACCTTCCTATCGAACATGAACGCGTCGTACGGCGACGGCTCGGGATACCCCTGCCCCGCCGTCGTGTGCGCCACGCGCGGCACGTTCTTGTACGTCAATACAATCACCACGCCCGGCAACTTCTCCGCCTCGGTCGTGTCGATGTCGACAATCCGCGCATGCGCGTGCGGACTCCCCAGAATCTTCGCATGCAGCATGTTCTTCAGAAAAATGTCGTCGGTGAACTTCGCCGTGCCGGTGACCAGCCCAATCCCGTCCACCCGCCACGGGCTCTTGCCCACCGCTTTCTTCTCAAATGGAAGTGTCTTTGATTCGTTCATTGCCAAGTTCTACTGTTATTCTTCGTGTCCTTCGTGCCTTCGTGGTAAACTGCCGTCTTCCGTCCCTTCGTTTTGGGTCCGTTTCTGCCCAAAAATCACCTTCCCGGCCCTGTTTTTCGCGCTAAAATCCCGTTTTTTTCCGCTTTTTTGCATAACGAACCCAACTCCAATTTTACCCAACAGATTCATCCCCCAATAGATACACATTTTTCAGTTGGGTTCGTTTGGTAAAAACACTCTCTTTTTAGAAAGACCCGTGCCAACCGCCATATTAGGGCCGATACCAAAACCCACCGTCTGTTGTAGCCGCCCCGCTCTGTCGGGGCGCTCCTCCTGCACGGCGACAGAGCGCCGTGGCTACAACGGCAGCAGAGCGGCGTGGCTACAGAAACTGGTTTTGTTAGGTGCACTTAGACTGTCGCCGCGCCATCCGCTTTCTTCCGTCCTTCGTCAAAGAACTGGACACATTTTACCCTATTGGAAATCCGTCGTCGAGAATAAACGTCAACGGGTCGGATTGGCCTCGCTACTTGTCGCGGATCAGGACGTTTGCGAGGACAGTAACGAAGAGAGCAGTGAAGCATATTCCGATGAACGACCTGAGAATATAGAGGCACTGATATCCAAGCCCCAATGAATCCAGCAGGTTGGTCTATCGCGCCAAACGTGAAGAGCGCTCCGCATGTGAGAATCAGCGCGTCGCGAACTCCCAGGGCCGTGGAAAACAGAACTAGAACCAAGAGGAACTAAAGGCCCATGGGATGGGAAAATACACTTGCAGACACAGTCAGCGAGGATAAAATGACGGCCAATGAAATTCAACCCCCCGCGGTGGTCGTGGAGGTAAGTCATATGGGAAATGTCAGTTGAGAAGCTAAAGGATTAGGTTTCGCTTTGCATCGCATTCGTCAGCTTAGGGAGTGTCTGGGATGGGGGGCAGGCAGATCGTAAACGCTTTCACAGCCAAAGTAGGTCATAACAATGGAAATAAATAACATAGTTCAAGAAATCAAAAACAGGTGGCGAACACTCGACACTGACGAACTGCATAGGCGATGTGAGAGTGGTGAGTGTACCAACGAGGAGCGCACTGCTGTACAAGAACTTCTTGCGGAGAGGGGCGGTGACTCGCAGTTAGGAACGCAGCAGATAAAGTCATTTGCTGGAAAGTATCGTAAAGTACAAGTCAAACCATTTAAGGGCTATGGAATGTATCGCGGGGGAGGAAGGATTGAATTCACTGATGACAGCCTTCGCATTTGCGGCCGGCATGTGATGTCACTTGGTGCTCGTTGGGGCATAGGGCTTTGTATATTCTTTGGAACTCTAATGGTCTCGGCCGGCACGTTCGCACCCGGATTTGTCCTCATATACTTAATTATGGAGTATGTCTGGCTAAAGACGGAAGACACGGTGGTCCCATATTCTAACATTACACGTTATGTCGAAATCCCCAAGAAGAGTCTTGTCGGAATTTATTATCAGGGCTCGCAATGGTGTAACCCGGTTTTTTTGAAATCAGACAAAGGGTCTGAAATACTAGCACAATTGCGTAAAATAATACCTGACCGGGATGCTTCCTTAACCGAGGTTCCTCCTTTGCCAAAAGGACGCGCTATTGCGTTATCCTCACTGGTATTCATAGGATATTATTTTCTGTTTTCCATTTGTGTTATGTTAGTAGTCGGTTTAATGCTGACAAGCCTGAGCGTTGACGGCATTCCTGGGATTCAGAATGGCATTATTAGAAAGGTTACGTGGCTTATAGTTGTTAGCGTACCGATTGTCGCTTCTATAATATTTTCGAAAAAGTATTACAGAAAGAAACGTACAGCCACAACAATAAATATCTCCGGAGTATCGAGTGTCGCCTTGATCTTTGTTGCCTGCCTATTCATTCCGGCCATTCTGGCCGCAATGCTGTTGCCGGCCTTGAGTTTGGCACGTGAGAAGGCGCGCCGGGCTCAGTGCATGAACAACGAGAAGCAGATCGGACGAGCCATTGCCCAGTACGCAGGTGCCTATGAAGACCGACTGCCAATCAGTGTTGATGACCTGAAAGTGTACGTTGGTGGCTCATCAAAGGTGTTTATCTGTCCGAGCGCAGCGGACCAGACACGGCCGAGTTACATCCTAACTGGAGCGACAAACATCTGGGAGGCTGACCCAAACATCATTATTCTCCGAGAGGAACCGACCGATCACCGAGGTGCTGGCGGCAATGTCTTGTTTGACGACGGACATGTAGAGTGGCAGTCGAGCCAGGGACAGCGGTAGTCGGCTATTCTCATGACACGGTCAGAGACAATACAATGCTGGTCGCTGTGAGTGATCGGCCGGCGATGGTTGCCCCTACAAGGATCCCAGCTGACCGGTTGCTGGTTTTGGAGGCCAGCGATCAAACAGTTATACTTGCTGCACGAATGCTAGGGCGCAACGTGCGATCACGCGACGATTCACGGAGTGCTAGCCGGTGATCGAAGTGGCACAAGCCAATGGCTGATTCGTCGTGCCGAAACCACACCCGGGCTCGGGAATCGTGTCAGTTACAACAGAAGTGTAACGATGAATCACGCAAACAACAAGCTATCAGTCACTTCTGCATCGCGCACTAGTGCTCGTTCGTGCTGGTAGTGTGCTCGTGTGTACTCGCCGGTGCTGGTGTGTTCTCGTGTCGTGCTCCGGAGAATTAGAATTCCCGGCCAGACTTGCGCAGCTCGCTTACGCCGCAGCGCCGCCTTTGGCGTTGCGCAGTTCGGCGGCGGCGGGTTTGACGTGGTCCGTCACCAGTCCAATCCCGTCCGCCCGCCACGGACTCGCCCCGACCGATTTCTTTCCAAATGAAAGTGTTGTTGTCTCTTTCATCGTTGCGTCCCTCAAATCTTCACTTCGCAGGTATTGAATTTGTCTTTGTCAACTCCAGTATCATCTGCTTGGCTACGCTGCGAAATTGTTCTTGAGGCGCAGCCTTTGCCAGCGTTTTGATCGTCGCTCGGCCCCTTTCAGGATTGATCTTAAAGAGAAGGATTGCCAGTTCGAACTTGAGAGCAGCTCGATCATTCTCGATTGCCGAAAACGCTTTAATGTCCGCTGGGAACTTATCAAGTTGGATCGAGTCGTAAAAAGGTACCAGCTTGCCCTCGAAATCTTTTGGAAACGGGATTGTCAGCTTCTCCAGTTGTTGAACTGCTTTTGTCTGCAGCCAAGTCTCGCCGTAGTCGAGCGCTCTCAGTAGCACAGGCAACGCCTCTTCCTGCTTCATTTCCTTGTAGAACCAAACAATAGTGTGCCCGCGATCGCTCTCTGTTGCCGCCCACGTTGGAGATCGATTCGTCCATTCATCGGCAGTAAACCTCTCAGGAGGTGGAGTCCACGATGCTGTGGGCGCCGCGCGGGAAACCGCAACTAATGAGAGTAAGAACGCAATCGCCGCAGCGATCTTCACGCCGTTGCGCCCCCTTTGGCGTTGCGGAGTTCGGCGGCGGCCAAGTGGAACACGGTGAACCACGTAGCATGTGGTGAACTTTCCCGGCGATGAAGTTTCGACGCCATCGTGTTCATGCTTCCCCTCGCGGCGGCAAGCCCCGAATGCTTTCGGGGTAAACCTACCCCTCCGGCCCGTTTGTTGGCGAGTGATTTTTGGCGCTGAAAATGGGCGGAGAGCAATTGCGCCACGCGGCCCATCAGCCTTGGTAGATCGCGTGCGTGCCGATTGTCAGGGAGATGACGGTGTCGCCCTCGACACAGAAGATGGAGCGCAGATCGCCTTCGATTTCGATGGCGTGGATGGTGCGACCGTAGTGCCCGGAGAGGCGCTGAATCTTATGAGGGCGCAGGCGCGGATCGAACGGGTTGACCTTGAAAATCTTCCACGCGGCGCGGGTGGCCTCCTTTTGGGAAGGACTCAGCCGATAGAAGTTTGTCCAGAACCGCTCCGTGGCCCGGTAGCGGTAGCTCATCGCAGATGGGGCGGCGGCGGTTCCGACAGCGCCTTCTCCATATCCACGAGACGGCCTTGCTGCGCATCGCTCATGGCCGCCTTGAAGTCGTCGGGAATCCACGAGTCGTCTTGTTCGACGATAAACTTCGCCACTTCGGCCCGCTCTCCGGGCGGCAAGGCTTTGATCTGCTCAATAATCTCTTTCCCGCTCATGGCTTCGTATGGCTCTATATCTACCGCACTTTCGCCGCGCTTTCAAGCCCGAAGCGGCGCGCCCGGCGGTCGCGCCCTGCCTACGGCAAGGGGCACAGTTGCCGCCGGCAACTCTACGCCGCAGCGCCGCCTTTGGCGTTGCGGAGTTCGGCGGCGGCGGTGAGGACGGCGGCAATGGGTTTGACGTAGCCGGTGCAGCGGCAGATGACGCCGGAGAGGGCTTCGCGGACATCGGCGTCGGTCGGGTTCGGGTTTTCGTCGAGCAATTCCTTGGCGGAGAGGATGAGGCCGGGGGTGCAGAACCCGCATTGCGCGCCGCCTTCGTCGAGGAACGCTTTCTGGATCGGGTGCAGCGTGCCGTCCTTGTTGGCGATGCCTTCGACGGTCTGGATCTTCTTGTTCTGGCAATGGGCGGCGAGCACGACGCAGGAGTTGACCGTGCGACCGTCAAGCAGCACGGCGCAGATGCCGCAATCGCCATTCGAGCAGCCGACTTTCACGCCCGAGTAGTCCTCGCGCCGCAACAGGTCGAGCAGCGTATCGGTGGGCTGGCAGATGAAATCCTTCGGCTCATTGTTGATCGTGACGTGCAGGTTCATAAGCAACTCCGTTCAATTCGTTGTCGGGCAAGCGGCCCGCTTGCCGCCGGAATCATGGCAGCCGGGCCGGCTGCCCTACAATTCTGGCCGCTCTTTAAGATCACAATTTGTGATCTTAAACGTCTTGTCGATGCGTTGTTCAAGGTCACAATTTGTGACCTTGAACGACTGCCGCTCGAAGTCTTCTGACTCACAACGCTCTGCCCTTCGCATTCTGATACGCTTCCTCCAGCGCGCGGCGGACGAGCACGCTGCTGATCTGTTTGCGATACTGCGCGCTGCCGCGAACATCGGACACGGGCTGAATCAAACCGCCCGCCTTCGCGCTCACGGATGCCACGAGCGCGGCATCGAGCGGTTTGTCCGCCAATTCCTGTTCAAGCGCAGTCAACCGCACTGGCGCGGGCAAACCGCCGCCCATCGCGATACGCGCCTCGGCGCATTTCTTCCCGGTCATCTTCAGGACCGCGACCACGTTCAGGATCGCCACGCTATCCCCGTCAGTCAACCCCACCCGCTGCAACGAAGCGCCGACATCACCACTCGGCAGTTTCAGGAAAAATTCCGTGGCGAGTTCCTGATTGCCCAGCACCACCTTGCTATCATGGCGCAAGAAGTCAGCCAGTGGCACGACGCTCTTTTTCTTCCCCTGCACCGTCACCTGCGTGTCCAGCGCCAGCAGCGCGGTCAACAAATCGAAATACGCTGCGTAGCCGAACAACACATCCTGCAACGTGGTCGCGTTGCGCTGGATGATCGTGGAATACGCGCGCGCGGCCTTCGGGAGCAACCCGTTCAACGCTTCGTTCAGCTCTTTCGACTTCACGATCTGCTGGAACGTGGCCGTCCCGCCGATGGCGATCTTCCTGCCTTCCAGCTTTACATAATCGAGCCCGACCGCCGAGACGTCCACCAAGCACGTGGCCGCCCGCAGCTTGCTGGAGATCAGGTGAAACGCGCCCGTGACGGGCACGGGGATTTGCTGCTCGTTTTTTCCGAGCTTCTTCAGCGCGTCCCGGAGCGACGTCGCGTGGTAGTACTCTTGAACGTTGGCAAACATGCTGGTGTTTCTTACGCTACAAGATCAACGCGTGGTTTCAATTAGCCTACACTCAAGCCCATTTGTTGACCAGAGATTTCTTGGCGCTGCCCGGGGGGTGCAGTCCCCCGTTCCCGCCACGCCGGCTGCATATTTTTTATCTCGCGCCCCGTAATGAGTGATGTAGATTACGAGTTCGTGCGGGAATCAGCGGTGCCCGGATGAACCGAGCCTGGTTCCGCGTATGCGTCGGGCCTGTAGCTCAGTTGGTTAGAGCAGGGGACTCATAATCCCTTGGTCCCAGGTTCGAGTCCTGGCAGGCCCACCATTCGACGCGCCCTTCGTCAAGCTCAGGACTTGCTCATGGCGACCCGGGTCACGGACCGTGCGGACTCGTCACACCCGCAGGCGCGCGGTAAGCGCGTCCTGCCCGGTAGAGTTCCAGCCGGGTTTCGATCTCGCTGGCTATCTGTGTTTGTCCAGCAGAACGGGCCAATCCGATAGCCTTCTGGGCGGTGGCGATGGCATCGTTGAATCGGCCGGCGGCGGCGCAGGCGACGGCCAGGGTGTCGAGATACGCTGCCACTCGATTGTTGGTGAGTTCGCCAGCCCGCTCAGCCAGAGTCACCGCCCGAACCGGGTCGCCGCCGTCCGTCGGCGCAAGCGTCGCGAGCAGCCACGCCAGATTATTTTGAGCATTCGGATAGTCGGGCTTAAGACGCAGTGCCTGCTCATAATGCCCGATTCCTTCCCGCACCCTGCCCGTTTGCTCCAAGGCATTCCCCAAGTTGCAGTGCGCCTCGGGGAAATCGGGTTGGATTCGTAACGCCTGTTCATAGTGCCCAATCGCCTCTTGAATCTTACCGATACGCGACAGTGCCAGCCCCAGATTGTAGTGCGCCTCGGCATAATCGGGCTTGATCCGCAGGGCCTGCTCGTGGTGCCCGATCGCCTCTTCGAACTTGCCCACTTGCGACAACGCAAGCCCAAGGTTGTATTGCGCTTCGGCATAATCGGGCTTGATCCGCAGCGCTTGCTCGTAGTGCCCCATCGCTTCCGGCAGCCTGCCCAGTCGGACGAAGGCGACCCCAAAGTTGTTGTGCGCCTCAGCGAAATCGGGCTTGATCCGCAGGGCCTGCTCGTAGTGTGGGATGGCTTCCTCAATCTTGCCCACTTGCCCCAAGGCCATCCCCAGATTGCAGTGCGCCTCGGCGAAATCCGGGTTGATCCGCAGGGCCTGCTCGTAGTGTGCGATGGCATCTTGAACCCTGCCAGCTTGAGAGAGAGCAAACCCCAAGTTGTTGTGCGCCTTGGCGTAGGCGGGGCTGATCCGCAGTGCCTGTTCATAATGCCCAATCGACTCCCCAACCCTGCCCGCCTGCGTCAAGGCGAGCCCTAGATTGTAGTGCGCGCGTGGGTTCTGCGGGCACTTCGCCACAGTGTCGTCCCAGATGGCAATATCGCTACAGTAATCCCGATTGCGCTGCACGGTGAGCACCCCCAGTCCGACCGCCAGTACCGCCGCCACGGCTACAGTTCGCCGCCCGACCACGGCATGAATCCCCATCACCCCGAGCACGACCACGGCTGCCAGCGGAAGATACATGCGATGTTCGGCCATGGTTTGTGTTACCACAGGCATCACGCTGGAAGTGGGGGCGAGAATGGCAAAGAAGCAGGCACCGAGGAAACCCACCGCCGGCCAGCGGCAGAGTGCGATCAGCGTGCCAACCAGCACTACGGCAACGAGGAGCGCGCAAGGCACAACCTCGCCAACGCTGTTTGCCAAGCCGGTTCCGTAATCGAACACCAGCGGATGTGGCCAGGCGGACAGGCGCAAGTAATGCGTAATCGCTTGAGTTTGCGTGAGGGCGTACGCTTGCCAGCCGACACCGGTCCCAAGGCCGGCTGAGCCGCCCCGAACGACGCCGCGCGACACCAGCCCACCCGCCACGAGCCAGGTGCATGCCAACCCGGTGTACCATCGCCACCTTCTTCTCCACGCTTCCGCGAAAGTCCCGGCAACAAACGTTCGGTCATACAGCAATACCACCAACGGGGCCGACACGATCACTTCCTTCGTCGCCATACCCAGCCCACACGCCATGATGGAACAGGCAAACCAGAATCCCGGTTTCTGCGATTCCGTCCCACGAATGAAGCAATACAGCGTGAGCAGGTAGAGCAGGCCCATGATCGATTCGGCCCGTTGAATAATGTAGGTCACCGACTCGGTCTGCAACGGGTGAACCGTCCAGAGGACCGCCACGGCCAGGGCCAATTCGTTGGCCACTGTGCCGAACCGCTCGCGCAGCTTTGGTTGCAGCAACGTCAGCCGCACCACACCGAACAGGGTCAACCCCGCCAGAATATGAATGATCAGGTTCAGGACGTGATACCCCCGCACGTCAAGGCCGCCAAGCGCGTAGTTGATGGCGAGGGATAGATTGATGATCGGCCGGCCTTCAACCGTGATCCCGCCTTTGTGCGGCGGTGCCAGCGCATTCCAGATCGGCCAGAGATGACGGATGGTCGGGTTCTCCGGGATCGACGGCACGTCATCAAAGATGAATGGACCCGTGAAACTGTTGTGATACGCCAGCAGCCCCGCGGCAACCACCAATAACGGGATGAATTTCTGGGCTTTCAACAGCCCGGGAGACTACCCAAACTTCTCAGTCGCGACCAGCGCATACTCGGATAGGTCTGTCGCCAGATTGAACGGTTTGCGAACCCCGAGGCTCCAGGTTCTCAGACAGTGGCCCGGGTCACGGACCGTGCGGACTTGTCACACTCGCAGGCGCACGGTAAGCGCGTCCTGCCCGGTAGAGTTCCAGCCGGGTTTCGATCTCGCTGACCACCTGTGTTTGCCCAGCAGAACGGGCCAATCCGATAGCCTTCTGGGCGGTGGCGATGGCATCGTTGAACCGACCGACGGCGGCGTAGGCGACGGCCAGGGTGTCGAGATACGCTGCCACTCGATTGTTTGTGAGTTCGCAAGCCCACTCCGCCAGAGTCACCGCCCGAACCGGGTCGCCGC
>Ga0187861_10002662_pt1 | contig 16529 bp, 9 predicted proteins | sample June2016WEW_10_1_3_FD_132986 | JGI IMG/M metagenome (GOLD analysis project Ga0187861, IMG submission 132986) | Peatland microbial communities from SPRUCE experiment site at the Marcell Experimental Forest, Minnesota, USA - June2016WEW_10_100 | ecosystem: Environmental > Terrestrial > Soil >...
GTCACGCACTTCATGAACCGCGCCGGGATGATGCGGTCTGTGTCAATGTCGTCGCCGGGGACATAGACGGCGGTTCCCACAACTTCGGTGATTTTCTCAAGTGGCATGTTTTGCGGTATCCTTTTCTCTAGTGGCCATCTGATCGGCTACTCCAAGAGTGGCGAGAGTGGCGCGCGCTTGTTGATGCCAGCATCCTCATTGGATTGGCGATTCGAAGGAGCCAAACACAGCTTCCCTCTCCTCGCCGCCCTCTTTTCCTCTAGTGGCCATCTGGGCTTGCTCCAAGAGCGCTCTGAGAATCTTCTTTGTTTGCTCTGAGGAGAAGATTCGCTGAAGGAGTTCCTTAAAGGCCTTCTCGTCCTTTGCCACCTCATCCTCGCCCCCTTGTCCGGCTAGAGCCAAGGCAAGGGCAGGAGGTATTTTCTGGGCCGCTACCTTCACAGGATATGGATACGGCCCATGCTGGGTCCGCAAGAGCAGGTAAGAATAGTAGTCGAGGCTCGGGACAACGAGGTCAAAATCCGTGATGATGCTTCCCTCTATGCCTCTTGTCGTGACCCGTCCTTGGACCAATTTCCCTGTCTGCTCTCCCAGCAGAGCCGCCTGCTCCTTAAGAATCACAGCAGGCGTTCCGACACCGACATTGACCTGCTCCAACAAGTCCTTGGGCCAAAGACTGACTGTTCCAGGCATGGCTGACTCCTTTTCTAAAGCGACAACTTGAACAACAATGGGAGGTGGTCAGACGCACTGTCCGCGTCTGGCCGCCCGGCACTCGTTAACAAGGAATTCTGACCGTCGTGAGTTACAATGTCCAGGTCCTTATGGTCAAAGTATGGAAGTAGCGCCGGACGCAAGAGAACCTGGTCGAAAATGTTCCAGTAGTAGTTAATGTGATGACCGCTGTGGTCGAAGAAATAGGTGCCTCCAGGACCCGCTGTCGTGTCGCCAAACCTGCCCCACATCGGGTTATAGAAGTAGCGATATTTCGGGCCGCAAACTTCTCTTTGCTCCTTTTTGGACTCGGCTATGCGCCTTGTCATAACGGCGTTGAAGCCAACTCCGGCGACCATTGATGGCTCGAAAGGATTCATATTGAAGTCCCCGACCACGATTGTCTTTGGGTGTTCATCGCCGCCTTCGATTTCCGCGATCTTCGCTGAATGCAAGGGGGTCTCGAATGACTGCTCTCTTTCTGCCTCAGACTGGTAGGCCTTCGGCATTAAGTGGACCAGAACAAAAAGTATTTCAAGCTTGCCCGCCAACTGCACTCTTCGCAATATCATTCTCTGCTCACTATGGACCAGCGGCATGAATTCACTCGGAAACCTGGTGAAAACCATGAACTCGCTTTCGTCCTCTGGCAAAGGACCTTCTGCCAGATGATACACTTTCTGTTGGGAGCAGAGCTCACTGTTCAGACGGTCTCGCCCATCGCCGACCTCAATCAGCGCGATGACATCCACTTCGTGCCTGGTGGCAATGCGCATGGTGGGATCCGTCAGGTCCATCCCGTTGAGGTTCCAGTAAAGGAATGTCATCGTCTTTCGCCGCCCCCTGCCAGCCCAAACACTTCTCTCGCATCCGCCACTTCGCCCCTGACCGCTGCCGCCGCGACCATCAGCGGACTCATCAACAGCGTGCGGCCCGTGGGGCTGCCCTGGCGGCCCTTTAAGTTGCGGTTTGAAGACGAAGCGCAGACCTGGTCGCCCACCAGCTTGTCCGGGTTCATGGCCAGGCACATCGAGCAGCCCGGCTCGCGCCATTCAAACCCCGCGGCCGTGAAAATCTTGTCCAGTCCTTCCGCAACCGCCTGCTGCCGCACCAGCGTGGAACCAGGCACCACCAGGGCCTTCACTCCCGGCGCCACGTGGCACCCAGCGACGTGCCGCGCCACTTCCCGCAGGTCGCTGATGCGCCCGTTGGTGCAGGAACCAATGAAGGCCACGTCAATCTTCGTGCCCTTCATGGGCGCGCCGGGCCGCAGTTTCATGTACTCAAGAGCATCCGTGATGGCTGCACGTTCCGCGGCGTCTCGCGCACTTTCCGGCCCAGGCAGGTTCTCGTCCACGAAAACCGCCTGGCCCGGATTCACGCCCCACGTCACCGCCGGGCGGAGGCCCTTGGCGTCCAGGTCCACCGTGTCGTCGTAGGCCGCCCCCGGATCGCTGGCGACAGCTTTCCAGCGCCGCACGGCCTGCGTCCACGCCGCGCCCTTGGGGGCGTACTGGCGGCCCTTCAAGTAGGCAAAGGTCTTCTCATCGGGGTTGACATAGCCCACGCGCGCTCCGCCCTCGATGGACATGTTGCACAGCGTCAGCCGCTCTTCCATGTCCATAGCCTCAATGGCCGCACCGCCGTACTCGTAGGCGTAGCCCGTCCCGCCGTTGACGCCCAGTGTGCGGATGAGGTGCAGGATCACGTCCTTCGCACTGATGCCGGGACCCAGCTTGCCGTGGACGTTGATCCGGCGCACCTTCAGCGGGGAGAGCGCCAGCGTTTGCGTCGCCAGCACGTCCCGCACCTGGCTGGTGCCGACACCCAGCGCAAGCGCACCGAACGCCCCGTGCGTGGAGGTGTGGCTGTCTCCGCAGGCAATCGTCAAGCCCGGCTGCGTCAAACCCAGCTCCGGCCCCACTACATGCACGATCCCCTGCTGCCCAGAAGCCACATCGAAGAACTTGATGCCGTGCTGCCGGCAGGCAGAACGCAGAGCGTCGAGCATCTCCTGAGCCAGCGGGTCGCTGAACGGCTCAGCCTGGTTGTCCGTGGGGATGATGTGGTCAACCGTGGCAAAGGTCCTTTGAGGGCAGGCCACCCCGAGCTTCAAGTCCCGCAGCATCCCGAACGCCTGCGGGCTGGTGACCTCGTGAATCAGGTGCAGGCCGATGAGCAGTTGCGTTTGCCCATTGGGCAGCACGCGGACCGTGTGCGCCTCCCAGACCTTCTGAAAGAGTGTCTTGCCCTTGCCTGCGAGTTTCTGCTTGCCGCTCCGCATCTTTCCTCATCCCTGTGGCAACGACGCAAGTGCTGCGTCTGTTCTTCCAAGTAGCATTAGCACAATCTCTGCGCTGCGCAACACGTTCAGGACAGAGGCCCCTTGTCCTCTCCTGAGCTTCGTGCTATTCTTGTTCACCCAGACTCAAGGAAACAACAACAATGTGTCTCCATTCCTCCTCCTTCCGCCCCACCGCGTTCCGCTGTCTTGTGCTGGTCCTGCTGTTGTCCGCCCCTCTTCGCGCCGGAGAACCACCCGTGAAAACTAACATCCCGTGCTACGGCCGCTGGGAGCGGCAATTCGACGCGCAACTCAAGGTGGACCGCGTCGAATTCACCGGCCCCGACGGCAAGACTGAATCTCGTCCGGCCTTCGCGCACCAGCCCGCGGAATTCTCTTACGACCGCCACGGCTACGAAACGCTCAAACCCCAGGGCCCGCCCGTCACCGCCGTGCGCTTCACGCCCGCTCAGCCCGGCACGTACCGCTTCAGGGGGCTCAGCGGCCAGAACACGGCCGTTGAAGGCGAGATTGCCTGCGAACCGTCCGCTCATCCAGGCTACGTCGTGGTCAGTGCGCGCGACCCGCGCTATTTTGCCTTGAGCAATGGGGATTCGTTCTGCCCCATCGGCCTGAATCTGTGCTGGCCCGAAACGTTCGCTCTGCCCTCGGGCAAGGAATTCGGCACCACGGGGGCGCGCGGCACGCTGGGCGGCGCGCAGTACCGGCGCTGGCTGGGCGAACTTTCCCGCAACGGCGGCAACTTCATCCGCATCTGGGCGGCCAACGGCTACTTCGAAGCGCAAACGGACGTCGCCGGAAAGATGGACGACCTGGCGTTCAACAAGCTGGACCGCGTGGTCGCACTGGCCCGTGCCGACAACGTCCGCGTGAAACTGTGCCTGGATTATTTCCGCTCGTTCAGGCCCGGCGCGCCCATGCGGCGCACGCTTAAGCACCCCGACGACGGCCGCAGCCCGAAGGACATGAATGAGTTCTTCAAGGAGAAGACGTGGCGCGAGCTGTGGCTCAAGAAAGTGCAGGCTTACGCGGCCCGCTACGGCGGCGATCCCACCGTGGCCGTAGTGGAACTCTGGAACGAGATCAATGCCTGCGAAGGCGACTGGGACGCCAAGCGCGACTGGACCCGCGACATGCTGCGCGAGTTGCAGGCCATGTTCCCCAGGCAGCTTGTGGTCAACTCTTTGGGCAGCTACGACAGCGACTGGGCCAAGCAGCACCATGTTGACTTCAAGATGGATGAAATGGCCTTTCAACAAGTCCACCGCTACCTGGACCAGGGCGCCGGCTACAAGATTTGCAGCGACCCTGTGGCCTTCTCGATTGACGCCGTCAACCTGGCCCGGCGCCCCGACCGGCCCGTGCTGCTGGCTGAAACCGGCGCCGTGAACGACTGCCACAGCGGCCCGTTCCGCTTCTACGGGAGCGACCACCGCGGGCTGATCTTTCACGACACGACGTACCCGGCCTTTTTCGCGGGCGCCGCCGGCACGGGGCAAATCTGGCATTGGGATTGTTACGTGGACTGCAAGAACCTGTGGCCGGCCTTCAAGCCCTTCAGCGAACTGATCGCCGGCGTGGCCTTGGACCAGGAAGACTTCAAGGCCGCGGATTTCTCCAACGATAAAGCCTGGTTCCTGTGCCTGCGCGGCAAGAAGCACGTCCTGGCCTGCGTCCGCAACAAAGCCGACCGCTGGGACCTGGTCCTGCGCGACGGCCAGGAGCCTGAAGCCCTCAAGGACCTGGTTTTCGACCTGTCGCCAGCGGGCGTGAAAGAAGGCGCGGTCACGCTTCTTTCCACTTGGCCTGAAACTCTCACAGGAGCGAAACTCGAAGCAGGGAAGCTCATGTTGCCTCCGCTCCGTTACGGAGTGCTGGTCCGCGTGAACGTGAATTAGCTACAGAGACACAGAGAACTCTTGAAACCGCAGATGAACGCAGATAAACGCAGATAAGGAAAGAAAGTGTTGTATCATCTGCGTTCGTCCGCGTTCATCTGCGGTATCAAAGAACCTTGCGGCTGTTCTCTGTGTCTCTGTGGTGAATAGTCGTTGTAGTATCAGCGCCCCGCTTTCGCCCGCTCCTCGACCTCTTTGGCGGACAAGGCCCTGGGAAAGATACGCACGTCACTCAACTGACCGTGAAAGTATCTGTCGGACAAATACCCCTGGCCCAACTTAAAATTCTGATTGGGGTTAGGAGCAAACGGTCCCTTGACCTGGCCTCTGGCTTTCTCGATCCCGTCCACGTAGATGAGCGCGTGCTCCCCATCGCAAACGACGGCCAGGGACTGCCATTGATCAGCCTGGAGTTGAACGGAGCCTGCGCCCTGCCACTCCTTGCCGTTGCCGCAGCCAAAGCCGAAGACATTGGTCTTGGTGAGGTCCTGTTGAATGACCAGGCCGCGGCGCGGCTCGCCGTGGTTGCCCAGGATGTCCGCATACTCTTCTTGGGTGGCCGCGGGCTTGACCCAAAGCGCTATCGAGAACGGCAGCGCCAGGTCCGGAAAACAGGTGTCGCTTTCCACGAATGCGCCGTTGCCGCCGAAGCTCAGTGCTTTCTCCGCCCACGCCGGCGGGCCGTTCGCGCCCAACAGTCTCCCATGATGCTCATTGCCTGAACAGTCATAAGCCCAATCGCCCTGGCCTTCGTCCAATTTCCAATGGGCCAGCAGGCCGGAGCAACGAAACATCAGGCGCGAGCCTGGCGCCAGCGTGTTGGCTTTCCACGCGCGGTCCTTAACGTTGGCCACCGTGAGCGTGTAGTCAACGCCCTCAGAAAGAGGCGAGGTCGTCAGGGTGACTCTGCGCAGGTCCGGCCCGAGCGCGGCGGCAAGAACTTTAGCTCCCTGGTCCAGCGCATAGTTCGCGGCGGTCTCGGCGCCGGCCTGCTCAACGGGCTTGCTGAAGACCACCACGACTTTTTCCTTCTTCCCCGACATGGCCGCGGCCAGCGCGGGGGCGGTTGTGTCCGCCGGAGTTACCGTGATCCTGGCGCTGGCGGTGTGAGCGGCGCCCTGCCGGTCCTTCACTGTCAAAGCCACAGTGTAGGTCCCAGGCGTCTTGTAGGCATGTTCGGCTGCCGGGCCGCTGGCCGTCGTGCCGTCGCCAAGGTCCCAACTGTAGCCGGCGATTTCACCGCCTGGAGCACAAGAGTCCGCGCCGCTGAGGGCGACCGGCTGGTCCACCTCGCAGGTCTCCACGCTGGCCGAGAGCACGGCTGCCAAGGCGTTGATACGCTTGTACGTGAGCAGCGCGGCCTGGCGGCGGTTGGGAAGTTTCACCACCAGACCCTTCTCCATCAAGGTGCGGCCGGCGGCTCTCGTGGTGGCCTGCGTACCGCCGGCGTCCCGCCGGCCTTCGTTTGGGGCGTCGGCGTCCCGCCGGCCTTCGTTCTCCAGGTCAAGGTCCGTGAATTCGTATGCCGCGGCCGGGTCCAAACCACGCAGCTTGAGGGACGCGGACGCCTCCTGGTTCTGCGTGCGGCGGAAGGCCTGGATCATTCCGGCTTCCGTTCCAGGCTGGTTGAACTGCCAGGCGATCCAGGCGCTTTCGGAGAGGCTGTACGGCGTCAGCGGGTAGTAATCGCCATAGAAGAAGCCGGCAACCTTCTTCCAGTCCTCGATGCGGCGGCGGAAAGCCGCCCAGTCCACTTTGGCCGCGCCGGCCGGGTAGCCGATGCCGAAAGCCGGAGTGAGGTGGCTGCGGACAGCATAGACGTCGTCGTAGAAAATGCCGGTGCCGTAGTAGGGGACCCAGAAGGACAGGCCGTAGGTGTGGCCTTGGTTGCCGACGAGCATCTGCCCGTCGCTGGGGTTCTGGGGCGCCTGGTAATCGCTGCGCAACAGCGGCACGGCGCGGCGCAGCGTTTCCAGGTCGTTGCGGCGCCCGCCGGAAGCGCAACTGTCAATCAACATGCCGGGGTGCCGCCGCAGCAGTTCGTCCCAGTAAGCCAGGTAGCCCTCGACGTGGCGGATTTCAGTGATCCCCTGGCGGTCTTGAGCGTCGCCGGAGCGCCAGCACGAGAGCGGATCCATGTTGAAGTCCTGGCGATAGAGATCAATGCCCTGCTCAGTCAGGAACTTGTCAATGTGCGCGGTCAGCCATTCGCGGGCCTCCGGGTTGCCCAGGTTCAGCAATTGTCCTTTGAGCAGCCATTCCGGGTGGGTCTTGTGCAGCCAGGTTCCCGCGTGGACCCGCTCCGGCTCAAACCACAGGACCAGCTTCATGTCCTTGGAATGCGCGTAATCCGAGACGGCCCGGATGCCCTTGGGGAAGCGCTGGGGGTCTGGCTCCCAAGTCCCGGTCTCAGGCCAGTCCCGGCAGGGATACCAGCCGGCGTCCATCCACCAGTAGTCCAGCTTGACGCCGCCTTTCAGGTATTCATTGATGTATCCTATCTCGCTGGTCTCGGACTGATGCAAGCCCATGCAGGCGGAAGTGAACGGCGGGGGCAGCTTCCCGCCGGGGCGCGGGAGGTTGTGAGCGATCATCCAGCGCCGCCAGATGTTCTGCGAGCGAATCCAGTCGCCCTTCCAGAATTGCAGAACCACGAGCGGCGAGCGCACTTCCTCGCCCGGGAGCAGCTTGAAGTGTGTCAACTCTTGGCCGCCGGAGACGCGCAGGCCGGCCGTTTCGTCCCGCTCAAAGCGCGCCGCCCATTGGCCGGGCCAGCCCAGCACCGCAATCACGCCGCCGCCGTCATATTCGAGATTGTAGTACGGATACGCGCCATTGGTCGCCCGGCCGCCGGCCGGGGCAAAGGCCTGCTTGGACTTCGGCTCCAGGCGGGTCTGGTGCGGTTCGTAGCTCCTGGCCGAGCAATTGTCTCCGGTGTGGTGGTGCAGGACGAACTCGTCACCGAGTTTGCGGCTGAGTTTAACATCCAGCGCCTGGATGTTTTCGAGGATGGGGCTTTCCTTTGCGCCGGCGTTCTTGAAATAGAGCGTCCATTCCACAGTGGGAAAATCATGGTACTCCACTGCCCGGCAGCGCACCGCCAGACCGGATTGGGGATCAGTCCAGGTCAGCGTGTGCTCCGTTCGCTGCTCATCGAGTTTGCTGTCCTTGGCCTTCTTCTCCCACGCAGGCAGCAGGGCCGCGGACGGCTGTCCGCCATAGGTGAAGGAAAACGGCAGAGTTCCGCCTGGCTGAGCCAACAGGTTCTGCCTGACCCATTCGTCCTTCTGCGCCAGTTCCTCGGGACCGGGCGTGAAGGCTTCCCCTGCAATGGCCGAAAGTGCGCTCATCAGCATGGCTCCTGTAATGAGACCCTTCATCCCTGCTTGCCTCCTTCGTTGTTCGATTTGCTACAGTTCGCGCCGGATTGCTTCCGCGGTGTCGCGGATGCAGTCGTCGAGCGTATGCCGCGGCGCATAGCCGATCAGCCGTTGGGCCTTTTCGATGCAGGGTACGCGCCGCACCATGTCCTCGAAGCCGGAGACGTAGGCCTTGTCGTAGGGGATGAACTGGATCGGCGAGGTGCTTTTCAGGACCTGCTTTACGCGCTCGGCGAGTTGGGCGATGGTCACTTCCTCAGTGGAACCGATATTGACCACCTGGCCCCGCGCCTCGGGGGTGCGCATCAGCTTGCTCAGCGCCACTACTACGTCGCTGACGTGGCAGAAGCAACGCGTCTGTTTGCCGTCACCGTAAACCTGGATGGGGGTTTGCGTAAGCGCCTGGCGCACGAAGGCCGGCAGAACCATGCCGAAGCGTCCGGTTTGGCGCGGGCCGACAGTGTTGAAGAGCCGCGGTATGATCACTGGCAGCCTGGTCTCGCGGAAGTGGGCCAGTGCTAAAAATTCTTCCAGCGCCTTGGCCGACGCATAGGCCCAGCGCGGCTTGCCCGTGGCGCCCATCACCCCATCGCCGTCCTCACGGTAAGGGACCGCGGTGGACTTGCCGTAAACTTCGCTGGTGGACGTGATCAGCACGGGTCTGTGGTAGCGGTTGGCGTAGGTGAGCACGTTGTTGGTGCCCTTGACGATGGTCTCGATGGTCTGCACCGGCCTTTCCAGAATCAGCTTTACGCCGACCGCGCTGGCCAGGTGAAAGACCCGGTCGCAGTCGTGGACAAGATGGTCCATAAACTTTTCATCGAGCACCGAGCCGATGAGAATCTCCACGCGCGGATTGTTTTCCAGGTGCGCAATGTTGGGGTAGCTGCCCGTGGAGAGGTTATCCAGCAGCATGACGCTATTGTTTTCGTGTTCAGCCAGCAACTCATCGGCAAGGTGCGAGCCGATGAATCCCGCGCCGCCCGTGATAAGGTATTTCATTGGAGTCCCTCCAGGTCCCTTCAAGAACTACACTGCCAGCGTAACGGCGCTCCGGCTGGTTGTCGAGACAAGAACAACCTCTAAACACAGAGGACACAGAGGAACACAGAGGAAAGACCTGAACAGGTGAAGAGGTGAACAGGTGAAGAGGTGATAGCGTGTCAGGTACCGCATCGCCACCTGTTCATTTCTTTACCCCTTCACCTTTTCACTTTCTCACCTCTTCACCTCTTCACCCCCTCTGTGTTCCTCTGCGTCCTCTGTGTTTAGAAACAATTTTTCCATTTTTCTGAAGCGGACGCGCCGGCGAATATGGTATGCTCCAGGAAGAGGGGCGTATGCAGGACTGGACGGATAAACTATTCTTTGGCCTTCAAACTCTCTTGGCCTACGTGCAGTTGCAGTTCGAGAGACGCGAAATATACGAGTGGGTGCTCTTCTTCTTCCCCTTTACGATCTTCGGCGAGATTCCGCGCTACATTCTGCCCGCGGTGTGGCTCTTCCTGCTCAAGCTCTTCCGCTGCCAGCCTGACGACCTGGAACAGAGAAAACGGTTTCTGGCCACCAAGCCCTCTGTAAGCGTGCTGCTGGTCGGCTACAACGAGGGCGAGTGCGTGGCCAACGCCATTGATTCGCTGCTGGAGTTCCACTATCCCAACCTGGAGATCATCGTCATTGACGACAATTCAACGGACAATATGTATGAGGTGGTAAAACCGTATGCCGACAAGGGCCTGGTGCGCCTGTTCAAGAACGCGGCGGCCACGGGGCGCGGCGGGCGGCCCAGCGCCTCCAATTTCGCGCTGCACCTGGCCACGGGCGAGTTCATCCTCTCCGTGGATGCGGACACCTCCTTCGACCGGGACTCGCTGCTGCACATGATCGGGTCTTTCTACGACCCCAAGGTGGGCGTGGTAGCCGGCAATCTGAAAGTGCGCGAGACCGGCCAGTCGCTGCTGGCGGACATGCAGGCCCTCGAATACTTCATGTCCATCGGGCTGCGGAAGCGCTTCTTGAATCTCTTTGGCATGAACGTCCAGGCCAGTGGCGCCTTCGGCGCGTTCCGGCGGCAGGCCCTGCTGGAATGCGGGGCCTGGGACGCGGAGATCGCCGAGGATGCCGATATCTCGCTCAAAATGAAGCGCGCCGGCTGGAAGATCAGCTTCGCCCCCGAAGCCGTGGCCCTGACCAGCGTGCCGCCGACCTTGCGCCAACTGAACAACCAGCGCAACCACTGGGACCGGGGCATTCTGCGGAACTACTACCACAAGCACGGCGACCTGTTGAAGTTCTGGCAATACGACTGGCGCAACGCCACTGAAATGGCCCTGGAGTATTTCTTCTCCTTCTTCCTGACGCTGTTCTATGCCGCCTATCTCGTCGCCATGCTGGTGTACGATCCCCGTCTGCTCCTCTTCGCCTTCGCCGTGTGCTACCTCATGAACGTGGTGTTTGCTTTCATTCAAGCCGGGGCGGCAATCTACCTCAGCGAGCGGCGTGCAGAGGAGTGGAGGTTGTTGGACGTGGTTGTGTTGTGGCCTTTGTACAAGGCCTGGTATAGGGTGCTGCGTTTCAAGTGCATAGTCCTGGAAATGCTGCGCATCAATTACGAGATCGCCTACCTGCCGGCTTCGGCTTGGCGCAACGCGCCGCGGTGGTGATCCTAGAGGGGATGCAATCATGGATGAACAAACGATGGTGACAACGCCAGTTCGGGCCGCGGAAAAGCCGCCGGCGGAGTACTTGGTCCAGATCGAGGGGCCTGCGCTGGCGGACTGCGAGGAGGTCGAGCGCTGTCTGACGGCCCGGTACGCTTTGGGCGACCGCTCCGTGTGGGGCGAGGTCACGCTGCGTTGTGTGCTGAAAGCTCCTGGGACGCCTGCCGCCGCGACGAACGGCGCCGGAGATCTGCAGATCCAAATCCTGGCGGCTCCGGCGTCGCCAGACCTGAACGGGAAATCCATGCCACCTGGGCAGTTGCCCAGATTGTGCCTGGTGCCGGCAAGCCTGAGCAGCGACGCTGAGCGGCTGCGGCAGGCAGCGTTTCGCCACGGCGCCCACGACGTCCTGGTCGCGCCGTACACGAATTCGGAACTGCGTTCCCGGGTGGACCGGTTGCTCCTGTCCCGCCAGCGCTCCCCCGGCGAGGCCCTCAGCGAACAGAACCTGCTGGGGTTCCTGAAAAGCTTGCAGGACCACGGCCTGACGGCGGTCGCCCCGGTCTTCGACCCCTCCTCCTCCCTGGGCTACGTTTACCCGGACGTCGTGCGCTATACGGGCCGCTACGGCGCCGAGGAGGAGATCCTGGAGCACCTTGCCGGGCAGGGCCTGTTGTCGCCCAAGCTCGCCCAGCGCCTGCGCGTCTGCCCCGACTGCGGGCGCCATAATCTGGTTTTCACGGAAGTCTGTCCCGGTTGTGGTTCCCTGGACTTCTCCCATCATGAAGTCCTTCATCACTTTGCCTGCGCCCACGTCAACTCCGTCGCTGCATTCCAGAAGGGCGACAAGCTGGTCTGTCCCAAGTGCCAGAAGGAACTGCGGCATATCGGCCTGGAATACGAAAAGCCGGCGAGCTACTACCGCTGCGAGTCTTGCAAGGCAATCAGCCCCTCCCCCAAGGTCCAGGGCCGTTGCCTGGCTTGCGGCCATGTCTGCGACCCGGGCCAGACCAGGGAGAAGCTCATTTACCAGTATACCGTCACGCCCCTGGCGGCCCAGGCCGTGCAATGCGGCCAGGTCTCCGGCGTGGACCTCGCCGCGGTGCTGCGCGCCAAGAACACCGGCCTGCTGACGCGCCAGTACTTCCTATACGAACTGGAGCGCGAACTGGCCCGTGCGCAAAGATATAAAACGAGTTGCGCGTTGTTGCTGGTGCGCTTGAAGGATTACCAGCACATCCGCTTTGAACACGCGGACCAGGCCCAATACTATCTGAACACTGTCTTCCAGACGCTGAGCAAGTCGCTGCGCACGCTGGATTGCGTGTGTGTCTGGGATACGGATACTCTGGCAGTGCTGCTTCCGGACACAGGTGCGCCGGGCGCAAAGATAGTCGCCCAACGCATGCACAAGGACGTCCAAGGCCTCGAACTCCTTTACGACATTCATAAGCCGGACATCGCCGTATCTCTGGTGGCCAGCGAAGGCGCCGGCGGCAGTCCGGAGAAGTTGATCAGCGCGGCCTTGCAGGACCTTGGCACGCCAAAATGATTCTTTGTGGCCACGCATTCTCCGGGCCGCGCGTAAGCAAGTCCTGAAGCTTTGGGGCTCCCCCACGGTCGCGGTTCGGAATGATCGGGTGCATGTCAGCAAATGTACCGCGGGCGTCCCGCCCGCCCGTGGCAGGCCGACAGGGCGCGAGGACGAAGGCGGGCGGGACGCCCGCGGTACGCTCTGGGCCACGCATTTACTGACATGCACCCCGGAATGATCGGGTGCATGTCAGCAAATGTACCGCGGGCGTCCCGCCCGCCCGTGGCAGACCGGCAGGGCGCGAGGACGAAGGCGGGCGGGACGCCCGCGGTACGCTCTGGGCCACGCATTTACTGACATGCACCCGGAATGATCGGTTATGTTCATTTGCGCTTGCCTTCAGACCCAGTTTGTGGCAGAGTGCCCCCCACCGGGGGCCGGGGCAGCCTGCGAGCCGTGCTGCAGGACGCATTGGAGGGAGGCTGTGCGCAAGTTCCTTTTGGGAATTGTGGTTCTGGCAGTTTCAGGGTGCGTACATCGCGAATATCCGCGTTTTGAACAGCAGACCGACGCCGCCACCGCCCGCCAACTCTTCGCGCCTCTCGAGGACGGGCAACGGGGACTGGCTGCCGTATTGCGGCAGCTTCCCGGCCCACCAATGGTTTTCCAGCTTTCCTCAAACGGCGCGCGCCTCGTGGAGGCCCCGCAGCAAGAGCAATGGTGGGCCGAGGACCACGCCATCTTCTTCCACGGCGAAGGCAGTGATCTCTACTACTTCGATCCCCGCAGCCTGCGCCTGACAGCGTTGGCCCCCGGTGCAACTGACGGCAGTGATCTGGTCCAACGGGAGCCAGGCGTTTGGTCCGTTTTTCGGGCAGTGCCGCAGAAAAGCGAACTGGACTGGGATCCGCGGAAGCTGCAGTTGACGCGCTATGACTTCTGCGGCGATCCTGCCGCAGGATTGCGCTGCAGCGAGGTGTGCGTCCTTTCCAGTGAAGCCGGCGATTCCTTGCCGGTCCCGGTCCCGGCGGCGCAGCAGGTCGTTTTCCTGCATGCAGAGAGCGAAGGCCGGGCGCGGCTGATGATCGCCGGCACAGACGGGTTGACGCGCCACCCGCTCTTGGCCCAACAGGACTTCGATGTCCGTTACCCGGCCCTGCTCGCCCACCAGCAACTGGTCTTCGCGGCCAATCCTGAAGGTTACTATAAGTTTTACACGTGCGCTTTGGACGGCAGCGGCTTCGCGCCGTTCACAGGCAATGCCGCGGCACCGCATGGCCCCGAGCGCCTTGTCCTGGCCGGGACTTTTGCCGGCGGCGCCGTGATGCCGGCCATCCTCGAACTGCCCGAGGCCCTGGACCTCAAGACCCTGTACGCTCTTACCCGCGCGCACAACACGGGGGTGAACAAACAGCGCGCACTGCTGGCGGCGGCAATGATCGAGGCCCGCCAGGCCTGCCTGGCCAACTATCCCTCAGTGTCCTTCGGCCTCCAGTACACGCCTGCCGTGGGCGCGGCCCTCCCAAAACCCAAGGTCTTCAGCGGCGACATACTGGAACAGGCCCTCGCGCGCGGCATCCTCGGTTTGCTCCAGCCGCTCCTGGACTTCAAGTACAACGCGGCCATGAGCGCCGCCGCGGAATGGCGGGTGCGCATTGCCCGGGACGTGCTGCAAGATGAGATCAACGAACGCCTGGCGGAAGCCGCCGGCCTGTACTTCGAGGCCCGTTACTTGCAGAAACTTGCGGCCTTCGAGACGCAGGGCCTCGCCGCCTGCGCCGAGCGGCTGGCGCATCTCAACAAGCTGCGCGACCAAAGCGAGGCCTGCCGCTTGCAAATCCTGGCGGCCACAAAAGTCCAGGCCGGCCTGCAAGCCGAACAGCGTTTTCATGCGGAGCGGCTGGCCTTCGTGCTGGCCCGGCTCAAGGAGGTGAGCGGCCTTCCCGAACGCCTCGAACTGAAGCTCTCCAGCGAGGAGTTCGTTCTGGAACACCTGCCGGACGAAGAGTTCGCGCAATTGCGTGAAATCGCGCTGCTCAACAACCCGCGCCTGCACGCCGCCAGGGCCGCGCTCTCGCGCGCCTTCTTCGTTGAGCAAGGCGGGCCGGCGCAGCGCGCCACGGCGTATCTGTGGCCGCAGTATGGGCAGACCCGCCGGAATTTCGGTACAGCCGTGGATGACTACGTCACCGTCGTGCTCAGCGGCCAGTGGCCGACTATGGGCTTCAAGGCCGAGGAACTGCACCACGCATATTGGCGTGAAATGGCCAATTCACTCCGGCTGGATGAGGAGGCCCAGGCGCGGCACATTGCCGTGCAGTTGCAGGAAGCGCTGCTCGATTTCCGCGCCGCACAGGCTGACTGCCAGGCCAAAGCAGCCGACCTGGAATATGCCGCCGAGCAACTGCGCGTCAGCCGTCTGCATCATCAGGTCGAAACTCCCCCCAGCTTCGCCATGTTCAACACGCCGGACCCGCTGGCCGTTTACGGCGCGCGCCTGGAGTACCTGCTGGCTTGCGCGCGGGCGCAGAAAGTGCGCATGGAACTGGGCCAACGCTACGCGAAGCTATGGCGCGAATTGGGACTGGCCGAGCAGATGCCTGAGCGCTCGCGGCGCTGGTCGGCGCCTGAACAGAAGCGCCACGCCTGCTCCCTCTGGGTCTGGAACACGGAAGAACTGGTCCAGAAGGACAGCCCGCTCAAGCAGTTCGACGAATTGACAGCGCGTGTGCCCGTCTGGCGGATCTACCTTTATCTGGGCGCGGAAGGCGGCTTCCTGCAGGACCCCACGCTGCATTCCCGGATCCGCATGCTGTTGAACCATTGCGCGGCGCAGGGCCTGGAGGTCTGGGGACTGCTCGGCGAGCCGGAGTGGCTGGAAAAAGGCGACAGTGCCGCTTTGGACCGCGCCTTGGCGCACATTCTTGAATTCAACGGCGCGACCGCGGAACTGGAACCGCGATTGGCCGGCGTGAAGCTCGACCTCGAGCCGCACTCCGGGCCGGGCTGGGGCACCGACCCCGCGCGGCGTGCCAGCCTCAGCGGCAACTACTTGCAACTCCTGAAGCAGGCCCACAAGGTGCTCGCGGGCAAGCTGCCGCTCTGGGCGGATGTGCCGGTCAAACTCTTCGCGCCGGACGAGCACCAGTTGCGCGAGGACGTTTGCAGCACAGTGGATGGACTCACCCTGATGTGCTATTTCAACGCGGAAGCGCCGCTGCTGCGCTGGGCGTCCGAGGCCCTGAAGGGGACCAACCTGCCGCTGGAAGTCGGATTGGAGCTTTCCGAAAGCGCCAAGGCGGAAGAATCGCTGGCGCGCATGCCGCGCGCCGGCTTCGAGCAGTTGCGTGCGCGGTTGCTCTCCGAACTGTTCTGTTTCTCGAACTTCAACGGTCTGGCCCTGCACGATCTGCCGGCCTCGATACGGTTCTTCAGTCAAAAGGAGTAGCCTGGGCATGAAAATTGAGTTCCAAGATCCCGCGCAACCACCTGCAACCGTCGTCCCGGCCCAGATGGAGATGCGCCGCAAACCGCCGCAAAAGCGTCCGGTCTTTCTTGTCACCTCAGTGGTCGCCGTGTTGTGCGCCGGCGCATACTTTTTTTACTGGTGGAATACCCGCAGTACGATTTATACCTACGGCCTGGTGGCCAGCCGCACCTTCACTGTGCATGCGCCGTTTCGGGCGCGGATTTTGCATTGGCATCCTCGTGAAGGGACGATTGTAAAGAAAGGCGACGTCCTGTGCGAGTTCGCCTCTGATGACGCCATCCGCGAGCTGCAGGAGGCCGAAGCCAACGTAGTGCGTTTGAAGAGCCACCACGAGGCCCTGACCCTGGGCCCGCCGCCGGAGCGTCTGCGCGAGGTCGAGACGGTCCAGGAGCTGGATCGCCTGGAGGAAAAACTGCGCGACGTGGGGGAACAAGAGCGCCTTCAGAAACAGGCGCGGGAGTCGTTGCTCTTCGAGCGGAAACACGCAGTGCAGCGTTGTGATCTGGAAGTGGCGAAGCTCACGGAGGTGCAGCAAGCCCGTGAGAAGA
>Ga0187861_10002667_pt1 | contig 16511 bp, 10 predicted proteins | sample June2016WEW_10_1_3_FD_132986 | JGI IMG/M metagenome (GOLD analysis project Ga0187861, IMG submission 132986) | Peatland microbial communities from SPRUCE experiment site at the Marcell Experimental Forest, Minnesota, USA - June2016WEW_10_100 | ecosystem: Environmental > Terrestrial > Soil >...
AGACCGCATCATCCCGGCGCGGTTCATGAAGTGCGTGACTTTCGACGGGCTGGGCAAGTTCCTCTTCTACGACGCCCGCTTCGACAAGGCCGGCCGGACGCTGGGCCATCCCTTGGACGACCCCGGGCACACGGGCGCCTGCATACTGCTGAGCGGCCGGAACTTCGGTTGCGGTTCGTCGCGCGAGCACGCTCCGCAGGCCTTGCGAAAATTCGGGATTCGCGCATTGATTGCGGAGAGCTTCGCGGAGATCTTCGCGGGCAACTGCACCACGCTGGGGCTGCCGTGTGTGCAACTTCCGGGCGCCGAGATACAGCGGCTCGCCGCGGCCCTGGCTGCCGCTCCGCAGGCCGCCCTGCGGATTGATCTGGCTGCCGGCCAGGTTTTTTGGGCAGGCGGCTCCGCGGCCTTCAAGATGAAGGCCGGCGCGCGCGAGGCCCTCTTGGCCGGAGAGTGGGACGCGCTCGCGCAATTGCTCGATGGCAAAGAACAAGTTGCAGCACTGGCGGCGCAACTGGGGTACTAAGAGCAGGGCCCCATTGACCACTGCCTCGGGGAGGAACTGCACTTGCGCCACTTCACCAAACCAATCGCTTCAGTCCTTGCGCTGCTGGCCTTCGTTCTGCTGGCAGCGGTCCAGGCTGGAGAACCGTCTGCCCCGGCGCTGGAAGCTGAGCCGAGCGCGGATGGGCTGCTGACCTGGTGGCTGTACGCGCCGGTGCAGAAAGAAGCCGCGGCCAAGCCGCCGCTGGGGGCGCGTGAAGGCGCGCCCGTGGCGGAAATGCCCGGCAATTGGGCGCTGTGCGTCGCTCCCAGCCGCTTCGTGGACTTCAAGCCGCTGTTGCACGGCGGCACCGGGACGCTGTGGGCCGCGGCCCGCATTGAAAGCCAGGCCGGCGGCAAACGCCATTTGCGCGGCGGCACGTATTGCGCCCTGCGCGTCTACCGCGACGGCCAATTGGTGCTCGACAAGCCCCAGCCGCTCGCGGCCTACGCAGACGAGGCCGAAGCGGAGATCGAACTGCCCAAGGGCCAGTGCGAGCTAAGCGTGGCCGTCAACACGCACCAGGGCTTCTGCTACTTCTGTCTCAGCCTGACCGAGGGGCGCGAGCAGGGCGGGCAGTTGCGCCGGGTCCCCGGCGATAAGATCGTCATTCCCACGGCGGCCGGCAAGACGCCCGAGCTGGCCGGCGCGGTGCTGCAATCCTTCAGTTTCAACGCTTCGGCAATGTTCGTGCAACCGGGCGATGCCGTGTCGCTCTCGGCCGGCCTGTATGGTTGCGTGCCCTGCGGCCTGGGTCAGCTCACTGGCCGGATCCTGGGCCCCGACGGGAAGGCCATCGTTGACGCTTTGCCGCCGCGCCTCGCCGCTGAACTCGCCGGCCCCAACGCGTGGCAGGCCAAGTTTACCTCAGCCCCGGGCGCCGCGGTCAGCGATGTTTACACTCTGGAGCTCGCCGCCGGCGGCAAACCGCTGGGCCTCAAGAAATGCGAACTGTATTCCCTCCCGGGCCTCAGCACGGCGGCGCAGAAACTGGAAGCCGAGATCAAGGCGCGCGCCGCCAAGGCGCGCCGTGCGCTGCCCAACGCCGCCCTGGCCGCGGAAAAACTCACGCTGTACATGTCCAAGCTTTCCGCCGGCGAGGAACGCATTACCAACGACCTCGGCGCGACGCTGCTCAGTCTGCTGGCTTCAGGCCGGAGTTATGCCGAGGCCGAAGAACAAGGCCGCGACCCGCTCGCAGGCTGCACCGGCTACTTGGAGCGCGCTTACATCAGCCCCATTGACGAGGCCCCGCAGCCGTACTTCGTGCAGGTGCCGAGCGCGTACAAAGCCGGGGCCGCGGAACGTTTCCCCCTCGTCGTCTTCCTGCACGGCTACGTGCCCAGCTACGACAAAGACCGCTGGTGGACTGAAATGCAGGAGTTCAACATCCACTTTGAGCGGAACAATGCGTTCCTCGTCATCCCCTTCGGACGCTCGAACAGCGACTTTCAGTCCTGCGGCGAAGTGGACGTGCTGGACGTAATCGCCGAAACCAAACGGCTCTACCCCATTGACGAGAGCCGCGTGTATCTCTACGGCTATTCCATGGGCGGCATGGCGGTGTATCATCTGGCCGCGCACAACCCCGATGTTTTCGCGGCCGGGATCGTGATGGCCGGGCGCGCCGACAGCCCGCTGCAAAACAAACGCGCGCTGGCGAAGTTCGAGCCCTACAAACAGTGGCTGATCCACGCCGACAATCCGATCAGCCTGTGCGAGAACTTCCTGAACATCCCGCTGCGCATCTACCACGGGAACATTGACCAATTCATCAGCGCGGACGAGGCCCGCCGCATGGAGGCGCGGCTCAAGGAGCTCGGTTGCGACGCCCAACTCCAGGTCATGCACGGAGACCATTTCTTCGGCTTCGAGGTGATGAGCACCGAGCCGCCGCTGAAATGGCTGCTGGCCCAGAAACACCAGGCGGCGCCGGCCAAGGACCGGCTTAAGAGCTACAACCTCAGGTATGGGAAGCACGGGGCCGTCGCCGTGACTGCCGTGAACGGCGAACTGAAACCTATCGAGGCGGAATGGACGCAGCAAGGCGCCGACACGGCAGTCGCGCGCATCAGCGACAATGTGCTGGAGTACAGCGTTAACGGCAAGGCGGCCCCTCCCCCTACCCCCTCCCGCGGCGGGGAGGGGGAAAGGGGGAGGGCGGGCCTGCGCAAGACGCCCCGTTGCTGCGGGCCGGTGCGCGAAGCCATCTGCGGGCCCTTCCTGGGGGTCTATGGCACGAGCGGTACGGCTGAAGCCAACGCGCGCAACAAGAGGACTGCGGAACAGTTCGCGCAGGAATGGTTCGCCTTCACCCGCAGCCATACGGCGATCAAGGCGGACAAAGACGTCACCGACGCGGAGAAGCAGACCAAGAACCTCTTCCTCTTCGGCGAAGAACAGGAGAACCTGTTGCACGCCGCCGCAGCGGCCAAGGGCCTGCCGTTCGTGTTGAAGGACGGCTGCGTGACCATCGGGCAGAAGAAGGTTGCGGTCGGCCAAGCCGCTGTCAAGGAGGGCCTCCAGGAAGACGAGAAGAAGGTTGGCGCCCCACACGGTACGGGCTTCATGTACATCTACCCCAGCCCCTTCCGAGGCGCGGGCGCGGAGACCTCGATCGTGATCTGCGCCGGCATCTGGTACGGGAGCGAAGTTGGCCCCAACCATAAGTTCGATTTGCTGCCGGATTTCATCCTCTATAATGACAAGATAGACTTGGACGCCACGTCCACCAACCACGCGCTCTGCGCCGGCTTCTTCAACGGCGCCTGGAAGCTGGACGAGAAGCTGATGTGGTGGGCGGAGAAGTAGGGATTTTCGATTTTTGAGTTTCGATTGCACCGCACAGGACTGAGGAGCCTTGCCATGTCCACCCAACCCTTCCGTGCCGCCCACCTCGCCATCCCCCTTTTGTGCGGCATGGCCGCAGCCGAGGAACGCGCCGAGTTGCGCGCCTGGGCCGAAGCGGCGTTGTTCCGTCAGGCGCCGCCGCCTGCGGGCCAGCCGGGCTTGGAAGTGCGCCGCCAGGATTACGGCAAGTTCAACCTGCGGCAGTCGGTGATGAACACGCCGCTGCAGATCGGCCAGCAGAAATACGAACACGGCCTGGGCACGCACGCCGTCAGCGAGATCGTCGTGCGCCTGCCGCAGCCCGGGAAATCTCTCACTGCCGCAGCCGGCGTGGACAATAACTACGACACCAAGGGCCAGCTCGGCAGCGTGGTCTTTTCCGTGGACGTTGGCGGGAAGGAGGTCTTCCGCTCGAAGCTCTGCCGCGGCGGCGAGGCGCCCGTGCCCGTCGAGGTGGACTTGAACGGTGCGCGGGAGTTCATCCTGCGCGTGGGCGACGGCGGCGACGGCCCGGCTTACGACCAGTCCGACTGGTGCCAGGCCGTGGTGGCGTACCAGGACGGCAAGACGGTGTTTCTGGATGAGCTGCCGGTGGTCTTGCAGCCGGGCGGCCTGGGCACGGCGCTCCCCTTCTCGTTCGTCTATGGCGGCAAGCCTTCCGCGGAATTACTCGGCGGTTGGAAGCGCGAAGAGAAGAGCGAACCCGAGCAGGACGGCGTCGTCCGCCGCACCCTCACCTATCATGATGACGCCACGGGGCTGGAAGCCGTGTGCGAAGTCCGCCTCTTTGCCAACTACCCCGCGGTTGACTGGGTCCTCTACCTGCGCAATGCCGGCGCCGCCGACTCGCTGCTGCTGGAGAAGATCCTGCCGCTGGATCTGACTGTCACGGCGCCCGCCGGCGATGTCCAGTTCCATCACTCCCACGGCAGCACTTGCGCGGAGACGGACTTCCTGCCGCTGGACCAGAAGGTCGCGCCCAACGGCCACGTCGCGCTGGCGCCCAACGGCGGGCGGTCGTCCGACGGGCGCCTGCCGTTCTTCAACCTCGCGTGGGCGGATGGCGGCTTGGCGGGCGCGATCGGCTGGACGGGACAATGGGCGCTGGACCTGCACCGTGACGGCGGCCAGCATCTGAACCTGCGCATCGGCCAGCAGACCAGCCGCTTCGTCTTGCAGCCGGGCGAACGCGTGCGCACACCGCGCGTGGTGCTGGTGCTGTGGAAAGGGGCGGAACGTCTGCGCGGGCATAATCTGCTGCGCCGGCTCTTTCTCGACCACTACGTGCAACGCCAGGACGGCAGCGTTCCCCTCTCCCCCGGCGGGAGAGGGCAGGGTGAGGGGGCAGCGGGTGGGCCCGCGCTGCCGCCCGTGACCCAGAACCAGTGGTTCGTCTACAACGAGGGCAACAAGACCACTGAGCAGAACCAGCTTGAGATCATCGCGGCGATGGCGCCCACGGGGGTCGAATGCTACTGGCTGGATGCCGGGTGGTTCGAGGGCGGTTGGCCGGCCGGCGCGGGGAGTTGGGTGCCGAAGAAAGACGCATTCCCGCGCGGCCTCAAGCCCCTCGGCGATGCCGCCCACGCGAAGGGCCTGAAGTTCGTCCTGTGGTTTGAGCCGGAGCGTGTCACAAAAACAAGCCGCATCGCCCAGGAACATCCCGAATGGGTTCTGCACGCGGGCGGCGACGACGGGCTGCTCAACCTTGGCGATCCCGCCGCGCGCCAGTGGCTCACGGCTTTCCTTTCCAAGTGCATCTCTGACTGGGGCATTGACATCTACCGCAACGACTTCAACATTGACCCGCTGCGGTTCTGGAAAGCGGCCGACAAGCCCGGGCGCGAGGGCCTGGCGGAAATCCGTTACATCGAGGGCCTGTACGCAATGTGGGACGAACTTCACAAACGCCATCCCGGCCTGCTGATTGACGATTGCGCCAGCGGCGGGCGGCGCATTGACATTGAAATGATTAGCCGCAGCTTCCCGCTCTGGCGCAGCGACAGCCAGTGCTGCGGCAAGCCCCAGCCCGTCTGGGACCAGGTGCAGACTGCGGCGCTGAGCCTGTATGTGCCGCTGCACTCAGCGGGCGTGTGGAGCTTCGATCCGTACCTCATGCGCAGCGTGGCCACGACGGGCCTGAACGTTTGCCTCAACACGCTGGGCAAGGATTTTGCAACCGACGCTTTGGTGCGCGGCCTCAAGGAAGTCAAGACGCTCCGTCCTTATTATCTTGGCGACTACTACCCCCTGACCGAAATCAACCTGGACGAGCGTTCCTGGTGCGGCTGGCAGTTCAACCGCCCGGACTTGGGCGGCGGCTTCGCGGTCTTCTTTCGTCGCGCCCAGAGCCGCTACACCGGCCTGGAAGCGCAATTGCAGGGCCTGGAAGCGGAGGCCGTCTATGAAGTGAGCTTCTTCGAGACGTTCGATTTGAAGGAGAAGAAGACTCTGAAGGGCGCCGAACTGGCGAAGCAGCCCGTGGGCATCAGCGCGGCGCCGGGGAGCGTGATGGTGATGTACAAGAAGGCCAAGTGATTTTGGATTTTAGATTTTGGATTAAAGGAGATCGCCGATGGAATCCGCAGTCGAACAACAATTCGCGCAATATCTCTCTGGCCTTGGATTTCCGCCTTCCTCCATCGTCTATCAACCTACATTTCAACCTTTGGGGTCTGGTCCCGTATATCGCCCTGATTTTGCGCTCATTGATCCAAGAACAAGTGAGCGGCTTGCAATCATCGAGACCAAAGGTCGTATTGACCCTGAAACCTTGTTTCGGGCAATTCAGAAAGTTCAACAGTACGTAACTGCCTTGAGAGAAAAGGGAGTTCGGGGGTTTGTTGCTACACCAGCGGAGTCCGGTGGTGGGTTCGACTTCTATACGCTCGGCGAAGATGGGAAGCCCAAACAGGTGCCTTCTTCCTCGTTTTTGCAATTTGAGTCGCTGTCATCCGCGCGGACAGCAGAGAAGAAGGAGATGCTGGAAGAGAAAAAGGATGAAACCACAGACCAATTCGTGAAGGTCTGCCGCTGTGCTGCGGCAATAGCGGTTTTGGTGGCCATCGCTGATTGTGTTTGCTCCCGCTACGGCATTACACTTCTTACAACCGAGCGCATGACTTTACTTGGTGTGGCGATTGCGCTGGTCGTAATCCCTTACGTCCAGAAGATCAAAGGATTGGGCGTTGAGATTGACCGGGGTTCCAAGAAAGCCAATGGCTGACACTGCGTTTCGAAATCGGGGGACACAATACTTATTTAATCTTGACAGTTGTCAGAGGTGGGGTCAAGATTGTGATTTACATTGAGGCAAGATGCAAAGGATGAAGAGAAATGAGTATTGTGTCCCCCGATTCTCCCGCAGAGGAAAGCTTCGACATCTCATAATAAAGATGGTTAGATGCACAACGAAGGTCCTCCTCTGTTCGGGCCGTCTTGGGGTTCATCTTAGGTTCTCCTACGAGCCTCAAGGGCTCTAGCCGACATAGGCAATTCTCTTGCCTTGTCAACCTTCTATGGCTGCTCCAAAAGTATTGCTAACCACCCAGCGACGTACCCTTTCGTTCCATATTCCTCATTGGGATTGATGGTGGCTCCTACGCCTGCACCTACCGGAACCATCGAGGTAATTCGCCATCCATTCTGCAATTCACCAGCCAGGGGTTCATAACTATTCTCGTTGTCATCGTTAAGGTAAAGAACTACGAGTTTCTGCTTCATTGGTCTTCTCCGATCAAGTAATGAGGTCAAAAGGAAACATCCATAGCAGATAGTCTATGCCCTGCCCCCGGTTTGTCCAGAAGAACATCCTTCGTGAATTCTTAGGGCAGAGAGGCCAACCAAGCAGGCCGTTTTGGGAATTTCTGGACAGGTCACGCGGTCTCTAGGGCCGCGCCGCAGTGTTTGGACAAGGGAATTGTTCATGTGAGGAACTCATGCGCGCATCAAGTGCTTTGTCGCCGATTTTCAAGTTCCAAAATCCACCGGGAACTTCTCCAGATCACCCTCCCGAATCCACAAGTGCAGCGCCCGTTGCCAGCGGTGGGGCATGAAGATGTGCAGCAGGCCCTGGTCGGTGAACATGTCAATGTAGGAACACTGCTGGTCCTTCCAGGGATTGGCCCACGTTTCCGCGAAGGCGTTGGCCAGGACGAAGCGGGGCTGGCTCCAGTTCCGGCCGCCGTCCGTGCTGGTGGAGAACCACAGTTGCCCTCGGTCGCGCATGGAACCGTGGCTGAAGTGCACGCCCGTGAAACTGTTGTGGTGGAAGGCGATGAGCGTCTTGCCATCAGAAAGATGGAACAGCATGGGCGGGGCGTCCGAATGTATCAGCGTGGTGGGCGCGGGCGCTTCCCAGGTTTTGCCGTCATCGCAACTGCGGCTCTGCCAAAGGTGCCCTTCGCTGGTGCGGAACTGCATCAGCACCTCGCTGCCGCCCACAGAGATCGGGCGCGGCTCGTCCATGCGGTCGTAGGTGGGCAGATACCAGCCCGTTTCGCGCGGGCCTGGACATAGCGTCCAACTCCGGCCCTGGTCCGCGCTGCGCAGCACGTAGGCGCGCGACCACGTGGTATAGGTGCCGTCGCCAAGCGGAAACCACTTGCCCCCAGTGTGCGTGCCCAGAAGCCACGTCCCGCTAGGCGTCTGGGTCATGCGCATGACCGACATGCCCTCGAAGCCCGGGTCGTTGAGCGGCTCGATGAGCTGCACGCCGCTCCAGTTCAGGCCGTCGTCGTCGCTGTAGCGGTAGCCGATGGCGGAGTTCTCGATGCCGTTGAAATGCCCCGGCATCGGCTGGGTGCCAAAGCAATACAGCCGGCTGGAGCCGTGCGGTATCAGCGGGATGAAACCGTGGAGATTATAGTCCGCGTGGATGGGCTTGGTGGGCCCTTGCCAGCTCTTGCCGCGGTCGCTGGAACGATACGCAACCAAGTCGTTGACCTTGGGCTTGGTGCTGCCGTAATGGCCGTTGGCCTCGGGCGGGGCGGTGGCCAGGCGGTCGGGGAACATCAGGAGGTAGTCGCCCTTGGGAGTTATGCACGCGCGCGTTTCAAAGAGCCAGCCCGTGGGATTCACGTGCACCACCTGGCCGTCCACGGCGGGGTGCACCAGCAGGCCGAGGTCCTGGCGCAACGTCAGGGGCGGCGGGACTGCGGAGAGCGGGTATACCTTGCTGCCGATGCGCACCGTCTGAGCCAGTTTATCTTTTTCTGACAAATCCATGTTCGCCCTCCTGAATTGGTCAAAACAATGTCCTGAGTCTCTTCGGCAGGTGCGACGTATCGTTGTAGGCGAACAGCGCGAAACGGCCTTTCTTCCGGACTCCGCAAGTACAGATGCCGCAGTTGTGCTGTGTGAAAACACTGAGCCAGGAGGCCAAGGGCGCGCGCAGGACGCGGGAGACGAAGTAGCCGGTGATGTTCCCGTGGCAGACCACGACGATGCGCTGGTCGCGCTTGCGGGCGGGTTGGAAGATGCGGCGGAAAGCCGTCTGGGCGTGCCGCCGTGCAGAGCGCATGGACGCGGCGGTTGTTTTCATGCCGGGCACCGGCGTAAACAGCCCTTCCCAGAGCGCCCGGCTCTTCCAGGTCTTCGCGCGCGGCATGTGTTTGCAGAGGATGCGCGCTGTTTCGGCGGCGCGCCGGAGGGAACTGTAATAGATGGCGTCAATGGGCAACCTGGCCAGGCGCCGGGCCGTTCTTTCCGCCTGCAAGCGGCCCTTCTTGGTAAGCCGTGGGCCAAGCCTGTGCGGCCGGCCGTGCATCTCGTATTGCCCGTGCCGGACAAGGTAGATGTAACGTGTGGACCTTGAGGAGCGCGCTTTTTTCTTCATCATCTCACTCCAAATGAACTGGCTTCAACGGCGAAAACTATACAATTCACACTCCACCTATTCGACTGTAAAAATGCGCCAGGTGGATTAGAGTTTGGCTGCAATCCGGGAGGGAAATCCGATGAGCCTGCTTTTGAAATCTGTTCTTCTGGCGCTGCTGGCCTGCGCCGGCGCGGCGTTGCTCACCGCAGCCGAGGCTACCGCCGCCAAAGCGATGATCCCGGCGCTCAACTGGGAACCACGCTCGGACTGGGTCAATGTCAAGCAGGGCGGCGCGGCGGGCGATGGGGTCGCCGACGACACGGCGGCCATTCAGAAAGCGCTGGACGGCGTGCGGGATGGGACGACGGTTTATCTGCCTCCCGGAACGTATCGCATCACCCGCACTCTGTCGTTGGACGGGCCGCGGATGGGCGTGCTGCTCGTCGGCCACGGGCGCGACACGCGGCTGGTCTGGGACGGCGAGGCCGGCGGCAAAATGCTCCGGGACGGCGGCGTGGCCGAAACGCGCTTTGTGGGAATGCTCTTCGACGGCAAGGACAAGGCCGCAGTCGGCTTGTGGCACTATTCCGACAAGCGTTTTGAAACGGAAGTCCGGCACGTACACCTGGCGTTTCTGAACTTCACCAACGCCGGCATACTTGCGGAAGAGAAAGCCAAGCTGGCGCTGGCGGAGACGAATTTCGAGAATTGCCTGTTCGACAATTGCCGGCGCGGCGTGGTTTTCACTGCTTTCAATGACTACGACTTCACGTTCGACGGCTGCGAGTTCCGGGGCGCGGACGTGGCCATCGAGTGCCGCCACGGCAACTTCTACGTGCGCGACTGCCACTTCGAGAACAGCCGCGTCGTGGACGTGCTGGCCCTGCCCGAACATGGCTGTTCGGTGCGGCGCTGCACTTCCACAGGCTCGAACCGGTTCCTGGAACTGAGCAATTCGGTCACGACCATGACGATTCAGGATTGCCAGGTGGCCGGCTGGAAGGCGCGCGACGGGGCCATAAGACTCGCCGCCGCGCCGGTCATGCTCTTCGACTGCGTCTTCACCGGAGGGCCGCCGGGCAGCGCGCCGGTGCAGATCAGAGACGGCCAGCGGCTGATCGTCTCTGAAAACCGCGCGCCGGAAAAGCAAGAGGTGCTCCAGCCCGGCCACAAGGGCAAAGTGTACGTCATTCCCGCCGGCCAACGCCAAGGCTCCCTGCGCTCGGCGGAGCAGCGGTTCCTTACGGAGACGGCGCGCATTCCGAAAAAGGTCTTCGACGCCAAACGCGATTTCGGCGCCAAGGGCGACGGCAATGGCGACGACACCGCGGCCATTCAGAAGTGCATTGATGCCGCGCGCGAACACGCCCAGGATGCCATTGCCTATCTGCCCGCGGGGCACTACGCGATCAAGGAGACGCTCAAGATCACGGGGCGGGACTACTTCGTCGGCGGCGCGGGTTTCAGGACCTGCATGGTCTGGAAAGGCGCGGAGAACGGGACGATGGTTGCCGTCCACGACCCGCAGAACGTGACGCTCGAACACATTGGCATTGGCAACCACGACAGCGGGGCGATGAACAACGGGATTGATGTCTTGCAGACGGGTTCCGGCCAGCCCTCGCGGATGACTTACGACGGCGTTTTCGTCTACGGCATGTACCAGAAGCAGCCGTTCAAAAAAGGGCTGCACTTTTCCGGGCTGGGGCCGGGTGCGACCGTGGTAATGCCGCACGTCCAGGGCAACCTGCGCTTTATTGATTCCGCTCAGGCCACCATTCTGGCCAACACCACGTTCGAAGGCGCGGTCGTGGTGGAAGGCAAGGACCAGCATCGCGATGGCCTGCTGGGCTTCCAGACGCGCCTGGCCACGGTCGTAACGCACGGGCTGTATTTGAAGGACAACCACAGCATCGTCATGAGCGACTTCTACGTCGAGCAGGCGGACAACGGCAGCGTCTTTGAAGGCTCAGCCGCGGACCCGCCTGGCCGGGCCACCATCCAGGGCGCCAAGGTACACTTCACCGTGCCTAAGAATGACGAGTCCAAGGGCGTGGCGATGGCCATCAACAACTATGGCGGCCAGATCTTCCTCGGCCACGACCAGTTCTACTGCGAACCCGTCAACGTGAAGATCATCCATACCGGCGACAAGCCGCTCGATCTGTTCCTCATGAGCATCTGCTTCTACAATACGAAGCCGGACATCCACAAAGGCCCGTCCATGCAGGTGTATCTGGTCGGCAACGACGGCTTCAAGCTCCCAGAGCAGACGACGGAGTACAAGGCTGACGACAAGGTTGACGCGGAGGCGCTGGCCAAGATTTCAGCGGCCCTGGACGACCTGCGGCGGCTGGGAGAGACTGACTTGCGGTTGAACCACGGCCCGTAGGATTTCGGATTTCGGATTGCGGATTGCCAGGGAACCTGATCATGCCCAAGAGTTACCTGATAGACATGGACGGAGTGATTGTGCGCGGCAACCAACTGGTGCCTGGGGCGGACGCCTTCATCGAACGCCTGCGCACGCGCAACATCAAGTTCCTGATTCTGACGAACAACCCGGTATACACCCCGCTGGACCTCCAGAACCGCCTGCGGCGCCTGGGTGTGGATGTCACTGCCGACCACTTTTACACCTCCGCTTTGGCGACCGCTGCGTTCCTCAAGGCTCAGAAACCTAGCGGCAGCGCCTTCGTCATCGGGGAGAGCGGGCTGACCGAAGCCCTGCACCAGATCGGTTACGTCTTGACGGAAGGCGAGGCGGACTATGTGGTGTTGGGCGAAACAGTCTCGTACAGCTACGCCCGCATCACTCAAGCAGTGCGTCTCATCACCGGCGGCGCGCGTTTTGTGGCCACCAACCCGGATGCTGCGGGGCCGGGAGACGGCGGGCTGGTTCCGGCCTGTGGCGCTGTGGCCGCCTTGATCCAGGCCGCCACCGGAGTGGCCCCGTATTTTGTCGGCAAACCCAACCCGCTGATGATGCGCACGGCCTTGCGCTATCTGAAGGAGCATTCGGAAAACGCAATCATGGTCGGCGACCGCATGGATACGGACATCCGCACGGGGCTGGAGAGCGGCATGGAGACAGTGCTGGTCCTGAGCGGCGTGACGACGCGCCAGATGATTGGGCCGTTCCCCTATCGGCCCGCGCGGATTGCGGATTCGGTTGCCGAGTTGGAACTGCCTTGAGCAACTCATGTTGTTGTTCAATCGAAAATCGAAAATCGAAAATTCTTTCACTTCTTTCCCGCCAGGTCCGCGATCTCTTCCGCGCTTAGCACGCGGCCGTAGATGCGCACGTCCTCAATGACGCCTTTGGCGGGCCAGCCGTAGCCTCCGCGGGTGTTTTTGCTGCCCGTGCCGATGCGCCAGGGTTCATCGCCGTAGGCCCGCGGCTGTGCGCCGGCCTCAAACGTCCCCTTGCCGTCAAGCTTGCCATTCACGTAGATGAGGATCTCGCCCTTCATCCGGTCCAGGCTGCCTGCGACGTGCAGGAACTGCCCCGGTGGATAGGTGCTCCCCGACGTCGTCCCCGTCCATTTGTTGGGAGCCAGCCAATGGCACAGTTGGAACCTGCAGTCTTTGCCGTAGCTCATGCCTTCGTGGAAGCCCGCCTTCATGAGGATCCCGTAGGCGGCGTTGTAAGCGGTTTCCGCGCCGGGCGGCGTGCCGTCGGGCTTGAACCAGGCGGCCAGCGTATAGCTGCCCTCCTGGACAGTTTTCAGGTCCGGCGAGTTGGGGAGTTCGACGTAACTGTTCTCGCCGTCGAACTCCAGCGCGCCGCCGTGCTGGCCCGTCACCCAGCACTTGGCGGCGTCGAGGTTCACCAGTCTGCCGGGGCTGCCGCCGGGCGACGAATCCGCGGCCGTGGTACCGTGGCCGTCATTCAGTTTCCAGTGTCCCGTCAGGCCGGCTGTGCCCGGGTCGCCTGGGAGCGCCTTGGTTTCCACGGTCTCAGGCGCGGCAGCCGGCGGGGCTGCGTCGGAGACGAAGCGGATGTTCCGCGTGTGCGGGTTGGCTGCAATTTTGCCCTTCGCCAGGTCGGTGATCAGCGCGCCGTGGATGCGCAGGTTCTCGAAGGCCACGTCTTCGATTAGATGCGTGGCATCGCTGCCGGTGAGTTCCGAGGCCGCGAACGGGCCGTCCGTGACGGAGACGTTCTTGAGCACCACGCCGCGGATGTGGCCGGCTTCCTTGTCGTGCCCCCACATGTCCTGCCGATCCAGAAGCGGACCAGGTGGTTCCTGGTGTCCTCGACGCGGATGTCTTCGAAGCGCACGCCGCTGACCGTCCCGCTGTCGCTCATGTGGATGACGATGGAGCCAATGCCGTGGTCGTGGATGATGGCGCAGTTCTTGAAGGTCAGGTTGGAGATGTTGCAGCGCGTTTCGTAGGTAATGCCGATGCCGTAAGCCCGGTCGTTCCAGACCACACAGTCTTTGACGAGGATGTTCTTGCCTTCCGGCGCCGGAGGCGGCGCGGTCGTCTTCACGCAGATTTCGTCGTCGTTGTTGCGCAGGAAACAGCCTTCCACCACCACGTCCTGGCTGTTGACAATGTTGATGCCGTCGCTGTTCTCACGGTGGCAGACCTCCTTCAGGTTCCGGTACACGACCGCGGTGCAGTTGAAGACGGGCGTGCACCAGCAGGGCGAGTCCTTGATGATGATGCCCTCCACCAGCACGCCGGTGCAGTTGTTGAAGCTTAGGGGGCACTTGGAGTGCCACGGCAGCGCGCTCATGTCCAGGATGCCGCGGCCCCGCACCTGGACGTTCTTGACGTTGTTGAAGCAGAACAGGTTCTCGTAGACCTTGTTGCCGGCCCAGTTGCGTTCTTGCACGGGTTTTTCGCCGGGCAGGATTTTGCCGCGGACAACGGCGCCGCCCGCGAGGTAGACGGTCTTGCCGCTCTCGATTTTCGTCGTGGCCACTTCATGTACGCCCGGCCCGAAGTAGAGGACGTTCGGATCGCCGGGCTTGGGCGGGTCGGTCTCGAGGGGATTGGCGAACAGGAGCAAAGGGCGCTCGAAGCTCCCGTTCAGTTCCAGGCTGAGGTTGCGCGGCTGCGCGAGGGAAAACGTGATGGTGTTGCCCTCAACAGTGGGAGCGCCGGCGTCCCCGCCGGCTATTGCGTCAACTGTCCCCGCCGAACCCGGCCGTATGACGGCTTTGTCCACTTTGCGTGTGGCCGTGACCTTGACGCTCACCTTGCCGGAGAAATCGAAATAGGCGAATGAAGCCGGCCCGCCGTGCAGGACCGCTGCCGTGTAGACGAAGACAGGCTGGCCGGCAACTTGTACTGTGTAATCCCCCGAGGCCTTCTCCCCTGCCGGCGCCGGATAGGTGACGACCTTCGTGGCGGGAGCGTCAGCAGCGTGCGCAGGCGGCAAAGCGGCGAGCAGCGCTGAAACTAAGGACAGCAAGAAGAAGTATTCAGTCCTCACGGGGTATCCCTCCTTTGCAAGTACAGGTTAGCACTGGAACGGCCTTTTGCCAGATGAGGACGCAGAGGCCACAGAGATATTGGACTTTTCCTTGCGTCCCGCGAAGATGTGGAGCGTTAGCAGTGTAGAGCAGGCAAGCAACTGGGAGGTGCAGCCGTGAAGCAATCCGAAATCCAATCCCGACAGGCCGGGATAAAATCCCAAATCCTTGCGCTGGTCTTGTGCGCCGCTATGTGCGCGGCGCTGAGGGCGGCTGAAGCCGTGCCACTGGGCGATCCGGCCAGCCCGACGTGGGGTTTCAAGTTCGACGCGGGGCGGGAGTTCCCCGGCGCAGTGGGGAAATTGGGCGTTGATCCGGACGTGCTGCGGGACGGCAAGCCCTGCCTCAAGCTCGAAGGCGACTTCACCAAGGGCGGAAACTACGTGCAGGCCATCGTTAACATACCCAACATAGACATCGAAGAGTTATCGTTCTGGTTCAAAGGGGCTGGCAAAGATTCACAATGCCTGCGCGTCATGGACAGCGGGGGCCAGTGCCATCAGTTCGATCTGAAAGTGCAGCGGACCGCGGAATGGCAGCAGTTGTCATTCCCGCTCGCCCAGTTCTTCGCGCAGCGCAACGTCCACGAAGCGGTGGCCAGGTACGAGGCCTGGGGCGGCAAGGAACAGGGCCATTGGAAAGGTCCGGCCAAGGGGCTGGCCCTGCTGATCAATCCGGGCAAAGAGACGAAGACCGCGGCCATCTGGATCAGCGGCCCCAAAATCTATCCCAAACCTGAGACGCTCACCGGGACGCAAATCATCCGCCTCGACGAGTTCATTGACGGCGAGGTGGACTGGACGCTGTTCCTGGGCAACGAATTTCCCGGCGCGCAAGGCACGCTCACCTTGGAGAAAGACCAGCCCGCTCCGGGCCAGACGGCGCTGAAACTCGCCGGCGATTTCACCAAGGGCGGGAACTACATTGACGCCGGCAAGGAGTTGCCCCTGGACGTTCAGGAGACGAAGGCGATCCGCTTGAAGGTGCTGGGCCAGAACGCCACCGCCTTCAGTATCCGGCTCATTGATGCGACCGGCCAGTGCCACCAGAAGAAGGGCTATCGCCTGCCGGCGGACAACGAGTGGCACGACTTTGAGATTCTCCCCGGCTCAGTGGCGGGCGGTGAGCATTGGGGGGGCGCCAACGACGGCAAGTGGCACGGCCCGGCGGCGTCCATTCACTTCATGGTGAACCCAGGCAAGGAGCCGGACCAGAAGAAGCCGGCGATTCTCATGGCTGACATGCGCCTGGAGGCCCTGGTTGCCACCGCGGTACAGGCCGCCTCTTTCCACCAGGACTTCGAGGCCGCCGACGCACTCACGGGCTGGACCTGCAGAGGCGACGTCGCGATTGACGACAAGGCTGCCTTCAAGGGCGCCCGCAGTCTGCGCTTGTCGCGCAGCGAACAGCATATTGACGACGCCACCGTCGTCACCAGCCCGCCTTTCAACGTCAGCGCCGGATCGTGGGTCATCAGCGGCGCCTGCGCCGCCGAACTGCGCTCGCCGGACTATTCCTATAACGGACAGGTTATGATCGAGTGGCTTGACCGCGCCGGCGGCGTGGTGGGCCAGGCGGAGGCCGCCCTGGCCTACGGCAAGCAGGCTTGGCAGCCGTTCCGCAAGCAGCTCGACTCCCCCGCCAATGCCGCCAGCGCCCGCTTTCGCATACTGCTCAACAAGACCAACGGCACATTCAATGTGGACGAGTTGTCCGCGGCGTTCGCTGCCCCGGCCGCCCACAAGGCTGATCGGATTGACCGCATCACCTACACGAGCGCGCAGTCCGGCAACATGCTCTACCCTGAAGA
>Ga0187861_10002673_pt1 | contig 16485 bp, 10 predicted proteins | sample June2016WEW_10_1_3_FD_132986 | JGI IMG/M metagenome (GOLD analysis project Ga0187861, IMG submission 132986) | Peatland microbial communities from SPRUCE experiment site at the Marcell Experimental Forest, Minnesota, USA - June2016WEW_10_100 | ecosystem: Environmental > Terrestrial > Soil >...
CAGCAGGGCCGCGTTGGGATCGTTGGCTGCCCCGGGCGGCGGCGCCGGTGGGGCCTCTTCCTTGCCTTTCAGGAGCAGTTTCTGCGTTACGTACTTGTCCCACGGATGCGGGTCGCCCACTTGTTTGGGCGCCAAGGCGCCCTCCGAGAAGATCTTGCAGGCCGCCGGGTTCTCGGAAAGGTTCATCGTGCCGTCAATGCCCATGAGGGACTCCCAGTAACCCCTGGCGCTGGTCGTCGTCAGCACCTGGTAGAACACGCGGGCCATGCCTTCCGGAGTCTCATATTCCATGATTGCCAGGACGGTGTCGGGCAGTTCGTGGTCCTTATAGTAGTCCACTCCGCCGCTGGCCAGGATCCCCTTGGGCGTGGTGCCGAGGAACCAGCCGAAGACGCCAACCTGGTGCGCGCCGAGGTCCGCGATGGGGCCGGCGCCGTATTTCTTGAAGTGCCGCCAGTTCAGGAATTGCATCATGTTCGCGTAGCCATATTTCTTGAGCTGTTCCTCAGGCATCTCCTTGCCTTTCGGGCAGCCGAAGTCCGGCCGTGCCGCGCGGTTCCACTGGCCGAAGCCGTTCATGATGCGGCCCAGCAGGTGGTGCTCCTTCACCAACTTCAAACTGTGCAGATAGCGCGGGTTGCTGTAGCGCTGGTGGCCGATTTGCAGGAGCTTCTTGGTCTCGCGCGCAGCCAGCACCATCTCCTTGGCCTTCTCGATAGAATTGGACATCACCTTTTCGCAGTAGACGTGCTTGCCGGCCTTCAAGGCGGCGCAGGTGATCTCGGAGTGCATCCAGTCGGGCGTGGCGATGAAGACGGCCTCGACATCCTTCTCTTTGTCGAGCATATCCTGGTAGTCAGTGTAGGGTTTGACATCCGGGTGGCCGTTCTTCTTGAGCATCCTCCACGTGCTCTCGCGGTTGTAGTCCCAGATGTCGCAGACAGCCAGATAGCGCACCGGCAGCTTGTACTTGATGATGGCATCCATCAGGCATTCCCGCCCCTGCCGTCCCAAGCCGATCGCGGCCAATCTGATGGGATCGCCTTCAGCCGCCCTGGCCCCGCGCGACAAGAGCAACCCCGCGCCCGCCAATGCCACGGACTGCACGAAGTCCCGCCTGTTCAGCCCCCCGCCGAAATTCTTCTTGCCGGTGTCCTTGCTGCTCATGTCCTTTTCTCTCTTCTCCCCTGTTTCTGTTCCGCCGCCGTCATCCGGGCCTGTGGGTCTTGGTTGTAACCGTTCCGCCGGCGTTCCTCAAGATGCAAACCAAAGCTTGTGCCACGGATATGCCGCCGCAACGCGGCGGCTTATCCGTGCTACGCGCGGCTGGCACGGATGAGGCCGCGGATTCCGGGGACACGATCCCGATTTCCAAACAGCCGGAAATCGGGTCATGTCCCCGAAATCCGGCCACATCCGTGGCACAAGTCCGGCGATGCCTCTCACTTCTTCGCCTTCAGCTTCTTCTCGCATTCGCCTGAAATCTGCTGGGCTTTGTTCTTGAGGTCCCTGTTCTTGGTCGTGCCCAGGACCTTCAGCAACGCCTCCTTGCACAACTCAGGCTCGGAACCCCAGATCTTCTCGGCGATCTTCACTGCCGCCTGGGACGCTTCGTTCTCCAGAGGTTTTTCGTCCAGGGCCTTGTCCACCAGCACCAACGCGGCCTTGCACGGCGTTTCGCCGAGAGCGCCCAGCACGAGCTTCTTTTCAGCAGGCTGCTTGGCGACGCCCATAGCCTCTTCCAGCATCTTGGCCGCCTCGGCCGCCGGCCGGCCGCCGGGCACGCTCAACACGCGGGCCAGGCCGCGAATCGCGAGGATCTGGTGAGTTTCGGTCTCCTGCCCCTTCGCGATAGCCAGGAGATCGTCCGCGGCAGCGGCATCGGGCCAGCCTTCGGCCAGCGCGCGCACGGCCGCGTCGTGGACCTTGTCATCCTTCTCCTTCAGGGCCGCACGCAGAGTTTCGAGCGCTTTCTGCCCGCCCACGCGGCCCAGCACGCCGTAGAGCCCCAGCTTCACGGGGACCGGTGCGTCGCCCACCGCGGCGAGAATCGGGCCTGAGCGGCCTTCCACGTCCTGGTCACGCTTGCAGGCGGCGATGACGGTCTTGCTCGCCTCCTCGCGGTCGGCATCCTGGGTCTTGACGAACAGGGCCACAAGCTGCGGCAGGACCTTGTTATCCGCCAGCGTGCCGAGTGCTTTCCAGGCTTCCTGGCGCACGGCGCCGTCGCCGTCTTCGGCGCACTTCAGCAGCGCCGGGACTGCGCTTTCCGCCCTGCGCGCGGCCAGGCTGCGGGCCAGTTCGGCCTTGACCTTCGGGTCGCCCTTTTCCAGAGCGGCGATCATAGTGGAGTCAATATCGTTGCCCGCCAGCCTGTCCAGGCTGAAGCGCGCCGCTTCCTGAGGCTTGCCAGCCGCGACAGAGACCTTGAGCAACAATGGGATGACCGAGGCATCGCCCACAACCGCCAGGCCCTTGACCGCTTCGGTCTTGACGTTCTCATCGGCGTCCTCGGCCGCGGCCACGAACGTGGGCAGCGTGTCCTTGTCGGCGCGAGTGGTGAGTGCGCGCAGGAGCGTCACCTTCAGGTCCGGATTGGCGGTCTTGACTTTCTCCGCAATGGCTTTGGTGGCCTCCTTGGAGGTCATGACGTTGAGCGCTTCCACGCCCGCGCCCCGGATTTTTACGTCCGGGTCGTTCATCAGGTCCAGAATGGTGTTCACTTCCGCCGCGCCGCCCGCGCGCCCCAGGGTGATGATGGCCGCGCACTTCACGTGGCCCTGGGCCGCCAGCATCTTCTTGGCCATAGCCAGCGCTGAATCCTTGTCGCCTTTCTCGGCCAGTTTGTCGGCCAGGAGCAAATACGCATCGGTGGCCGTGCGCTTGGCGGCATCGGAGCCTTTGGCCATCGCGGCGGCGATGGCGTCCGTGGCGGACTTGTCGCCAACCAGCGCCAGAGCGTGCACCGCCGCGGCCCGCACTTCGTCGTCGTCAGAGGCGGCCTCCTTGAGCAGCGTGGGCAGGTCGCTGGTGTCCTTGCGATAGCCCAGCGCATTGGTGACCGCCACGGTCCATTTCGGGTCGGCGCCTGCCAAGGCCGCCTCCAGTATCTTGCCGGCCTCGGGCGCCGGGTTGTTTTGCAGAGCGCGCCGCGCCGTCTCCCGGACCAAAGGTTCTTTGTCCTTAAGCGCGCCTGCCAGCGCTTCCACTACTTCCCCGCGCCCCATAGCTTCGAGCTGCCTGATGATCCACACTCGCGCCGTCACGGGGACGGCCTCGCCGAGGTTGGCGCTCATGACTTTTGCCAGCGCGGCCCGCTCAGCGTCGGCCCCCGGCCGGCTGGCGTTGTAGGCCATGCGCTGGAGCGCCTGCTGTGGAGCGTTCTGTTTGCCGACGTCGTCGCTGCCCATGTCGGGCAGCAAGGACGCGAGCACCTTGGCGCAGGCCGCCTCCTGCTCCTGCGGCGTGCGCTGCTGCGCCGGCGTTTCGCCCTTGAACTCCTTGGCCAGGTCGTCAACGCCGGCATCTCCGGCGCGCACACACCACGCGCTCAACATGAAAATCGCCATTACCGCCAGCGCACTTTGCACATGTTTCATGGGTCAGTCCCCCTCCATCCTCTTATTGTGGCGCAGGCTGTCCAGCCTGCGAACGGAAAGCGGCGGCAAGCCGCCGCACTCCAAATCGGGTGCATCACCGGACTTGTGCCACGGATGTGGCCGCGCCGGCTGTTTGGCGCGGCCTCATCCGTGCCAGCGGGTAGCACGGATAAGCCGCCGCGTTGCGGCGGCATATCCGTGGCAAAAGTCCGGTTGTGCACCCCTCCCAAGCTTTCTACTTTGGCGCGTCCGCTGGCTTCAGCGGCACGGGCGTCGTATCTGCCTTCAGGTCCCCCAAGGTAAACTGAATCCCAGCCAGGTAGTGCTTCAGCATGGTCGGGTTCCACCAAGTGAATTCGTTGTGTCCCAAGGTGCTGTAGAACACCCGGCCGTCACCATAGGACTTGATCCAACTGATGGGGTAGTCGCCGTCTTGGCGGCCGCCTTTGGTAATGTCAATTTTGGAAGCCGGCGAGTCAATACTCAGCAACACGCGCACCTTGTCGCGCGCATAAGGTTGCACATCTCTGCCGTCCTTGGTCTTGCCTTTGGGGCCGAAGACGTACATCTCGTCACTGTAGTCATAGGGCTTCCCGTCGAACGCGGCAGTCAGCGGGCTGGTGGGATCGTCAATCTTGGCGACGTGTTTGCTGTAAGGATGGCCGCTGAACCAGCCGCCGATCATCTCGCCGTATTCGGGCCAACTGTAATAGCAATCCGTGGCCGCATGAGCGCCCCCCAGCCCCTTGCCGCCTTTCACGAAGTCCAGCAGGGCTTGCTTGTATTTGTCTTCGCGCGGCTGGGCGGGAGGAAGGTCCGCAATCTTCTTCCTGACTTCCTCAAGCTTCTTCTTCAGGTCCGCGGCCTCTTCTTCCGTGGGCGGTTTCTTCTTGTCGGTGAGTCTGCCGTTCAGGGCGCCTTCCTCTTTTTTGAGCACGCTGACATCTTTGGGCTGGAGCATGTTGCCTGTGGTGCTAACCAGGAAGATGGCGTCATACTGCTTCAGGTTCTCGGGCTCGAAGGCCACCGGGTCGTCCGTGACCGTGGCCTCGTAAGCGCCTGTCTTCTGGCCCATCAGCTCGACCGCTTTAGCGGCCACAGGGATGGAGCTGTGGACGAAGCCCAGGGCCTGTGTAAAAACCAGGAGTTTGCGCGGCTTGGCCGGTTGTGCTGGGGCTTTCTCCGGCAGGGCCGCCGTTATCTTCGCGATCACCTGTTCCGACACGGCAGCCGACGCTTGGGGCAGCAGGCACAAACCCGCCGCGATCAAGCCCAGGACTGCCACCCTTCTCGTCATCGTTCCCATGGTGCTCCAAACCTTTCAATCGGATCCGGACGGTGGTGCAGCGCGTCCAGCCTGCAAAGATGATGGCAAACTCACAGTCTGCCCCACCGGAGTGCGCCGGCCACAAACCCGGCAGCCTTCTGTTCCCTCCGCCCGTGTCTTCTTGATGCTTACACCGCGAAAGCCGGCATAATCTGGCGATTTTTGCGCATTGGACTTTGGACTTTGGCTGGCTCGCGGTATATCTGCCTTTAGGCGAAGCTGGTTGCCAGTTGAGAATAGGATGGGACCACATGCGAACCGCCCTTGTACCCCTTGTCGCGCTTGTGCTTCTGGCAGCTCCCCTCCGGGGCCTGGCCGGAGAAACTGAGGCGAGTGTCTTTCAGCCGGTTGTTACTGAAAGAGACCTGGACTTCTCCGCCTGCGCCCTGGTGGTGAACGGACAGCCTGTGGCCGGCGAACTGAAAGGCGCCGTTCTGGGCGCGCTGGGCTTGTCACAGAAAGGCGGGTGGATCGGCGGCCAGGCCACGGGAAAGGAGCAGCCGGACAATTTTGTTTATCTGGTCGTCTTCAAGAAGCCCGTCCCAGTCGGCTCGATGCTCTGCACGCCCGAAGGCGAATGGCGCACGCTGAAAAGCGGCGCGCCTCTGCCACCCGATGCTAACAAGGAGGCGCAGTGGGAGAGCGTCGCTTTCGCCCCGAACCAGGCGGGGATGCGGCTGGCCACGTTTCCGCCGGGGTTCCAGACCGGTGCGTTCCTCCACAAGGATGCGCGCCAGTACGGGCGCTCCGAGCTGCGCGATTGGCGTCTCTTTGCGGCGCGCCTTTATAACATTGCGCCGCAGGGGCTGGCGAACGCCGACAGCGACTACACCTCCTTTGGCGGGGGCGGGAACCCGCCCGTAAGTTTCGCGGCCTCACAGTTGGTCAGTGGCTTCGGACACTGGCAGAGCCACGGGCCGAATGAGCACGGCAAGTTCGTCGGACGCGCGCCAATCAGCGACGTTACGCCGAGCTGGCTCGTGATTTCATGGGACAAGCCGCAGACCATCCGCGGGGTGTACCTGCGGGACAATTTTCTGGACTTCAAGCTCTTGGCCTACCGCGGTGCGGAAGGCGTCAACCCTGCCGTGGGCAGCGATCAGGACTGGAAGCCGGCCAAGCCGGCGGTCCAAGGAGGCCCGGCCGGGCACTGGCTGGCTCTGCCGCGCCTGGAGACGCGGGGGCTGAAGTTCCTGGTGCTCAAGACCGAGCAGCCTCTGTACGCGACCATGTTCTCCTTGCTGGTATTCAGCGACCTGCAGGAGCAGCCTGTCCCGGCGGGGGAGGCGGCCCTGGCAGAGCCGCCGCTGAAAATTCCGTTAAAGATCGCTGAGGATGGCATCCTGTCCTTTGCCATTGATGACCCGCAGGGCCGGCGGCTGCGGACCCTCCGGGCACGGGCAGAGTGCAAAGCAGGCGAACTCTCCGTGGCGTGGGACCTCAAGGATGAGGAGGGGCGCGTGGTCGCGCCGGGGAAGTACCTATGGAAAGCGCTCACTCATCCGGGCCTGACCTTGCGCTATGAGATGACCCCTTATCCGAACATTGGTGACAACGCGCCTGAGAACTCGCCGTGGCTCAATGGCGCCAGCGGCCCCGGAGGCTGGCTGGCGGACCACGCGCCGCCGATCGCCGCTTGCGCGGCCGGGGAGCACGTCTTCCTCAGCTCGCCGTGCGCGGAAAGCGGCGTGGCGGTGATCGAGTGCGACTTGAACGGGCGCAAGTTCTGGGGGCATCACAACCTCATGGCCTGGACCGGCCCTTTCCTGATGGCCAGCGATGGCCAGTATATGTTCGCCGTGGCGTGGGGAGATACCGACCACGTGTGGCGGTTCGAGCTGCCCGGCAAAAAATTGGACACGTTCCTCGAAGCGCCCTCGACGCCGCTGCGCCAGCGCGGGATCCGGGGCGTGGCCGCGCGCGACGGCAAGGTGTACCTGGGCATCGCAGGCGTTGGGAACTGGCTGGACAAAGCGGCGTTTGCCGAGGACGTGGACATCGAGCACTGTGAGCCGCACTACCCGAAGCCGCCGAAGTGGGAGGACGCCAACCGCCCCCCGCCCGAATTGCGCGACGATTTTCTCCGGCTCTTCCGCCTCATGGGCACACCGGCCGGCGGCTGGGGCCTGGACCGCCTGGAGACGGCGAAAGATCCGGGGCCGCGGCAGCATATCGTCCTCACTTTCAACCGGGCCGTGCCGATCGGGAGCCTGGCTTTCCCGATCCCCGAGGACCAAGCCCTGCACACAAGGCTGAGCGTCCTCAAGCCCGGCGCGCCCTATCCGCCGCAGTCGGGCAAAGAGCAGGATTGGAACGTTATCTGGAAGAGCGCCCTCGCCCTGCCCTCTCCCCAGGGGGGAGAGGGTGGGGTGAGGGGGGGCTGGGCGGTTGCGACTGCGCCTGAGAACACGGTCACGCGCGCGCTGCGCATCAGCTTCGACCGCGGCATGGATGAACTGGATGAGTTGCTCGAAGCCGGCGGCGGCGCCACGCCCGACTCCGTACTGAAGGACAAGGGCGGGGCGGACGGCGGCAAGGGCGCCTGGCATGCCCAACTGGAAGGCCTGAGGATCCTGCGGCGCCGTTTCGCCAATCTGGCGTCCACGGCCAAGGTCAGCGTCAGTTCCGGGCAGATCAGCAAGAACGGTGAGTGGGACGCGCAGCGCGACAAGCCTATCACCACCGCCGACCCCGGCATCTACATGCTCGAATGGGGCGCGCCCCAGTCCCTCCGCGGTTTGGCCATCGAGGAGATTGACGGCAAGCTCACGGAGATTGACGCCTACACCGGTCCCGACGGCGGGCCGGTGGAGATGCGCAACGACAAGCAATGGGAGAAGATCGCGCGCTACGAGCAGGTGCTGCGTTTCTACTATTCGGGCGGCCAGACCTTCAACCCCAAGGCGCGCTACATGGACGGTTACGTGGACTTCGGCAAAGAGGTGAAGACGCGCGCGCTGCGTTTGCGCGTGGTGGAACAGTGGACCTGGCGCGAAGAGGATCGCGCGGGCGCCGTGGGTGTGCGCCTGGACCGCGGCGGCCAGGTGCTCGACCCCGCGCGCTGCCGCATTTACGGCGTCGCGCCGCTGCAATACCTGGGCGGCGAAGCGCCGGTTGATCCGCTGGTCACCGAACGGCTGGAGATCTACGACGCCAGGGAGAAGAAACTGTTGAAGGAACTGCCGCTCGAAAAAGCCGGCAACCTGGCCTTCAATCCCGCGGGCGAACTGCACGCGCTCTCCGGCGCCCAGGTCGTAAAGGTTGACCTCCAGACCGGCCGGCGCACGCCCCTGGTCAGCGATCTCCAGGAGCCGCGCGGGCTGGCCTTCGACCGGTCCGGCAACGTGTACGTTTTCGACGGCGCGGCGGAACGCCGCGTTATTCGCGTCTACGATCCGGCGGGGAAGTTCCTGCGCACGATCGGCACTCCGGGCGGCCGCGTCGCGGGGCCGTGGGACCCGGCGCGCTTTTGCAGCCATCCCGGCGTCGGGGTGGACCTGGCCATTGACGCCCGCGACCAACTCTGGGTGGTGGAATGCGACTACACGCCCAAGCGCATCAGCCTGTGGGGCACGGACGGCTCGTTCAAGAAGGACTTCTTCGGCAACACCAGTTACGGCGGCGGCGGCGTGCTCGACCCTTACGACAAGAAGCGGCTCTTTTACGGGCCGATGGAGTTCGAACTGGACTGGCAGACCGGCAAGACGCGGCTGAAGAGCATGACCTGGCTCTGCGAAACCCCCTGGGCCCGCCCGGAAAACCAGCAGGCGGGTGAAGTTCCCATCCGCGTGCAGGGCCGCACCTATCTGGTCTCACGGGGAGGGGGCGGCGGGACGGACCAGTCGTGCGGGGTCGTGTATCTGGATGAGAAAGACCGTGTGCGGCGCGTGGCGGCTGTGGGCATGGCGGGCCGCTTCCCGGCGCTGCGCCAGCCGGATGTCATGGCCAGCCTGGGCCGCAGGCCGCTCGGCGACCTGGCGTTCATCTGGGTTGACCGCAACGGCGATGGGAAGCCGCAGGCGGACGAGGTCACCTTCCTCGATGACCCCACGCCGGTGGCCGAGTTCGATGAGACACTGGGCGTCAGCGCCGGGGCTTGGCGCTATGAGGTCAAGGAATTTCTGCCCAACGGCGCGCCAGTCTACGAACGGAAGAAGATTCCCGGCGGGCGCAGAGGCGAGACCAGCTACCGCCTTGCCAACGGCAGTTTGTTCTTCATCGGCGATAAGGGGGTGGACTACGCCATCTCAGCCACTGGAGAAAAGGTCTGGTCGTATCCGGCCGGCGGCAGAGGCGTAGCCCTGAACACAGCCCAGCCGTGGCATCCGGGGCAGGTGGCTTCGGAGTTCGATATCATCGGCCACGCCACGGCGCACGCGGGCGATCTGGGCGAGTTCTTCGTGACCAACAGCAACTGCGGCATCTGGCACGTCTGGACCGCGGACGGTTTTCTGGCCGGCCAGATCTTCCGCGATTTGCGAGGGCCCGGACCGCGGCCGTGGAGCATGTTGGAGCACGCCCGCGGGATGGACCTGACGGACGTCACCGCGGGGCAGGAGCATTTCGCCGGCTACTTCTGCCGCACGCTCGAAGACAACAAGTACTACGCCGTGGCCGGGCACAACTTTACCGGCGTAGTGGAGGTCCAAGGTTTCGACAAGTTCAAGCGGCAGCAAGGCGAGCTGAACATCACCGCGCAGGAAGTCGCAGCCGCGCAGGAATGGAACCGCCGGGCGCAGCAACGCAAAATCTACGAGGCGGCGAAGATCCTCGAGTGCTACCGCGCGCCCGACAACATCAAAGTCGAGAGCGAACCCAAGGGCTGGGACTTCGAGAGCGCGCACTTGAAAGACCGCAACGTGTCCTTGGCGCTGGCCTATGACGACCAGAACCTCTACCTGTGCTGCAAAGCGTTTTACTGCGGCCCGTTGAAAAACACCGGCAATGACTGGCACCGCCTTTTCAAGACGGGCGCCGCGGTGGATTTGCAGCTCGGCGTCAATCCGGCGGCGCCGCTGGACCGCAAAGAGCTGCTCCCAGGCGACCTGCGCCTGCTGATGACCTTCGTCAACGGCCAGCCTTTCGCGGTGCTCTATCAGCCGAATTGTCCCGGCGCCAAGCCCGGCGAGGGCTGGGAAGCACGCACCATTACGGGCCACGTGGTCTTCGATCGCGTGGCGCAACTGGAGGGCGTGAAGATGGCTATGCAACAGAATCTAAACTCATATTGCCTGGAAGCGGCGATTCCCCTGGCCGGCATCGGCCTGAAGATCGTGCCCGGCCTGCGCCTGAAGCTGGACTGGGGCATCCTCACCAGCGGACCCGAGGGCAGCGAGGTGTTGCAACGGCTTTACTGGGCCAATGCCTCGACGAACATCATTGCGGACGAACCGACCGAAGCGCAGCTCCATCCCGGCCTGTGGGGCCTGGTGCGCTTTTCCGGCGCGTCAGGCAAAGCCGGCCGGCAGGAAGACCTGCGTCCGGACAAGATGCTCAAACGCGACGTTGACTTGGATAAGCTGAAGCTGGAAGATGAGTAACGGGGGCAACCGTTCAGTCCGAGCCGCGACCGTGAGGGAGCGGACATTGCCGCTTGCTTACGCGCGCGGCTCGGACTGAACGGTTACTGACGCGGAACTTACTTGAGGAGGGTACTATGAAAAAGGGCATGCCTGGATTCCCGCCTGGATTCCCGTTCAATGTTGGCGATTCCTTCGGACAGCAGCAGGATCCGAAGAACCCGAAGATCCACGGCGCCGGGAACCTTCCCGGCGGGAAGTACGAAACGCTGGAGATTCGCGGCGCGGGCAAGGTGGCGGGCGACGTCGAAGCGCGCAGCATCCGCTTGTCAGGCGCGGCCACCATAAACGGGGATGTGAAAGCCGGCGTTCTCGAGACGAGCGGCGCCGGCACTGTGGCCGGCCGTATCGTGGCCGACGAGCTCACAACCTCGGGGTCGCTGACAGCCCGGCGCAGCATCAAGGCCGGAACATTCGATGCCCGGGGTGCGTTCAGCACCGGCGGAGACGTGGAAGCCAAGACTACTTTCCGCGCGCGCGGCGGGTTCGCAGTGGACGGCCGCATCAAAGCCAAGGAGATCGAGATTGAACTCAACGGCCGCTGCCGGGCCAAAGCCCTCGAAGCGCCAAAGATTTCAGTGAAGCGGAGCGGCTCCTTCAGCGGTTCTTCCGGCGGCGCGGCGATTTCGGTGTCCATCACTGGGGCCGGCGCAACCGGGGGAGTGAATGTGGTCTCGGGCGGAAGCTCAGGCTCGGAAGGCACTCTCGAAGTGGAGACCATCGAGGGCGATACGGTGAGTTTGGAAGCCACACACGCGGAATGCGTCACGGGCAAACGCGTGCAGATAGGCGCGGGCTGCGAGATTCAACGGGTTGAGTACACGGTGGAACTGAAGGTGGACGAGAAGGCCAAGGTGGAGAAGAGCGAGAAGGTGGGGAAGTGAGGCAGGTTTTGGAGCGCGGCGCCCTGGCGCCGCTTTCAAGGGCTGACGATGTGACTGCCAGATGATATTGCTATAACAAGCTGACGGAGCGCGTTCTCGAATCTCCGAAATGATCGCAGGTTGCGCTCTCGAATGGCATCCAGTGAAACGATCTGGGTCAGGGGCGCTTGATCCAGGGTCTCTTTGTACCCAGACTCCATTCGTTCGCCCAGCCATTCTTTCGCGCCCCGTTTCGCCAACCCCTGGTTAATATCGGAGTTTGCCACGCCTGGCCGAACACCGGCCCTGCCGTCAGGCAAGCGTTTTCCAGCAACGGAACCAATACCTGCTATCAGCCAGCTCTCGAACTCTTGGCAGGCAAACACTGAGGCGACCGAGAAGCGCGTGCCACCGCCTGCGTTCTTCGCCAGGGCGGAAAGACGCTGTGCCACTATTGCCGCGCAGAATTTTTGACCTGCTACCTTATCGGCATCGCCATCAACTAGCAGCAGGACGCCTCCCGTACCGGGTCTTTGTGCTGCCACTCTGAGGAATCGTTCCCACTCTGTTTCCTGCCGATCACGCGGAGTAGATAGCAGTTTTCTGATCTCGCCTGCGCGGATAACGTGGGGGTCAAGCCCGACACTCTGCCAGCTACCTGACTCTGTAAACAGCCTCTTGACGAGCACTGGGACGGCAGCGACGTCGCCGTGACCTTCAACGAGCAACACCACGTTTCTCCTGCTCATACGCCACCCTTGGAGGATGTTTCCAGAGCGGGGGCGGATTCGAGCCTGGCTGGATCAACGGTCAACAACTCGCCAGTCGCCAGCAGCTTCTCCTTTATCGCCTCCAATTGTTCAGGCGCGACCCGACCGATCCGGGTTTTGTAGTCTTGCATTTCAACAACCCGGATATCGTCGGCCGAGAAGCAATCGAGCAGTTGCGGGCTGTGCGTTGTCAGCAAGACTTGGCCACGGCCGGCGCTGGGTGAAGCGGAGAACTGTTCTGCCAGAGCAGCGAGCGCGCCAGGGTGGATGCCCTTCTCGGGCTCCTCGAACAACAGCGTCTGCTTGCGCGGAGACTGGTACAACGCAATAAGCTGCACCAGAAAACGCCGAATGCCCTCCGATTCCTGGTCGAGGTCCAACGTCAACAGAACGCCTCCAACATCATGACTGACGACGATCTTGTTCTTCTGAGGCCGGCTTATCTCGATGCTCTTGATGGTCGGGTCAATTATCCTCATTGCGGCAATGATCTCCTTCCAGTTCTTATATGCTCCCAGGTCGTTTTCAATGGCAATGAAGGCCTGCAGGAAGTTACTCCCATCGTCGGCCAAGCCCGCTTGTGGATCTTGCCTCGGGTTCTGAAGTACATTGTTCATGAAATCATAGCAGCCCAAGCTCGTAGCAAGCGACACGTGTGCAACTGCGACTTCCTGTATGCCGGATATAGACCCAAGCACGGCAGAATGAGGGTTCGGTTCAGCACGGACCTTCGGCTTCACCACGAAGTTGCGATCTCGCGAATGAAAAAAGGTTTCGCTTCCTAGACTGAGCTTTTCCTCAGCAATCATGCCGCTTGAGAAGACCAGCAGGTACGTGTAGTCTCCATCCACGCCTTCAACGCTGAAACCTATCTCAATCTCCATCCTTGCGGTGTTCTGTGCGGCAGCGGTTGCCGGCATAATCCGTGGCCAACCACCGTATTGGTTGACGGCCTGTGGCGCGCCTTCCGCTACTACACGCCGCAAGAATCGCAGCGCTTGGACGAAGTTAGTCTTGCCTGAACCGCTGCGCCCGACGAAGACGGTTAGTGGATTGAGATCCACGCTCACGTTGCCGAGGCTCATAAAGTTCACAACTCTGATGCGCTTAATCATCGGCTCTCCTCCGGACACCTTGCATTCCACAAATGTACCACATAGAGACAAGATAATCCTGGCAAAATCAGCGCCCGCCGTCCTCTACGCTGTCGCACTCAATCCCCGCCGTAATGGTTTGGCAGCCCCTTGAGTTCTGGGGAGTTCTGGGGGAGTTCTGGGGTGGGTGGCCGGCAACCACTGGTTCTACTGCTGACGTCCCCTTGCCGTGTCGCCCTTCGCGCGGGTGGCACGGCACGCTGTGCCGTGCCAGAGCGCAGAAAAGCCCTCGGTTAATTCCACATACACCGAACAGGTGGGCCGGTGGCAGGAAACCAGCGCTCCTATTGCTGACCTCCCTGAGTTGCCTCGCCTTTCCACCGGCGGCCAATGCATGGGGACGTCTGTTTTTGGGGTGGGTTCCTGGCAATTGCCCACGAGTGTTGCGGCTATTGCATCATAGCCAGGTCTGTTCCCCGCTCTGGCACAGCACTACGTGCTGTGGCACCCAAACAAAGGGCGACACGGCTGGGTGACGTCTGAGGTAGTTTGTATGCTTGCGGCCACCCGCCCAGCATCCTGGCTGGGATAAAAAGGTGACTATCCCTAGTTTCCCGCGGGCTGACCGTCCCTTCGACCGTCACTGCCGCACGTAACTGTCCACTTTGCGCGGGAGGCCGGCATCCAGGTTGAAAATGTCATCATCGCGGAGTTGCTTGCCGGCTGGAGCATTCCATCCCAGGAAATTGACGATGGTATCGTGCCACTCAATTGTGCCTTGGCCGATTATGAGGTTCTGGCCGGCATTCGGCGTGTGGTTGTCGGAATTCTTCTCTTTGCCCTTCTTGTCGCCGGCAATCGCTGCCAGGGACTGTTCGTCGTCTTCGGGGTTATGCCCGGGGTCGTAGCCGTAGGATGAGACCATGGCCGCTCCGGCGTCCTGGAGATGGCCGTTCTGCGCGGGCACGATCCCCGCCAGGTTGAGTGACTCGCGGGAATCCGGGCAGCGAAATACGCGAACGTCTTGGATCCAGTTTGGGTAGAGGACGTTGAGCGAGGGCAAAGTACTGCCAGTGACCGCGAACGGGTCGGCGCCCGTCGCCGTCGTGGGGTAACAATGGAACGTGGTCGAGTAGATGTACATGCCTTTGGCGATCTGGCTCAGATTCGATGCACACCCCGTGCGCCGGCCACACCTTTCGTGGCTCTGGAGGGTAGGCAGAAGCAACGCCGCCAGAACTGCGATCATGGCGATGACCGCGAGCATCTCGACCAGCGTGAAAGCGCGGGAACGGTTGTATTCCATGATTGAGCACCTCCCGAGGCTTATACGAGGAATATCATCGGGGGGTTTGACCTAATCAGGCGGCTCCCTGCCTGCTCGCGCCCTTTTTCCATTGTGGGATATGTCGTGCGGCCTCCGGAGGTCTTGGTGGCCGTCAATCCTCAATCTCATCGCCCGGCAATGGGGGGCGGCGTGGAACTCTGTCCAAGACGCGCCTGAAGGCTCCCCTCTTCGCCATCTCCTTGGCTTGGGCCACCCTATTGACTGCAGGCTGTGAGGTGGACTTCTCCATGGACTTCAGGCGTTCGAAGAGCTGCCGCAGGTCATGATGGCATTCCTCGGCCAACTTGTCTTTGATCGCCCATAGTTCGCGTAAAACGGGATCAGGCATGGTCGTGCTCCCCCATCAGTTCCTCTGGTGTGCAGATCTCCGGGCAAACATAGCCGTTGGCTTCGCAGACGGACCTGATAAGAGGCTTGGTCTCAGCGTTGTCCAGGTGGCGGAAGTTCCATGTCAACAGGTAATTCATAGCATGCACCGCCGCCAGCGCGATGTGCGCCGCATCGTCTTGGGCGCAGACCGGCACTGCGCCCTCCGCGATTAGTTTATCGGCCAATTCCCGGGCTTCCTCGACTATCTCAAGGCGCGGCAACCCTTCCACAGCCGCCAAGCGCTCGGCTGCAGCTATCTCGTCTCCAAGGCCAGCCTCCTCGAGAACCAGCGGTGAAACAAAAAGCTCAAATCGCTCCCTGGCCGTTTTCCACCATTCGACTGTAAGCTCTTGCCGCGCCCTCACGATGACTCTTCGTGATGTGCGGGCCGTCAGATAGCTGATGATCGAAGTTTCGACATAGACAGTCTCCATGCCCATAGTCTACACCGCTACGGCTTTCCTGTCATCAGAGTTACCGGAGTTACCGGGACAGTGACGAATATATCTTGTATCACATCCTTAATTACATCACTGTCCATGAAACTCATGTAATACATTTGGCTTACTCATAATTGCAGTAAATCTATTATTTTGTTCCAGCATATTATAGTAAAGGATATTTCCCTGTGGCCTTGGAGTGTCCCTTTGAAAAAATCTGGAGAAAAAATAAAAAACTTTATCTCCTTGCTGGCCTTTGAGTTAAGCCGTCCATAGCCCCCATAGAGCCTTCTCCAAACCCGAATCTTCGCGCCGCCATACGTATTATATAGGTAGGACAAGGCAACATGGGTCAAGTACCACAGTTCAGGAACATCGTCCGCATCGGGTGCCGCGAGCCGGCGCAGTTTCCGGTCCGTGCCTTGACAACCCAGAGGAAGCGGAGCGTACTGCGGGCGTCCCGCCCACATTCGTCCTCGCGCTCTGCCAACCTGCCACTGGAGGACGGGACGCCCGCGGTACATCTACCACCTGTGTGGGGCGACTTGGCAAGTCGCCCTACAGTGCAGTGGCGCGACCCTCCTGGTCGCCAAGCGATCCAGAGGATCGCCCTAACATTTGCGGGGGCGTCACTGGCTGCTTGTCAACCATCACTATTACAACGTTGGTCAGAAAGCGCCAGTTCTCGCCAGAACGGTTTATGTTCCGGCCAGATTGGTTCGTGTTCCAGCCAGACTGGTTCGTGTTCCGGCCAGTCTGGCGCCAGTTCGCGTCAGTTCCGAACAGTTTGCCCAGACTTTCAAGGACTTGCATGAAGGCTAGAGAAAAAAAAGCTCGCGGCGCAAAGGGTCAAGGCTGGTCTACTCACCGCAGTGGGCGCGGAGGAAGGCAGAGTTAAGACCGATGAAGAACAGCAATATATCTTTTCATACGAACACCTCTGCGTTCCTCTGCGCCCTCCGCGTTGAGAAATCCGGGTTAGAGGGACAAGTCCCGCATACTGCGGCAGTTGACGCCACTCCCTTGGTAAAGCTCCTCAGACTTCACGCAAAGGGCCTGCAAACTCTGTGCAGAGACCGATCAATCATGCGACAAA
>Ga0187861_10002675_pt1 | contig 16477 bp, 12 predicted proteins | sample June2016WEW_10_1_3_FD_132986 | JGI IMG/M metagenome (GOLD analysis project Ga0187861, IMG submission 132986) | Peatland microbial communities from SPRUCE experiment site at the Marcell Experimental Forest, Minnesota, USA - June2016WEW_10_100 | ecosystem: Environmental > Terrestrial > Soil >...
CGGATATAAAAATCCTCACAGGTGGAGATCTCAGCCAATTGAGCGATGCCGCCTTGCTTAATCGTGTGGCAGATGCGGATGTCTTCGTAGAAATCGAACCGAATCAAAAAGAGCGCATTATCCTTGCTCTTAGAAAAGCCGGCAATGTCGTTGGGTATATGGGCGATGGTATGAATGATGCTTCGGCGCTGCATGCTGCCGATGTCGGCATTTCTGTTGAGAGCGCTGTCGATGTTGCCAAAGACGCGGCGGACATTGTCTTGCTCGAACATGACCTGGACGTTTTGGTGGAAGGCGTGCGCGAAGGGAGGGCAACCTTTGCCAACACGCTCAAGTATGTATTTATGGCGACCAGCGCCAATTTTGGAAACATGTTCAGCATGGCTGGAGTATCCCTTATTTTGCCTTTTCTTCCGTTACTGCCCAAGCAGATTCTGCTTACGAACCTCATGACGGATTTCCCGGAGATGACTATTGCAACCGATAGTGTTGATAAAGAAATGGTCGATTATCCCCGAAGATGGGACATTAAGGCAATCCGCAAGTTCATGATTACATTCGGTATTGTGAGTTCGGTGTTTGATTATCTCACTTTTGGTGTACTTTTACTCGTCCTTCATGCTTCGCAAATTCAATTCAGGACCGGTTGGTTTTTAGAATCCGTTATCTCAGCGTCATTGATTGTGCTCGTTATTCGAAGTCGGAAACCATTCTTCAAAAGCCGGCCAGGAAAATATTTGTTAATCACAACTCTGTCTATTGTTGTTGTAACGGTGATCGTACCCTTTACTCCATTTGCTAAGATTTTTGGATTCAGCCCGCTGCCATTTTCGTTCTTTCTGTTCATCGGAATCATTGTCTTGTTTTATGTCATCGCCGCAGAAATGGTGAAGACGGTTTTCTACAAAAAGGTAAAATTTTGAAGGGGAATAGAGTAAAGACTGGGAACGTTGCATATCAAGCACAAAAATGAATCGCAACTTGACTTTATTGAAATCGATCGCACATTAATAAGCAATCAAAGAAAAGAGCAAGTTAACGGAGCGACATAAAAGAAGGTCGCAAAGAAATTGGGGCAGAGTCCTCTGTAATTGAGAATAGAAGGCGGCTTTGGGTCGCCTTTTCTATTTAGTAAAGGTGATAGGATGCGTTGTAACTGCATAGTGGTTTTTGTATATTTGACCAAGAGATATTTATGCGCATCGGTTCAATCGACATAGAAAAACCATTGCTATTGGCACCTATGGAAGACGTGACAGATCAAGCGTTTCGCATTGTCTGTAAGCGTCTTGGTGCCGACATTGTCTTTACAGAATTTGTTAATTCAGAAGGGCTTGTCCGCAATTCGTTGAAGACAAAGAAGAAAATGGATTTCCGTGAAGAAGAACGACCATTTGGAATTCAAATTTATGGCGGTGAAGAATCTTCTATGGAAGGCGCAGCGCGAATTGCAGAAGGTCTTAATCCGGATATTATAGACATCAATTGTGGATGCTGGGTGCGCTATGTTGTTGGGTGCGGAGCAGGTTCCGGACTATTGCGCGATATTCCTAAAATGGAGCGAATCATCTTGGCAGTTGTAAAAACTGTCAAAGTGCCGGTTACTGTAAAAACTCGTCTCGGATGGGACACTGAATCAATTAAAATTGTCGATATCGCTCAAATGGTTGAGCAAACCGGTGCAGCTGCACTTACGATTCATTGCCGGACACGATCTCAAGCACACAAAGGTGAGACCGATTTTTCATGGATTCCAAAAGTGAAGTCAGCCGTTTCAATCCCAATTATTGCAAATGGTTCGTTAGACACGCCTCACAAAGTTGTTCAGGTATTTCAGGAGACGGGATGTGATGGAGTAATGATCGGGCGAGGTGCTATAGAAAATCCATGGATATTTCAACAAACAAAATATTTTCTTGCTGCAAATACACTTCTTCCCGGGCCAACAGTTGAAGAGCGGTTTCGTGTTCTAATTGAACATCTCATACTTTCAGCTGAATGTAAAGGCGAGCGGAAAGGGGTCATTGAATTTCGAAAGCATTATAGTGGTTATTTAAAAGGATTGCACGGCGCATCAAAAGTGCGGCAGGAGATGATGCAGTATCTCGGTCTGGAGCCGACGATTGAGCGAATATATAAATATCGTGATGATCTTATCGCATACGCTGCCGTACAAGCAAATAAAGGCACTGTGGAAGCGGCTTGAATGGATAAAAAGCATGTTGTCGAGATATTAGATGAGATTGGAACTCTTCTTGAATTGACAGGAGAGAATCCTTTCCGTTCACGCGCTTATCATAACGCCGCTCAAGTTATTGGTGGATTGACTAATGATCTTGATGAACTTATTCAAAAGGGAACACTTACATCAATCAAAGGCATTGGTCAAGGACTTGCGGACACAATTACGGAACTTATGCAAACGGGAAAGACAAAAATGCATGAAGAACTCCGTGCAAAGATTCCCGCAGGGGTTCTAGAGATGCTCCGCATTCAGGGCTTGGGTCCAAGAAAAATTAGGACGCTTTATGAAAAATTAAACATTAAGTCAATTGCAGAATTACGAGAAGCATGCGAGAAACAGCGACTTCGTTTACTAGACGGTTTTGGTGAAAAGACAGAAGAAAACATTCTTAAAAATATATCTCTTCTAGAACGCAGCAGCGATAAGCACCTCTATCCTCAAGCACTTGAATCTGCAGAGAAGATAATCGCAGTCATGAAAAAAATAAAAAGTGTGAAGCAATGTAATTATGCAGGTAGCCTCCGGCGACGCAAAGAAATAATTGGGGATATTGACATTTTGATAAGTGCATCTGATCGAGCGCGAACTGAAATTATATCGATCTTTACGAAACAGCTAGATGTCGAATCAATCGTCGCTACCGGCGACACAAAAGCTACTGTTATTCTGAAGAATGGAATACAATGCGATCTTCGGATTGTATCGGATAAAGAATATCCATTTGCATTAAATTATTTTACTGGAAGTAAAGAACATAATGTGGAAATGCGGTCGCTTGCACGTAAGCATGGCTTGAGTCTTAATGAGTACGGCTTCACACAAATTAGAGAATCTAAAGCAGGAAAAGCAAGCAAGCTGATTCCTTCATGCACTACCGAAGAAAAAATCTATAAAACTTTGGGACTTCATTATATCCCACCGGAACTTCGAGAGAATACTGGTGAGATTGAATTCGCAAAAAAGCATTCCATCCCAAAACTTATCGAATTTAGTGATATTCGTGGAACATTTCATTGTCACACGACAGACAGTGATGGTCTCAATTCACTCGAACAAATGATTGCGGCAGCGCAAAATCTTGGCTGGCAATACATCGGTTTCGCTGATCACAGTCAAGCCGCAGCTTATGCCGGTGGTATGACGCCCGTAAAAGCCCGCGAGCAAATGAGACGTATTGACCGTATGAATGAGCAAAGCAAAAACTTCCGTATCTTTAAAGGAATCGAGTGCGACATTCTTCCTGATGGTTCAATGGATTACAATGATGCAATACTTTCAGAATTTGACTATGTTATTGCATCTATTCATAACAAATTCAAAATGACGGAAGAAGAAGCAACAAAACGGATCATTAAGGCTCTGAAGAACAAATATGTAACGATGCTCGGGCATCCTACGGGCAGACTATTACTTCAGCGCGAAGGATATCCTGTAAATATGCTGGAAATTATCGTTGCCGCGGCCGATTATGGAAAGGCAATTGAAATTAATGCACACCCGATGCGCCTTGACTTGGATTGGCGGTTTCTGAAGTATGCAAAAGAAAAAGGAGTTCCCATTTTTATCAATCCGGATGCACACAATGTTGATGGGCTTGAGGATGTCCAATACGGTGTGGGAATTGCTCGTAAGGGTTGGCTTGAGCCAAAAGATGTGGTAAATACCTGGAGTATTCAAAAAGTTTTTAATTATCTCAAAATAAAAAATATGGAGAGAGAACAATGAGCATATACGAAGTGCTTTCTATGGATATTCCAATTCTTGCTTATTCCGTACTTCATCAGCCCCGTAAAACCGTGACTGCAAAAGAATATGCGAAGTCATTGCTGGGGTTTCGGGCAGAGTTAAAAGAGGAATCGGAAAAAATTCAAACTGCATGGCAGAACTATCTTTCAGACTTTACAGCAAAGACAGTGCAAACAACAAGAGGGAATCTATCTCAATTCTTATCCACACCGATCGAGTCTGATACGAGTGATATTCAACATATCATTAGTGAACAAATTGTTCAAACTGCAGAACAACTCTTACCGAAAATACACTATGGATTGATGGAAGGATATGATGGCAGGTTTCTCATTGAAGCACAGCAAGTAGAGATTCCAAAAGCAAGAGCACTTGGAGCACGATCATTCTTCCAAAACAAGGGATTTAAAATTGGCAGAAACAACTCTGCTGTCTTTGAGTCCCTGTTTTTTATAAAAGGAAGTTCTAATCTCGACATTTTAGAGCATCTAGTCCACAATCGCATAAGTACATATGCTTCTTTACATAGTGCAAAAATCAACCAATCTGAAGTATCTGCTCGCTCGTTGTACAATCTTTTATTTGTAGATGGTAATTCTGAGAACAATATAGATCATTTTGAACTTCAAGTGAGATTTGTTAAAGGGAAAGAATCATACGAGTTATTTCACAATGAATTAATCGAATCAATGAAGATTTTTCGTTTGGAGATACACGATCTAAATGTCTCTTTATGGCAAAAAAAACTCGGCTTAGGAATCGGCGAGGAGTATATTCTTCGCGTTAGAACAAAAGACCGTTCAACTTTACGCGCGGTTATTGCTGTCATTCAAAAACTTGTTAAAGGAAAGGATCTCGTAGCTAATTCACTTGGAGCAGGGATCTGGCTGGTAAAAGAAATTGTATGAGAATAGATGAAAGCTAGAATAAGTAAAATTATTGCTCGCCTTAAGAAAGAATTTCCACAGGCCAGAACAGCATTGGAATTTTCTAATCCATTACAATTACTTATTTCTACCATGCTATCAGCACAATGTACTGATGTTCGTGTTAATATAGTTACTCCAGCTCTTTTTGCTAAATATCGGTCGGTGAATGATTTCGCAGAAGCTGACAGAAGTGAATTAGAGACGGATATCAAATCAACGGGCTTTTACCGGATGAAGTCGAAACATATTATTGATGCAAGTAGGGCAATTGTAAAAGATTTTGGCGGTCAAGTTCCTAAGACAATGAATGAGTTAATATCTCTTCCTGGTGTAGGGAGGAAGACCGCAAATTGTGTCCTTGGTGGCGCATATGGCGTGCAAAGTGGAATTGTGGTTGATACACATGTCATTCGATTAACAAACCGGCTGGGATTGACGAAAAACGATGCTCCAGATAAAATAGAACAAGACTTGATGAAACTTGTACCTAAAAGAGAATGGTATCGCTTTAGCAATTTATTGATATTGCACGGACGTAAAACATGCAATGCAAAAAAACCGCTTTGCGAAAAATGTGTTCTCAATAACATTTGTCCTTCAAGTAACCAACGATCACTCACGTAAGAATACACTTTTTAAAGTAACCGATCGTTTAATATAACAATAGGAATACAAATGAATTACAATGACGCACTGAATCTAATGCAGGAATACACAAAGAGCGATGCACTTCGTAAACATATGTACGCAGTCGAAGCCGCTATGCGAGCATACGCACGAAAATTCGGAGAAGATGAAGAGGCATGGGCAATGGTTGGTATATTGCATGATTTTGATTATGAAAAGTATCCCACAATACCGGAGCATCCATTGAAAGGATCTGAGATTCTCAAGGAAAAGGGATATTCTGATGATATTCGAAATGCAATACTCGGCCACGCAAGCTTTACAAGTGTTCCGCGTGAATCATTGATGGCAAGAGTTCTCTATGCCTGCGACGAGCTCTGCGGTTTCATCGCTGCTGTTGCTGTCATCCGACCGAACAAAATTGCCGATTTAGAAGTATCCTCAGTTAAGAAAAAATTAAAGGACAAATCCTTTGCAAAAAATGTAAGCAGAGAGGATATTCAATTAGGTGTAAAGGAATTAGCTATTCCGCTTGAAGAACATATTAAGTTTGTCATTGAGGCTATGAAGGGAGATCGAGAAAAATTGGGGTTGTAAGGAAAGACCTCTAACACTTATTTGAAGACTGATATGGTAAGTGTTTAGTATCAAATAAAGCAAGTCTGGATGGCAAACACTATCCAACCTACATTACGCGAGTTATGAATGAAAACTTTATGGTTCCTTGTGCTTACATTTTTCGTAATTGTTATTGCACATTCACAAAACATTAAAATTGAGCCGCAACGATCCGAGCCAATTGTGCCTGATAGACCAGGACAAACAAATCCGCCTAATGTTATTTCTTCAGGTATCGTTCAGCTCGAAACCGGATTCTCGCGAGAAACCATAAACGCAGGTGGCATCCAGACGATCAATTACCTTTACAATACATCATTAGTGCGTATTGGCTTGATGACAAACTGCGAATTGCGGATGGTTGTCGAATATGCTGGTACAAGCACTGATAGCGGATCCCAATCATCTGCATTGCGAGGGTTCAATCCTGTATCCATTGGTACAAAAATCATGATATGTCCTGAAAAAGAAATTATTCCGCAAACAGCTGTGAATATCGCTCTCACACTACCATATATTGGAAGAAGAGAGTTTACGCCATCGTTTTTGGCGCCTTCCTTTTTTCTCTTAATGCAAAACTCACTAAGTGAAAAACTGGCACTCGGTTATAATCTAGGACTTCAATGGAATGGCGAACAACCGAACGCAACTTTAGTATACAGCATTTCACCTTCTCTGATAATAGCGGAAGGCTTGAGTGTCTTCGCAGAGTGTTATGGGTTTTCCACAGAGAAATCAACTTCCGACTATCGTGCCGATGTGGGCTGCGCCTATTTAGTCAACGATGATATGCAAGTCGATTTTTCTGCAGGTGCCGGCCTGAATACTGCTGCTCCGGATTCATTTGTTGCGTTTGGCTTTGCTTGGCGTTTTAATAATTAAAAAAATGCAAAATATTTTTAAAGAAATGTTTTCTTATCAATAAAGCTTAGTCAATCCGCTAACCATAACGAAAAAAAGAAGAAAGGAAGATTGCGGAAGGGGAAGCATAGAATTTTATCCACCCAAAAACAGCGGGCAACCGATTAAGATCGTACGGTGCATTTAGGAAAATGTGAGTACCTTCCTATCGAAGCTTACTATTTGAATCAGACATTATCAGGTGTAGTTACAACCTTTCAAACCTCGCTTGGAAGAATCTCAAGTATTTTGGTTCATAAACCATCTTCAATCCTTTTATAGACTTTCTACGATCAAATACCTCGTCAACTGCTTCAACCGTTACATCACAATGCGCTTGCGTATACACACGTCGTGGAAAGGTTAAGCGAACTAGCTCAAGCTTTGGATAGAAGTGATCTCCAGTTTCTTGATTTCGTCCCGCTGAAACAATACCACGTTCCATTGTACGAATTCCTGATTCAAGATAAAGTTCCGCTGCTAATGTCTGAGCAGGGAATTCTATTTGCTTAAGGTGGGGAAGAAAGGTCTTTGCATCCAGAAAAACTGCATGCCCTCCAACAGGGAGCACAATTGGAATACCAAGTCCAGTTAGCTTTTCACCAACATATTCGATTTGACCAATACGCGCTCTAATATGGTCCCACTGAACAGATTCTTCAATACCACGCGCCATTGCTTCCATATCACGCCCAGCAAGTCCACCATAAGTATGAAGGCCTTCGTAGATTACGACCATATTGCGTGCTTCTTCAAAAACATTCCATTCATTCAACGCTAAGAATCCACCAATATTAGTTAGGCAATCTTTTTTGCCACTCATTGTGCAAGCATCAGAATACGAACACATTTCATTAAGAATTTCTGCAATGGAATGATTTTCGTAACCTTTTTCCCGCACCTTAATGAAGTATGCATTTTCAACTGCTCTCGTTGCATCGAGCACAACGCGAATGCCATGTTTTAAGCAGTATTCACGAATCTCCTTTAGGTTCTTCATCTCAACTGGTTGACCACCAGCCATATTCACTGTTACACCTATAGTGATGTATGGAATCTTATCAGCACCGACTTTCTTTACAAGCGCATCAAGTTTATTAAGATCGACATTCCCCTTGAAAGGATGGAGGCATGCTGGATCGTGCGCTTCATCGATAATCACATCTACAAACTTCCCGCCAGCAAGCTCTTGATGAAGACGTGTTGTTGTGAAGTACATATTTCCCGGTACAAATGTTCCAGGCTTGATAAGAATCTTTGAAATAATATGTTCTGCTCCGCGTCCCTGGTGAGTGGGCACCAAATATTTGTAGCCATAATATTTTCGCACTGCTTCTTCGAGATGATAGAAATTTTTACTGCCGGCGTACGCCTCGTCGCCAAGCATCATCCCGGCCCATTGATTGTCGCTCATTGCATTTGTACCGCTGTCTGTAAGCAAATCAATGTAAACATCATCAGATTTTAATAGAAATGTATTAAAACCTGCATCTTCGAGAGCCCTTATTCTTTCTTCACGAGTTGTCATCTTTAATGGTTCAACGACTTTTATTTTATAGGGTTCTGCCCATGAACGCTTCTTATACTTTTCCATGCTCTCCTCATTATAAAGTTAATATTCTAGTTAGAAGAAGTTATACGAATTTAAATACACTTCCAACAACATTTTCTTGCACTTTACTTTCAGATAAACTATCTTCTATCAATTAATATTGATGCTTAATGGAGAATCAATGAAACATAAAATAGCACGTGTATACCTTTCCGGCGGAATGGAGTATGCAAAAAACGAGGGAATGGACTGGCGAAATGATATAAGTTCTTGGATTCGGGAAAATCTTGGTCACAGTATTTTTAATCCTAATATTGAAAGCGAAAAATATCTTGTTAAGTCCTTACCACATAGGAATTTTAGGTCACTTAAATCAACAGATATAAAGGCATACACAAAGATAGTCAAACAATTCGTCATTAAGGATTCTCGGGAAATCGCAACACGTTCTAATTATATTATCTGTTATTGGGATAAGAGTGCACAACGTGGAGCAGGAACGAAGGGTGAGCTTACTATTGCTCGATATTTCAATAAACCGGTATATTTTGTTACACATATGCCGAAGAAAGAAATTCCCGGATGGGTATTAGGATGTGTAACAGAATTTTTCAGTTCATTTGAATATCTCAAAGAATTCCTATTTTCAAAGTATTTATCTAGATAATAATGCTAAATAGCACTATTTGATTTTCCAGTCTGTAATTTCTATATTGTAGTAGTCTTAAAATCTAATGTTTCCTGTTGGGGGTGAAATGGCTTCGACGGGGATGAGGAAGCTTAGGACTGCGTGCCGTGGTCGCCGTGTCCACGAAAAAAAGCGGTAAATCATAAGTGCCAATTACGATTACGCACTGGCTGCCTAATATAATTAGGTAACCCGTTCTCTCCGGTTCTGCCCGTAGGACTTGGGATGAACGTCGACTAAAATGGGTTAGTTCCTTTTTGTACTCAAGGAGAAGGAATGAAGCCGTTGAAAAACGGATTACTTGAGCTGGCGAAAGATAAATCCAGCTTACCGGAGTTTCCTTTCGCGAGATCTAAAGGTAAGATATGCGCGTAGATGTCTTGGGAATCTTCTCTTCGGACCGGGGTTCAACTCCCCGCACCTCCACAATAATTAATTTTATATTAATATTCTTTCCATAACATATTCCAAATTTAAAAAGATACATCTAGAAGCTTAAAAATTAACTTCGCAAATTATTTCAGCGCAAACGGCATTCTTGTTGTATTAGAGAATAGCTATAAGGCTTGCATAGGAACTCTGTATGTCTGCTTTCCCTAAATTAGGAATCATTCTAAATCCAATTGCCGGAAGGGGACGTGCGATAAATATTGAAAAGCCTTTAATTGAATATTTGCGAAACCAAAATATTATTTTTCAACTTGAAAAAACTGAGAGACCAAAGCATGCTACCGAACTTTCAAGTCAAATGTGTAAAGAATTTGATGTTATTATTGCTGTTGGAGGTGATGGGACAGTAAACGAGGTAGCAGAAGGGGTTCTAGGGAGCACTGCAGCACTAGCGATCTTTCCAATTGGATCTGGAAATGATTTCAATAAGATAATTGGAATCCCCAAAACTATGAATCTTGCTGTTGATACAATAATTTCAGGAACGAAGAAGTTAATTGATCTTGGCAGAGTAGTAATACAAAATTCTAACGGAATAACTCAGATTAAGCACTTTATAAATACTTTAGGGATTGGAATTGATGCTCAAATTGCGAAAGAGATACAACGAATTAAATATTTACGTGGCTTACCTTTATACATTATTGCAGCTATCAAAGCATTAAGCACTTATTCACCAATCGAATATAGTATTTCTGATAACGGTACAACAAGAAATGAAAAAGCATACCTTATATGCGCTGGAAATGGAATCTACGAGGGAGGTGGATTTAAAATGTTACCTGGTGCTGATCCAAGTGATTCAAAACTGAGTATATGCATTATACGAAAGATGTCGGCATGGAATGCGATTACATTAGTACCAAAAATCATCCAAGGAACACATGGCAATCATAGCAAAATAACCATTTGGGATTCACAAGGTCTCAAGATTTCATCTCACGAACCATTTATACTCCATGGAGATGGTGAGATATTCGAAGAGAAAGCAATTGATATAACAATCGATTTGATTCCCAACGCCATTAATATGATTATACCAAAGAATTGAAGTATTGTGCTATAATGTATATTATGCAGAATAACTAATTCCCTTCTTGATCCTTGATATCCTCTTTTTCAATTTTGTTCGAACGGCATTCTTTTTTCTATTGAATTATTATAGTTATCAATTACTTTCAATACGTCAAGATCAACAAAGGAACCTATCTTCAATCTTCCATCGCCTGTAACTTCGCCAATCTGATTAGCATCAATTTTATTCTGACTACAAATTGATAAGACTTGTGCCAACTTGCTTGCATTGCACGATATTATTACTCTTGATTGCGATTCTCCAAAGCATATAAAATCTTTTCTAAATTTATTTGTCTCATTTCCAATCACTTCTATATGGCAACCAAGTTCCTTTTCTCCATTTAAGCTTTCAAGAACCGTTATAGCTAATCCACCATCTGAAATGTCGTGCATTGAATTTACAATATTTTTTGCTGCAAACTCTTGACAGACATTGTGAAGTCGTGCTTCATATCTTAAATCGATCTCGGGAGCATCACCAAGAATTTCATTTATAATCATAGAGAGATATTCTGACCCGCCAATTTCTCCTTTATTTACGCCTAACTCTACAATTATATCTCCAACCTGTCTGAAATGCGACCCTACAATATGTTCTACGTCATTTAACAAACCTAGCATACCAATTACAGGTGTTGGAATTATAGCACCGCTTGGTCCCTCGTTATAAAAACTAACGTTTCCACCGGTAACCGGAGTTGCAAATGCTGTACAGGCCTCTCGCATTCCAGCTATCGCTTCCGTGAATTGCCAATAGATTTCTGGATCATATGGATTCCCAAAATTTAGACAATTAGTAATCGCAATTGGCTTCGCCCCTACACATGCGACGTTTCTTGCCGCTTCGGCTACGGCTATCTGTGTACCTCGTCTCGGATTCAAATATACAAATTTCGCATTACAATCTGTCTTAAGTGCAAGCACTTTATGTGAGTTTTTCAAACGAATTACAGCTGCATCTCCATCCGCTAGTAGAGCACTGTTTGTCCGTACCATAGAGTCATATTGTTCATATACCCATCTCTTACTTGCTATGGATGGACGCTCTAGCAAGTTAATTAAGCATTCATTCATATCTTTTGGTGTAGGTAAAGATAATGGATTAAATTTTCTGCATTGCTCAATATAGATAGGTTTTCGTGTTTCACGGATATATACTGGTGCACCACTTCCGCCTAATACGAGTGTTTCTGCAGGAAGACTTGCCACTATTTCTTTATTCAACCGTATAATGATGTTTGGCTGATCTTCAACGATTCCAATCATCTCAGCCTCTATATCCCATTTTTTAAAGATGTTAGCTATCTCTTCTTCGTGTCCTTTTTCTATGATAAACAACATTCTTTCTTGTGATTCAGATAATAGGATCTCATAGGGAGTCATTTCTTTTTCACGTAATGGAATTTTTTCAAGATCCACTATCATTCCAGAATTCCCTCTCGCGCTCATCTCTGATGTCGAGCACGTTATTCCTGCTGCTCCCATATCTTGCACACCAATAACAAAACCACTTTCAATTACTTCCAAAGTAGCTTCTAATAATATTTTACCAGCAAATGGGTCACCAACCTGAACAGAAGATTTTTTTGCTTCAGATTTTTCCGAAATTTCTTCTGAAGCAAATGTAGCCCCATGAATTCCATCTCTTCCGGTTTTTGATCCGACTATCATTACTACGTTCCCTTTGCCTTTAGCAATTGCTTTCGCAATTTTGCCATGCTCCACAATTCCAACTGCCATTGCATTCAGCAACGGGTTATCTTTATATGACTCGTCGAAATAGACTTCCCCTGCTACAGTCGGTACTCCAAAACTGTTTCCATAATCGGCAATACCTTTTACAACTCTTCTGAATAAATGACTTACTCTTGGATCGTCCAATCGACCAAACCTTAAAGAATTTAAAACAGCAATTGGTCGCGCACCCATTGAAAAAATATCTCGCAAAATACCTCCTACTCCTGTTGCTGCACCCTGATAAGGCTCTACAGCTGAAGGATGATTGTGGCTTTCAATCTTAAATGCCACTGCAAGCCCATCGCCGATATCTACAAGTCCTGCATTTTCCTCACCGGCTTCTACCAATAAATGCGGACCTTTACGCGGCAATGTCTTCAACTGTGCTATAGAATTTTTATAGCTGCAATGTTCACTCCACATAACGCTAAAAATGCCTAATTCGGTAAAATTTGGTATTCGTCCTAATATTTTTAATATCCGCTCATATTCTTCTTCTGAAAGACCATGCTCTCTTACAAGTCCAATTGTAACTTCAGGATCAATTCCTTTCACCGGTAGATTTTTCAATTTTCTCATATCCAAAAATAACCTTATATAATATTTTTTAGCTCACCAATATTTAATTAAACCATTTTATATTTAAATCTTATATTCTGTTTTATGATAATTCAATTAAATTCAACTACAGTCACTCCTGTTCCACCTTCATTCCATTCACCTAAACGAAATGTTTTTACATGGGGGTACATTTTCACGAACTCACTAATCCTTTTTCTTAGCGCACCTGTACCTTTTCCATGAATAATATCAACGCGATGCAATCCTGCTGCATATGCATTATCGAGGAAAGTCTGGACCTGTGCAATGGCTTCATCACCAAAAAGTCCTCTTAAATCAATTTCATTTTTTGCCTCGGGAGCAGGAGCAACTGATGAAGAACTGGAATATTGTTTCTGTTTCTGTCGCTTTTGTTCTCTGTGCAAATCGGTTAGCGCTATTCGAAGCCTTGCATCGACGCAAAGGACGATAGCATGTTTTCCGTGAATTTCTAGTACTTCTCCCTTTTCATGTCCATCACGAATTCGAACGATATCGCCTTTTTCAATCGATTCAGTGCTCGTTGGAGTTGCTTGTTCGTCATTTGTGAATTTTTCTAGTTCTTCGCCAAGCTTTTTGAGGACCTGGTGTGAAGAACGCACAATTTCTCTTTGAGCGCCACTTTCACGAATCTCTTTTACTGAACGCTCAACTTTCAACTGAGCTTGCTGAACGATATCTTTTGCTTCCTCAATTGCTTTTTTCCGTATTGTTCCTAATTCGCGTTTTAATTGTGTCATCTTCTGCTCGTATGACAATACCATTGATTCTAGATGTTCTTTTTCCTCTGCTGTTTGATGCAATTGATGTTGATATTCTTGAGCCTGACGTTCAAGTTCCAGAATAAGCGATTCCAGCTTAGTTTTCTCATTTCCCATCTGAGCACGTGCTCGATTCAAAAGATTATGCGATATTCCTAAACGCTCAGCAAGCTCGAATGCATAACTGCTCCCTGGAATCCCGCTTCTGAAACGATAGGTCGGCGACAATGACTCTTGATCAAACTCCATAGAAGCATTGTCCATGCCTGGTGTTTCGTGAGCAAACACTTTTAACATACCGTGGTGCGTTGTAGCTATAGTGATTGCCTTCCTAGCAGTTAGGTCTTGCAGAACTACCGCCGCTAGCGCACCTCCTTCAGATGGATCCGTCCCCGCGCCAATTTCATCAATTAGTACCAATGATGATGCATCTGCTTCTTCCAGAATCTTATGTAGAGAATTCAAATGCGAACTAAAAGTGCTCAAATCGTTCTCAATTGATTGGTCGTCGCCGATATCGACAAATATTTTTTGAAATGGGAATATTTCTGACTCAGAATTCGCTGGAATATGAATACCTGCCTGGGCACATAATGTTAAAAGGCCAACTGTTTTCATGGCTACCGTTTTACCGCCAGCATTTGGGCCGGTGATGATAAGCGTTTGTGTGTCGCCACCAAGTTCTATGGAAAGTGGGACCGTTTTTTCCCTTTTGAGATGCTGAAGTAAAATTGGATGCCGGGCATTGGATAATTTAATATACGGTGCCGAAGAAATCATAGGTGGATTTCCACAAATTTCAATTGAATATTTCCCACGCGCGAAGATTACATCAAGTTCTGTAAGAACAGAAAAACTTACCGCAAGTGGTTCACGTATTTCGGCGACCTGTTTTGTAAGATCGGCAAGAATGCGATGGATTTCTCGCTGCTCGCGAAGTTGGAGCTCACGTAATGCATTGTTGAGCTCTAGCGATTCTGCCGGCTCAATAAACACAGTAGCACCACTTGATGAAGTAGAATGGATGAATCCTGGTACGTTGTGCTTGTATTCAGTTTTAATAGGAATTACAAATCTGCCATCGCGTGTTGTAACAATTTCGTCTTGGAGAAATTCCTGTTTTGCTACACTCCGAAGTATAGATTCAAGCCTTCTCCGCAGTGCTTCAGTTGCCAATACCATCGAACGCCGAATCTCACGCAATTCCCGGTTCGCGGTATCTTTTACAAAACCACGTTCATCCAGCGCTTCATTAATATGATGTTCAACAATTTTATCGGCGAACAATTGCTGGTGATAGATACTGATAGTTGGATATTGTGACGCTCGCTTTACAAGAAATACTTTGAGTGAACGAGAAACGCGAATTACAGATGCGATTTCTAATAATTCAACAATAGTAAGAACTTGGTTTTCGACCGTTGTCTTCTTTAGTGCAGCTACGATATTTTTAAATCCATCAAAGGGAATTGCAGCTTCGGCAATAAGAAGTTCTTTGGCTTCTGAAACTTTACGAAGTTCTAGTTCAATTGTTTTGCTATCGATTTGTGGTGTAAGACGAAGAGCAGTTTGTCTGCCAGATTCTGAATATGCAAGTTTACTTATCCGTTCAACTACTTTATCATATTCCAGCTTGCGCAGTGCGTCAACGAAGTTTGATGAAAGATTTGTTGACAGTAGAGACACTATAGATTTTACTTCCTGGCGATTTTGCTATTTGTTCAGAATTTGAGTTTACTATTTTTTCTGATCTGTTGATGTCTCGGTGGATCGAGGGCGAACTTTTTTTACTTTATCTTTATCAGGAGATTCAGGCGAACCCATATCCTTTAGTTTGTCGAGTACATCGGGACCAACAGTCGATGTGAGATCCAATATTTGTGGAGCGATATTTACAACTGACTTGTAAAATTGTGAGTCACGTTTGTTTTGATTGTCAGGAAAACCAGACATTGCAAAGATAAAGAGCAGTGAGCTGACAAAAAGGACTCCCTCAAGAAATCCCAGAATTATTCCACCGATTCTATCGGCAATTCCGCCGATTTTGTAATTCTTAGCAATGATTCTATATAAAAATCCTTGCATGAGAAATAAACCAAGAAAAATACATAAGAATCCATATATCGGTGCATTTTCTTGGCTTGCCCCCGCATGCTCAGCTAAATATTTGCCAACATCATGCATATAGAGTTGAGCTAAAATGAGACCGGCAATAAGCACGACGATCGCAACAATTTTCCTTACAATACCGTCACGTACACCAAACAAAATACACATAAGGGTTGGAATAAAGATTAAAATGTCCACTAACATTTCATTATTCTCCTAATTGTTGTTTGACTACTTCCTGAACGACTTTCCCGTCAATCTTGCCTTTTAATTCTTTCATTGCAGCAGGCATCACCTTTCCGAAATCTTTTACAGAGACGGCCCCAACTTCAATGATTATTTTTTTTACTATATCCACTGCTTCTTCTTTGCTCATTTGCTTAGGAAGATACTCGTTAATGATTTCTAATTCACGCTGTTCTTGATCTGAAAGATCCG
>Ga0187861_10002690_pt1 | contig 16418 bp, 11 predicted proteins | sample June2016WEW_10_1_3_FD_132986 | JGI IMG/M metagenome (GOLD analysis project Ga0187861, IMG submission 132986) | Peatland microbial communities from SPRUCE experiment site at the Marcell Experimental Forest, Minnesota, USA - June2016WEW_10_100 | ecosystem: Environmental > Terrestrial > Soil >...
AGCCGGAAAGGGCCTCATGCGCGCAAGAAGGGTGCATCCGGAGCCCGGGAGGTCCTATTCGGCCTTACCGTGGTGAGGGATGAGCTCGGACCTGCGTCTTCCCTCAACATCGCGCACGGCATGGTGAAATCGGGGACAGAGGGAGGAATACTCGCCGTTACCGACGCGGAAGCCTTTCTCCATTCGGGCCTGCCTGCCTTCGTCAACACGCTCTACAACGGGTCGGCCTATCTCCTTTTGATAAAGACAAAGGGGGGAGCGGGTGAGCTTGAGCATCTCTTCAGGGGCTTCGGGTTCAGCCGTTGTTTTCGTGTAAAGACGGCCGGGGAGATCGAAGACTACCACGAGGAGGGAAAGCTGACCGTGCTCCTCTATGAAGGCGACGTATGAAATGGGAAATCGTGTGCACGGGCATCGGCGGCAGGGGTGTGCTCCTTGCCTCGGCGGTATTGATCGAAACGGCGATATCGGCCGGATATCGCGCCATGGCCTCCGACGAGCTTGGCATGAGCCAGCGGGGCGGGTCTGTGGTCTCCCTGGTGAAGGTCGGGACGTTCCGGAGTCCCTTTGTGGGCAGGGAGAATGCAGACGTCGTCCTCTCCTTTGAAGAGAGCGAGTTTTACCGGAATCTCCCGTTCCTGAAAAAGGGCGGCCTCGCCGTCGTCAATTCACGAAGGAGCGCGGTGCCCTCACCGGTCGATGCACTGCTTCTCGCGAGGAAAGCCAGATGCTTCCTGGTGAACGCCGACGAGATAGCCGGACGGGCGGGATCGATACAGGCATCCAATATGGCCATGCTCGGTTTCTTTTCAGCCTTCGCCATCGGGCCTTATTCCATTGAGAACATAGTCGGCGCCCTGGAGCGGAAAGTCGCGCCGAGGCTCTTCGCGATGAACAAAGCAGTCTGTGAGGCGGGGAGAAACGAGGCCCTGCAAAGGGTATGAAGACGGAGGTTTCAGGCTTGAGCAACGTAGAGGTCATGATAGGTAATCAGGCAATTGCCCTCGGGCTGGTCGAGGCAGGCATAGATCTCGCCTCTGCCTATCCGGGTACGCCGAGCTCGGAAATCCTGCCGGCCGTGATCGATTTCAAAAGAAGGATGGGCAGGAAGATCCATATAGAGTGGTCGGTCAACGAACGGGTGGCCATGGAAGTGGCCCTTGGCGCGGCAATGGCGGGGAAGAAGGCCGCGTGCATGATGAAGCAGGTGGGCCTGAACGTCGCCTTTCCCCCTTTTATAAAGAGCAGAGCGGTACCCATAAGAGGCGGTCTTCTCATCGTATCCTGCGACGATCCGGGACCGCAGTCCTCGCAGACCGAGCAGGATTCCAGACTGATCGCCACTCTTTTCGGCGTTCCCGTGTTCGACGCATCTTCCCCCGGCGATGCCCGCAGCCTCGCGTCATGGGCCCTCGCTTATTCGGTGGAGAGGCAGACACCGGTGATCCTCCGGTCGACCCACAGGGTGAGCCATGCCAGAGAGGCTGTCTCTCTCGACACCCCAACGCCTGAAAAGGGGTCTCTCGACGAGGGTCTGAAACTGTCGAACGGGAACGGCCTCGGCATCGTGACATCAGGTATGAGCTACAACGTCGTCATGGACGTCCTCGACGAGCTCGGCCTGGAGAAGGTGGTCTCCCTCTTCAAGGTGGCGCAGATCTTCCCGCTCCAGGCCGGTCTTTTCGCGTTCGTCCGGAGTATGGAGCATGTAGTGGTGCTCGAGGAAACGGACGAGGTGCTCGAGGCCCTGATCGGCGACAGGAGCAAGGTTTTCGGGAGGTCCACCGGATACGTTCCCCGGCAGGGTGAGCTCACCTACGACGTGATCCGGGGTATCGTGCAGGTGGCGGCGGAGAAAGCGGGCGTGGGAGCGAAGTTCTTCTCTCCTGACAGGGCGATAGAAGAGGCGGTCAGCACTGTCTCCTTCGCACCGAGGCCGGCGAAGCTGTGCGCCGGCTGTCCCCATCGGGCCTCTTTCTATGCAATGAGACAGGCCTTTCCAAAGGCTGTCTTCCCGGGCGATATCGGCTGCTACACCCTGGGCATTTCCCAGGGCGCGGTTGACACGTGCGTCGACATGGGCGGGAGTGTCGGCCTTGCCGCGGGCTTTTACGAGGCTTTTCACCAGGACGGCCCATTTATGCCCATCGTCGCCTCTATTGGCGACTCCACTTTCTTCCACGCAGCCCTCCCCCTCCTCTACGACTCGGTGAAGAAAGGCAAGCAGTACATCCTGGTCATCATGGACAACGGCACTACGGCGATGACCGGCATGCAGCCGACGCCGCAGAGCGGCAGGAGGGCCGAAGGGACGAGTGAGTATGCCATCCCCATAGAAGAGGCGGCAAAGGGCTTCGGGGTGGAGTTCCTGAGGGTCCTCGATCCTTACGATATACCGGGCATGATTAAAGCCGTGAAAGAGGCAGGAGCCGATCTGAAGCAGAGGGGCAGGGGGCCGGCTGTAATCGTCGCGCGACACCCATGCCTGCTCTATGCCAAAACGGGGAAGAACATGTCCGTTCAACCCCCTGATCTCACTGCGGACTGCAACGGGTGCAAGAGGTGCATCGACCTTTACGGCTGTCCGGCTTTTCTCTTCGATGAGTCAGAGGGGCGCATAAAACTGGACGATGCCCTTTGCGTCAACTGCGCGACGTGCCAATTCGTGTGCCCTCAGAAGAAGAAGGGGAGGCGCGAACGCGGATGAGGGCGCTGAAAAACGTGGGGGTGGAAAAAGGATCGAGAGCTGGTTTGCGAAGAACCGAAGATAATCAAGGAGGCCGATGTGAAAAGATTTCTGCTGTGCATCACCGCATTAGTGGTGTTTTCTGCCTGCATCCTGGGGCATGCCCTGTCGGTTTCCGCAGAAGATGCTATCAAAGTGGGCATCGTCGACACCTACACCGGACCTGCAACAACCTACACCGAGGACGTACTCGACGGCTTCAAGCTGGCGATAAACCAGGTCAACGCGAAGGGCGGCGTGCTGGGAAGACAAATCGTCTTCCTCATCCGGGATGACAAGTTCAAGCCCGATATCGCCCTTGAGATGACCAAAGACCTCGTCATGCGGGAGAAGGTCGACCTCATCATAGGATCGACGAACTCAGGCGGGGCTCTCGCCATGTCCGACTTTGCGCGGAAAGAAAAGATCCCCTTCATTGTCACCGACGCGAAGAGCGATAAGATCACCGGCGAAAAAGGGCACCGCTACGTCTTCAACACGAACGAGAACACTATGATGATCGGAAAGGCGACGGCCCTGGCTTTGTCGAAAAAACCTTATACGAAATACTGGATCATGGGTGAGGATTACGAATTCGGCCACGCCTGCGCCGATGCCATATGGACGAACCTCAAGGCGATCAGGCCGGATGTGCAGCTCCTCGGCCAATCATGGAGAAAGGTAGGGGAGACGGACCTGGCGCCCTATATCACCCCAGCGTTGAACGCCCGGCCCGACTGCATCATCAGCGCGGCGGGCGGCGGCGGAGTTGTCAATTTCCTGAAGGCGGTCAAGGCCATGGGTCTCGAGAAGAAGATCCCCATCTACCAGCACTACGCGACAGACACGCTTGCCCTCCGCCCCCTGGGCCTGGACGCACCTGAAGGCATCATGGGCAGCTCAAGCTACGCCTTCTACTACCCCAACATCGCGGAGAACAAGGCCTTTGCCGATGAGTTCATGAGGGCTTACAAGAGGTACCCGGGCTCGACCGCGTTCTACGGCTATGTGGCCGGCACGCTCATCGCCAAGGCCTATCAGAAGGCCGGGAAAGTGGACCGCGAGCGCTTCATTGACGCCATGGAGGGCCTTGTGGTCGACAGTCCCATCGGCAAGCTCCAGATGCGCGCCTGCGACCACCAGCTCATTCTCCCCATGTACTACGGCGTCACGAAGAAGGTCCCAGCGTATAACTTCCTGATCGGATCGAACATGGTGACGATCCCCGGAAAGGACTACCTGCCCACCTGCGAGGAGATAATGAAGCTGAGAGGGGGCGGCAAATAATTCGACTCGCGCCCTTAAGAATAAGGATTACCGGCGGATAAGTCCACACCCCCCGATATCGCTTACTCTTTCCGCCATATCTCTTAGTCCAGGTAGAGCGATACCAGCCGTTTGTTCTTGATGTCCGCCAGCCCCTTGTCGGTGATTCGGAGGAATGGGAGGCCGGTAAAGGGTATGGTCTGGAGCGCCAGAAAAGGCCTGGGCATGGTCGACCCTATCTCCGCCATCCTCACCTCAAGCTCCTTGATCTTCTCCGCGTTTGCTTTCAATGAGCACTCCGGTATAACGCTGAACACGGGCATAGGGAACTCATAGCTTATTTTTCCCTTCCGCGATATCACACAGCCGCCTTGAAGGTCTATCAGGCGGTTCACCGCATTCGCCATCTCCGCCTCGCTGCTCCCCACCACGAGGAGATTGCCCGCGTCCCAGGTGAGGTTGGTGGCGAAGGCCCCTTCTTTTATGCCTGTCCCAGTGATGAAGCCCTTGCCCATTTGCCTTCCACCACCCCTGTAGATCACGGCCACGGGCAGGATGTCCCTGTCTATGTCCTTTTCGAGGTAACCTTCAGAGACGGGCAGGATGCCTTCCGTTTCACGGGTGATGGTTTCGTTCACTACATGGATGACCCGCACCCGTGCCTTGCCCGGGACCGCATGTATGCGGAACGCCTCCTCGGTAACCTTTTCCGCCTTGATGGTCCGCTTCATGGCGTCGGGGTATTTGTAAGGTCTTATCTGCCCCCTGAACTCCCTGTCCGTCACGACCATTTCGCCGTTCACCATCACGTGCTCAACTGAAACGCCTTCGAGGTCGTCGAGAAACAGTATATCCGCATGGCGAAGAGGCGCAATGGCGCCGAGGTGACGCAGACCATAATAGTCGGCGGGGTTGATGGTAGCCATCTTGATCGCCTCTATGGAGCCGAACCCATACTCTATCGCCCTTCTCACGACGGAATCGAGATAACCCTCCTCGCAGAGCATCACCGCATCGAAGGTATCCGAGACAAGAATGAGCCTCCTCCTGTCCACGTCCAGGTCCTTGAGCTTCGAGAGCTCGCCCAGCTCTCTTCGCACAAAACCTTCCCTGATCATCACGTAGACGCCGAACCTGAGCTTTTCGAGCGCCTCATCCAGTGTTGTCGATTCGTGGTCCGAGGTGATCCCGGTCATGAGGTATTGCACGAGTCTCTGCCCCTTCGCGCCTGCTGCATGTCCTTCGAGCGTCTTACGCTGCGACAATGCCAGGCTGGCCTGGGCCAGCACCCTCTCGTCACCCTCCACGATCCTCGTCCAATAGCCCTCCCCTATCCCGAGCACATCTTCTCTCCCGAGTATCTTCTCGAACTCGGCAAGGCTGAGGCCGACCGCGGTCTCCATGTCCGGAAAAGGGGGTGTCTCCGGCGGTGCAAGGAAGTAGCAGCGCAAGGGGTGACCTTTCGTACTGTCAAAAAAGCATTCGAGGGCTGCGAGGCCGCAGGACGTGCCCACCATCCCGCCTTCCGAGATAAGGCAGGTCGTGCCGCCTTTCAGGGAATAAGGCACAATGGTATGGAAGGGGTACATGCTGTCCAGGTGCGTGTGGGCGTCGATAAAACCGGGGCAAAGATATCGGGCTCCAGCGTCGATGACCTCCGTTTTTTCTGACCATACCACCCCGGCCTCCGGCTCGATACCCGTCACATAGCCGTCCCTTATCGAGACGGCCAAGCCCTCTTCGACACTGTTCGTGAAGACATTGATAATCCTGCCGTTCTTGATGACCTTATCGGCCGGCTCTTTCCCCTTTGCAGCGGCGAGGAGCCGTCGGAGCGTTTGTATTTGCATGATCACCGCCTCGAAGAGAATTTTCCTATTTTACACCAAAGAGATGCAGGGAGTACAGCCAAATGACTGATACCAAGCCGCCTTCCTCGCCCCATCTTTGTCGGCTCCTCGTCGCCGTCTCGATGGACCTTCGAATGCAACCCGGTATGCAAGTATTTTCCCTTGCTGTGTTATAATTTAAGAAAGGGTTGCAATGGTCGATTCGAGGAAAAGTTTGGCTTTCGGACCAAAAGAGCGGCATTAATTATGAGAAAAGAGGACCGTCATGGCTGAGCATTTGACGAAATACGTCCGCGGCGGGGGTTGAGCGTCAAAAATAGGTCCGGAGGACCTATCCGATATGCTTTGCGGGGTGCAGATACCTGCCGACGAAAATGTGCTTGTGGGTATAGAAGGGTTCGAGGATGCGGGCGTCTACAGGATCAGTGATGAGCTCGCACTCGTCCAGACCGTCGATTTTTTCACCCCGATTGTTAACGATCCCTACGATTTCGGTCGGATAGCCGCTGCAAACGCGTTCAGCGATATCTACGCCATGGGGGCATTGCCGAAGACCGCCATGAATATCGTCTGTTTCGCGCCCAGGATGTACGATATTAAAGTCCTCAAGGAGATCATAAGGGGAGGGGCGGACAAAATACGCGAAGCGGGGGCCAGCCTTCTGGGCGGCCACAGTGTCGACGACCAGGAGATCAAGTACGGGTTGTCGGTCACCGGGCTTGTGCATCCGAAAAAGATCGTGAGGAACATCGGGGCCGGGCCTCATGACCTCCTCATTCTCACGAAGCCCCTCGGCACGGGCATTCTGAACACGGGCATAAAAGGAGATATGGTCAATGAGGACGCGGCCAGGAAGCTCATAGAGGTGATGGCCGCGCTGAACGACCGGGCAGCAGAGACGATGAGAGCCGTAGCTGCCCATGCGGCGACGGACGTGACGGGTTTTGGCCTTGCCGGCCATCTGTCGGAAATGCTCAGGGAATCGATAGGTGTGCAGCTTTTCCCTGAAAAAATCCCCTACTTCGAGGAAGCGATAGAGCTGGCGAGGTCGGGTTTTGTGCCAGGCGGGCTTTACAGGAATAGGGACTTCTACGGAAAATGCGTGGTCGGGGAGACGAGGGGGTTTCTTGGCGATATCCTTTTCGATCCCCAGACATCGGGGGGCCTGCTCATCGCCATCGATCACGACGATCTGAAGGCGTTCGAGGATAGGGCAGCCCAAAACAACACTACCTTTTGGGTGATCGGTGAATTTATCGCCGAACCGAAAGGAAAGATCCTGGTATAGGTGCGTTGTACAACTTTGCTCCCAATTACCTGCACACGTGTGGATTGCCCCCGAGTATCCAGGGTACCCGTTTCGACAACTACAGGGAGAACCGGTCGTAGTGCCGATTTCGCTGCCGATCAGGAGGGCCGAATAGCAGCGTATCCCGGAGACGGCAGAGGATTTGAGGCTAGGGTAGCCTGAACCGGCTCCAGGTCTTCTCCATGGTTTTGGAAAGCTCTGTCAATTGGATGGACGCGTCTGCGACCCGCCTAATCCGGAGACATCCATCCTTTGAAACGGAGGCTATCTGTTCGATGTCTCTATTAATTTCCTCCGAGGTTGCCGACATCTCCTCCGTAGCGGAGGCGATCTGGTGCACCTTAAGCTGCAGGTCACCGGCAGTTTGCACAATGGCCTGAAGGGCAGAACCGGCCTGTATCACAAGCTCCACGCCAAGATTGACGTTGCTCGTGGCATTGTCCATTGAACTGACCACCTTAGAGACTTCATCCTGAATTGCCTTAATCGTTTCCTCTATTTCCGAAGTCGACTGAGCCGTTCTTTCAGCAAGTTTTCTGACCTCATCAGCCACTACTGCGAATCCTCTTCCCTGCTCCCCCGCACGAGCGGCTTCTATGGCAGCGTTGAGGGCGAGAAGGTTCGTCTGATCCGCGATATCTTTAATGACGTTTACTACAGTGCCTATCTGATTTGATCGTTCCCCGAGGGATTTCACAAGGCAGGCGGAGTTGTCAACGATGTGGGCGATCTCCTTCACTTTTTCGGTAGACTTGGTAACAATCTGATCGCCTTCCTTTGCCACCAACACTGTGCTGGACGCAGAGTCTGCGATACTGTTTGCATTCCTTGCCATATCCAGGATTGCTTGTGACATCTCTTCCGAGGCGGTGGCTACCTGTGAAGACCTGTTTGCCTGGTCACCAAATCCCATCGACATCTGTTCCGCGCCGGCACTCAATTCCTGGGCTGCCAGCGAAAGGTCGCCAGCAGCGGATTTCATATCTCTCAGGACCGTTCGCCATGTCTCGATTAGGGTGCGCAAGGCGGCCTTGACATCCCGGAACTCATCCTTTCTTGCGGCGCCTATGTCGAGGGTGAGATCGCCTTGCGCGAGCGTTGAGGCAATCCCGGTCATGCGGCCAAGGGGCTGAAGGATGCTTTTCTTTATCGCAACGCCTGAAAGATAACCCAGCATTACAGGTGCGATTCCAAATATAAGAAGATACAGTCTCAACACCTTGTTGATCCTGAGAATTTCACTGACGCCATTGCTCACGGTCTGATCTTTGGGCCCCGCCCCTTGATCCAGAGCCTGGAGAGCTTCTGTCGCTTTTGCGTCCACCTTCATGGTGCTTGTGAAACTTGTGAGGCAAAGGAGTGCGACAAAGAGCAACCAAATCCCAAAGCCGATGTTCATGCGGGCTTGAATACTAAGAACCCGGAATTTCATCTTATCCTCCTCGATGCACGGCCCACCTCTGCCGCACCAATTTTTTCATTCTCCCCGGTGGTAATTGTAATCGCCAATGTTTGGTTTTTCTTAAGCACATTTTGCAAAGTTACTTCTTAGGTTATGGTGAGGGGAGGTGGGTCAGCCCTATGTTTTTCCACCTCTTTAGCGCCCCTAAAAAAAAGATGTTCGGCAATAGCAAAAGACATGCAGATGGTTCGTGGAAGTGATATCCTTAGAGATGCAAAGGAGGTGGCGACGATTATGCAATCATCGATGAATAAAGAACAACTCAAGGACGTAATCAAGACAGCCCTTGTGGAAGTCTTGGAGGAACGGCAAAACCTGTTCCAGGAGGCAATCGAAACCGCACTCGAAGACATAGCGCTTACCCGCGCCATCAAAGAAGGCGAGAAAACTAAACCGGTCCAAAGAGGAGTTGAATGCGGCATAACCGAACGCTCCTCCGTTTTCTTGACAAAAAGACAGAACGCTTTGGTGTGCCCCACAGGCTATGTATGATCAAGGTATGGATACGGCGCAGCCTCACGAGCGGGGCAGGGCGCCGCCGGGTACCCACCCGACCGGCAGGGAGGGAAGGGTGCACGATCCTGAACACGCCGTCGTCCGGCCGCCGAAAGAAGAAAGCTACGTAAGAGAAGGGCTCGTAGAGCGCCCCCATCGCACTCGCCACCGCAGCAGGTCGCCGCATGCCGCCAACTCCGGCCGGGGAGAAGCGAACCGGGGGCCGGCCACAAAAAATGCGTCATGAAAGCCGCACAAATTGCCTCTGACACTAAAGATTTACGTTGGTTCTGCCGATAACCGATGCATGGGAGCATAAAGGACGCACCGCGCGGTGCGCGCCGCTGCCCGTCTTGCCGCTCCCCTTTGTAAAAGGAGGCCGATTATTCGCGAATCTGCGCAGCAGCCTGACCATGCCGAAGCGCTCTTGAGGATGATCTTCGGACTGTCCACAAACTTCATAAGTCTTCCCCCCGACGATGTCGACGACGGGATAAACGACGTGCTCAAGGCCATAGGAACGTTTGCCCGCGTCGACCGGAGCGGTGTTTTTCAATTCAGCGAAAATGGCGATAAAGTCGGCAGGACGCACGAGTGGGGCGCAAACGGGGTGGCGAGCCGGATGGAGTACGTCTCAGCGGAGCGTCTTTCATGGCTTTGCGGGAAGATAAAAAGCTGCGAGGTGGTCCATATTCCCGACGTGTGGAAACTGCCGGCTGAAGCGACTCAAGAAAGAGACGAATTCCTGCGCATAGGCCTTCGATCGATTGTCGCTGTCCCGATAGTATCCGGCTATTCCGTTATAGGCTTTATTGAGTTCGAAAGTCTCCACGAAGACAAGGTCTGGTCCGAGAACATCATCTCCTTGCTGAAGATAGTGGGGGAGATCTTTGCTTTTGCCCTGTCGAGAAAACACATCACGGAGGCGCTGAAGCAAAGCGAGTCGAAATACAAAGTGCTCTTTGAACATGCCAACGACGCCATTTTCCTTGTCGAAGGAGAGACGTTTGTTGAGTGCAACCCGAAGGGATTGAGCATGTTTGGCTGCACCAGGGAGCAGATCGTCGGGCGGTCTCCGATTGAATTCTCACCTCCGACCCAGCCGGACGGAAGGGATTCGAAAGACAAAATCCACCAAAAAGGCCGCCTCGCCCTTTCCGGCACACCCCAGTTCTTCGAATGGAAACACCGTAGATACGGGGGAACCCTTTTTGACGCGGAGATAAGCTTCAACCGCGTGGAACTGGGTCAGAAGGTTTTTCTGCAAGCCGTTGTGCGCGATGTGACCGACCGGAAGCAGGCAGAGGAAAAACTCGCCTCCACGCTCTCGAACCTCCGGAAAGCCATGGGAGGGACGATCCAGGCGATCGTGCACGTCGTGGAGACGAGGGACCCCTATACCGCGGGACATCAGAACCGGGTCGCAGACCTCGCCGGCGCCATAGCCACTGAAATGCACCTCCCAGCCGACACAATCGAGGGGATCCGCACCGCAGGAGTAATCCATGACATCGGGAAGATATCGGTCCCTGCCGAGATACTCGCCAAGCCGGGGAAACTATCGCAAAAGGAATTCGAGCTCATCAAGGATCATCCGCAGACCGGATACGAGGTGCTCAAGGACGTCGAGTTCCCCTGGCCCATCGCGCAGATTATCCGTCAGCACCATGAAAGACTGGACGGCTCCGGTTATCCGCGGGGTTTGACGGGAGAAGAAGTGCTGCTCGAGGCACGGATCATTGCCGTTGCGGATGTGATCGAAGCAATAGCGTCGCACCGCCCTTACAGGCCCGCCCGGGGCATCGAGGCGGCCCTGGCAGAGATAGAGCAGAACAAAGGGGTCCTGTACGACGCCTCGGCAGTCGATGCGTGTGTGAAGCTGTTTAAAGAAAAGGCGTACAAGCTCCGCTGAAAACGCAGGCCCATATCCCGCGGACACTCGAAGATATCCTGTAAAGGGAAAGGTTGCGCTCCCCGCACCCGCCGCGCATGCGTGCTCGGGAAGGGTGTCATACGCTCTCATTGAAATTGAGATTCCCACATGCGCCCGCGCCTCAACGGGGGATTGGCGCAAAACGGTGTGCGATATGCTACAATGAAAAAAAGAACGCCCATCTGAAAAAGGGCAGGTCAGGCGTGCCTGCGGTCCCGAAAAGGGAGAGAGAATCATGGCTGAAGGGGCAAGAATCCTGGTCATCGATGATGACCACCAGATCCGCCGCATGCTCAGGGTGGCCCTTTCCGGATACGGCTACTCGCTCAGCGAGGCCGCGACAGGGAAAGAAGGTCTTAACGAGGCGACCCTCTTCCATCCGGACCTGGTGATCCTCGATCTGGGGTTGCCCGACCTCGATGGCATGGAGGTCATAAACCGTCTCCGTGAATGGACGCAAGTACCCATTATTGTGCTTTCCGTAAGGGAAAGGGAGACCGACAAGATCAACGGCCTTGATGCGGGGGCAGACGATTATCTGACGAAACCCTTCAGCATGGGGGAGCTTCTCGCCCGCATCCGCGTCGCGATCCGTCACGTGGCCGGGAATGCAGATGAGCCCGTTCTGACGTTCCCGGACCTTATCGTCGATCTGGCCCGCCGCCTCGTGCTGCTCAAGGGGGAGGAGCTGAAGCTGACGCCTACCGAATATGAAATCCTAAAAGCTCTGGCGCTCCATGCAGGGCGGGTGGTCACCCACAGGCAGCTCCTGCGGGTCGTCTGGGGACCTAATTTTCAGGAGGAGACCCACTACCTGCGCGTCTATATAGGCCAATTGCGACGCAAGATAGAAGAAGACCCGGCCCGGCCCCGCTACATTCTCACCGAAGCGGGCGTCGGTTATCGGTTCACGTCGGGGGAATAATGGCGAATTCGCGCGCGCCCTCGGCCTCAATATGTCCGGCTCCCGTGAAGCCTTACGCCTGGACCCTCTTGGCCGTCGTACTCGTGACCCTCATCGGGAAACCGATCAGTTCCCTTTTTGACATCGCCAACGTGACTCTTCTCTATCTCCTGCCCGTGCTTATGGCCGCGGTCCGCTGGGGCCGGGGGCCTTCTTTGTTTGCCTCTTTTCTCGGCGTGCTGGCCTTCGATTTCTTCTTTGTGCCGCCTGTTTTCAGCTTTGCCGTCAGCGATATCAAGTATATCTTCACCTTCGCCGTCTTCCTCCTCGTTGGTCTGGTAACGGGCACCATGGCAACGAGGATTCGCGACGAGCTGGAGAAAACGAAACAGAGGGAGAAAAGGACCTTCGCCCTCTATGCACTCAGTGAAAAGATTGCGAGTAAGGCAGACCTGGGAGAGATCCTCGCCACTTTTGCACGGACGATGGCAGAGGCAGTCGACGGCCAGGTGTCGATCCTTGCGGGCGAGGGAGACTACGTCGGTGAGCTCGCGTCCTATCCCGCGAGCGCCGGCGTCGGGGACGAAAAACAAAAGGCAGTCGTCCGATGGGTGCTGGAGCACGGTCAGGGCGCGGGCAGGGGCACGGATATCCTTAGGGAGGCGAGCGAGCTCATCTTTCCCATCAAAGCCGACAAAAAGACAGTTGCCGCCCTTTGCGTCAACCTCGGCCCGGAGAGAAGGCCCCTCCCCATGGAGAAGAGGCAGCTTATCGAAGCCTTCGCAAACCTGGCTGCCGTCGCGATTATCAGGCTGAGGCTCGCAGAAGAGGCCGAGCAGGTACAGCGGCTCGCCGAGTCGGAAAAACTGCATAAGGCCCTGCTCGATTCCATCTCCCACGACCTGAGGACGCCGCTGGCCTCGATTACGGGGGCGGTGACCAGCCTGCTCGCCGAGGGGGGATCGTACGATCAGGAAGCAAAGGGTATCCTCCTGGATACAATCAAGGAGGGGGCCTTCCGCCTGAACCATTTTGTGGCGAACCTGCTCGACATGGCCCGTCTTCAGAGTGGCTCGTTGAAGCTGCGCGCCGAATGGCACGACATACAGGATATCGTCGGCGTGGCGCTCCGGGAGGTCCACGATGTGGTGGAGGGACATCCGGTCCTGGTCAACATCGGTCCGGACCTCCCTCTCGTCAAAGCAGATTTTGGCCTGATCGAGCACGTGTTGATCAATCTGCTGGAGAATGCGGCCAAGTACGCCCCCGGAGGCAGCGAGATCGTTGTCTCCGCCCGTCCCGTCGAGAGCATGATGCTCATCAGCGTCGCCGACCGCGGCCCTGTAATCCCGGCAGACGAGGGAGAACACATATTCGACAAATTCTACCGCGTGCAGCGCTCTAAAAGCATCAGCGGCTCGGGCCTCGGGCTGTCTATCTGCAGGGGTATAGTTGAAGCCCACGGGGGTATGATCTGGGTCGATTCACCCCTCGAACGGGGTAACCGCTTCACCTTCTCCCTCCCTCTCGCAAGGCAGGGGCAATCGGAAACGGCAGGAGAGGGGCTCGAAGGGATCTAGAGCGCTTCCCCTCGATGTCGTTCAAATCTTTATAGTATTTTTAGGTGTGCGTGAGCGGTTTTTATACTATGTTAATGTGTAGACGTACCTTCCATCCCGGATGCATCGAAAGGGAATAACGATACGGAGGTCCAGACCATGGTCAAAGAGATCTACGTCATTATACTCTGCCTCGCGATACTGTTCTTTCTCGCGCCGCCGCTCGGACGCTACATGGCGGCGGTCTTCGAGGGAAGGCGAAACATCCTGAGCAGAGTAGCGGGTCCGCTGGAACGCGTTATCTATCGTTTCTGTCGCATAGACGAGGGCGGGGAGATGTCCTGGAAGGGGTATGCGTGGGCCTTTCTCCTCTTCAACGGTGCGGGTTTCATAGCGCTCTTTCTCCTGCAGCTCGCCCAGGGCGTCCTGCCTTTCAACCCGCAGCATCTGCCGGCGGTGCGATGGGATACGGCCCTCAACACGACCATATCCTTTGTCACGAACACGAACTGGCAGGCTTACGGGGGCGAGACGGCCATGAGCTACTTCACCCAGATGATGGGCATGACCGTCCAGAACTTTGTCTCAGCCGCAGCGGGGATGGCGGTCCTCCTGCCGCTCATCAGGGCCTTTACCTCAATAATGAAGGGGACGGTGGGCAACTTCTGGGTCGATATGACCCGCTCGGTACTCTACGTTTTGCTCCCCTTGAGCATCGTAGTGGCCCTCGCCCTCGCGTCCCAGGGCGTCGTACAGACCTTCGGGCCTTACGTAAAGGCGCACACCCTTGAAGGGGCAGAACAGGTGATCGCGGTGGGGCCGGCTGCATCGCAAGTCGCGATCAAGCAGCTCGGCTCGAACGGCGGCGGTTTCTTCAACGCGAATTCCGCGCACCCCTTCGAGAACCCGAACGCCGGGACAAACTTCCTCGAGCTCCTCTCGATCCTGCTCATACCGGCGGCGCTGCCGTTTACCCTGGGCAGGATGATCAATAATCGCCGCCAGGGCCGGGCAATTTTTGCCGCCATGGCGGTCCTTTTCCTGATCGGACTGGTCCTCGCCCTTTCCGCCGAGTGGCAGGCGAACCCGCTCCTCGCCAAAATGGGTGTGACACACAACATGGAAGGGAAGGAGGTCCGCTTCGGCATAGGCTCGTCGGTGCTCTGGGCCCAGGCGACGACGGTGACGTCGAACGGCTCGGTGAATAGCATGCACGACAGCATGATGCCCCTCACGGGGCTTGTCTGCATGTTCAACATGGCCGTGGGAGAGGTGATCTTCGGAGGTGTCGGCGTGGGTCTGATCGGTATGCTCATGTACGCGATCCTCGCGCTCTTCCTCGCGGGATTGATGATCGGGCGCACACCGGAGTTTCTGGGAAAGAAGCTTGAATCGAGGGAGATGATCATGGCCGTTATCGTGGTTGTCGCCCCCGCTATCGCGTGCCTCATCTTCGCCGGTATTGCTGCGGTCACGCCTGCGGGCTTGGAGAGCCTCAATAACGCGGGTCCCCACGGCCTCTCGGAGATACTGTACGCCTTCTTCTCCGCTGCAGGCAACAACGGCTCCGCCTTCGCCGGCCTCAATGCGAACACGGTGTTCTATAACCTGACCCTGGGTTTTTGCATGATCGTGGGGCGATTCCTCACGATTCTGCCCGCCCTGGCCATCGCCGGCTCCCTCGCCGTAAAAAAGCGCATCCCCGTGAGCACTGCCACGTTTCCCACGGAGGGCCCACTTTTCGTGGGGATGCTGGCGGCGGTCGTGCTCATTGTCGGCGCCCTGACATTCTTTCCCGCCCTCGTGCTGGGGCCCGTCCTCGATCATCTCCTCCTCGGCGCGGGCAGGACATTTTAGGAGACCGCCATGGAAGAGAAGAAAATTACCATCTGGCAGGCAGGACTCATCAGATCGGCCGTCTTGGGCGCCTTCAGCAGGCTCGACCCCCGGCTCCTGTGGCGAAACCCCGTCATGTTCGTAGTAGAGGCCGTCTCCGTCATCACCTCCCTCATTTCGGTCGGAAATCTCATCTCGGGCGGACCCTTCCGGTTCAACTTGCAGATCTCCCTATGGCTCTGGTTCACCGTGCTCTTCGCCACTTTTGCCGAAGCCCTCGCCGAAGGCAGGGGTAAGGCCCAGGCGGAGACGCTCAGGAAGGCGCAGACGGAGGCATACGGCCGGAGAGTACATGCCGACGGGCAGGTTGAGAAGGTCCCGGCCCTCTCGCTCCGGAAAGGCGACGTGGTGATCATAGAGGACGGGGAACCGGTACCGGGCGACGGGGAGATCGTCGAAGGGGTGGCCCTCGTCGATGAGTCGGCCGTGACGGGCGAGTCGGCCCCGGTCATACGGGAGGCAAAGGGGGACAGGAGCGCCGTCACCGGCGGCACCAGGATCCTTTCGGGGAGGGTACGGGTCATGATCACGGCGAATCCCGGGGAAACGTTTCTCGACCACATGATCTCCATGGTGGAGAGCGCGAAGCGGCAGAAAACGCCGAATGAAGTCGCCCTCGAGATCCTGCTCGTGGGGCTTACCGTCCTCTTCATCGTTGTTGTTGCTACCCTTTATCCCTTTGCGGCCTACGGTGGTATAAAAGTCGCCGTTCCCGTACTCGTCGCGCTTCTCGTCTGTCTCATGCCGACGACTATCGGGGGCCTGCTCCCCGCCATCGGCATCGCGGGGATGGACCGCCTCATCCAGCACAACGTGATCGCCCTCTCCGGCCGCGCCGTGGAGGCAGCGGGCGACGTCGACGTAGTCCTCCTCGACAAGACGGGCACCATCACGCTGGGCAACCGCATGGCCACGGATTTCATGCCCGCCTCCGGCGTCACCAGGGATGAGCTTGCCGAGGCGGCGCTCCTCTCGTCGCTCGCAGACGAGACCCCTGAAGGGCGGAGCATCGTGGCCCT
>Ga0187861_10002693_pt1 | contig 16411 bp, 14 predicted proteins | sample June2016WEW_10_1_3_FD_132986 | JGI IMG/M metagenome (GOLD analysis project Ga0187861, IMG submission 132986) | Peatland microbial communities from SPRUCE experiment site at the Marcell Experimental Forest, Minnesota, USA - June2016WEW_10_100 | ecosystem: Environmental > Terrestrial > Soil >...
CTCGAACCAGTCCGGCCAGAAGCGGACGCCCCGCGGGATGTCGGTGCCCCGCATGAGGTCGGGGAGGCGCAGCGGGGACATGTTGTCGTAGATCACGTCGATGATCAGGCTCTCGTCCTCCTGCTCCGGGTAGAGCTCCAGCTCGTAGAAGACCGGGTTGCGCCGGACCTCGTCGAGCGTGAGCGGGGTGTCCTTCGTGAGCGGTTCGAGGCCCGAGAACGTGCCCCGGTACAGTCCGGTGACGGTTGCGACCGGTCCGGTCTCAGCTGCCATGGAGCGCCTCCATCATGTGCCCGTGTTCGTCCCGGAGTTTTTTGAATTCCTCGACCACCTCGTCGTACCTGCCGATCCGCTGGTTGATCACGAACAGGACCGGGTAGAGGGGGAGCACGGTGCCGAGGATGAGTGCTACAATTTCTGTTTCCATAGTGAATGACCTCCGTGGAAATGCCGAGGGTCATCAGACCCCGAGGCATGAGAAGAATGTATCAGCATTCTTCGAAGATCTCTCGGGATCTTCCCTTCGGCTTTTCTCACTCTAGGCTAACGCCGCAACGGTGTCGGCCCAGGTCTCGACCCGGCTCCGGATCGCTTCATCGGAGTAGGAGGTGAGGGTCACCTGATTCCGGCTGAAGTTGACGAAGTAGATCTCGCCGTTTGCATCGTGGCACTTCAGGGTTGAGGTATACTTCTCGCTTTCGAGGTCCCGGAACGGTGTCCCGCCAAGGGCCGCGGCGATCGTGGTGTCGTCATGGATCCGGTTTGCCACGCTGGTGAACCCGGCAATGGTCCCGGCCCTGACCGAGATGAGCGCCACGGTCTTGGCATCGGCGTCCTCGTAGAGGATCCTCGATGTGTAACCCTGCCGGCTGCGTTCAACCGGGGGGTGGTTCACTCCCGATGCGTTGTAGCCAACGCACTGGAAGGGGTTGCTCGTTATGACGCCCTGGACGAGGTTGTCAAAGGCAGTAACATCTGCGAGCGGGGTCGCAATCTTGTGGACCGCGCTCTTCGTGGTGTTGTTCAGGTTAAAGTCTGCCATTTTTTTGACTCTCCTGAGAGTCCTTCAGGACCCGGGGGAGGAGAAGGGAGGCATCAGCCGGCCTTCGATTTCCCTCAGGTGCATCGGAACTCTCTTTCATTTCGTCCTCGGGCGCCCTTGGACATCTGACTGGTTCGCAAGAACCAGGAAGACAAGAAGAATCCGTCAGGATTCTTCGCTGTCTCGTCCTCAGAGTTCTACCGAACTCCTCGGACAAACAGCATTTGGCGTACCGGGTATAACCCGTTCAGGCGGGTGACCCATCCGGGAGGTATACGTGCCCGGTCTGGCCTGCGGAGCCTTGTCCGGTGCGCATTTTGAGCCCGGTCTGTTCCCTGCCCGGCTTTTTCTTTTCCGGCGCTTTCCTGGTCACCTCGTTCCAGATACCGCCGCGGTACACCCGGTAGCGGAGGAGCCCGGAGACTTTCGAGAAGACCCAGAACTGGTAATTGTCCGAGTCGTGGTGCCAGAACGGCTGGATCTTCAGGATCTCGTCCCGGAAATAATGGGCTACCCCGAGCGCATTGTCGACCGGGTGTTTTGCCCGGACGACCCGGACGAACATGATCGCCTTGTCCAGGATCCCGACCAGGTCGAAGGGGAGCTCGGGCTCATCGAGCCTCCCGACCCAGTAGCCCTCCGACCTGAGGACCCCGATCGCCTCCAGCACCACCGTCCGGATGTGCTGCCCCCGGCTCCCGGTCCAGAACGGTGCCGGTGCCTGCGGGGTGTTCCTTGTACTATCCTGTGCAGTGCCGGCCTCCCCGGGCGTGATCGGGTCCTGGCCGGCGCCATGTTTGCTGGTATCATTCTTCTTCATGGTTCTTTCCTGCTGGTACCCGGGCATGCACATCCACTCAAGGGGCATCATCCTGATGTCCCTCCACCCATCACGTCCCGGGCTGCTTCGTGTGCACTGATGGCCGTGCACATGGTCTCGTTCATCATTCCCTGCGGGAGCGTACGCTCGTTGCAGCGTGATCATCCGCCATTGCCGGTTGCGGCGGGGACCGGGTCTTTCACCGGGCGGCTTCCTGCCCCTCCCGGTTCGACCTGTTCCTGACTGGCCGGCGTTCAACAACGGCTGCGGCAAAATATGGAGCCGTTCCCGCTGTGCGGGCTTCTTGAGGATGCCCGTAACCCACAGCCGCATGTATCCTTACCTTACTGACTCTGGTGTAATGGATTGGTGCGACATGTGATTATCTAAGCAAGAATTGGGCCTGTTATATATTTGTCGGTTAAATATCCGTCGAAATAAGTTTCGACAGGGATTCGGGCTGTTTAATGGGGCCGGATTGGGTGAACCTGCTGGTTCTGGGAATGAACCGCGGAGGGGTGAACGTTAATAACAATGATATAAGAACGAGACAGAAGCGTGAAAAAATTTGCGTTATTGTTTCGTGACAATGGCCTGAACCCAGTCACTATTCAATTTGATAACCTCGCCATTCGGAAGCTTAAATGAATAGGTCTTTGTATCCTGCCGGATCAACAGCATCTCTTCGGTTAGTGAGGAGTTGCCCAGGAATGACACGGATAAATTTTCCAAATATGGGACTTTATCATTGGTAGTCAGCACCTGGACATTCTGTCCCGGGTTGATCACACTGATTGCAATAGAACAGGGGATCAGGATAATTCCTATGATGAATAACACAATGCCAATCGAGAGATTACGGTGATCCTTACTGTTTCTGTCGGAGACGGTTTGCCAGATTGCGTCTGAGTTGGAATAATTCAGGCCTTCCGGAGATGTTAAAAATTCCCTTGGCCCGATAACAATAACCATGAAGATGATGCTTACGGCAAAACAAATGATAGTCGCCATGGCTATCCACATATTGACATTTACCTGACCGGGAAGGCCGAAGAATGATAACAATAATGTAAAGGCACCAAAAATTGCGGAGAATAACGTGACAAGGGTTTTTGCCGTCTCATTATACTTGTCGCTCAGATTCCTCTGTGATGTCTGGGCATATTTTATCCATTCCGCTTTCTGGTTTTCAATTTCCTTTTCAACCGTATTGTCATTCGCAGCGGGTGCGGTAACAGATTTATTTTCCGTCGTCATAGTCAGATATTCCGTTCTTTGGAGTTCTGTTGTGGGGGTGCTATATAATCGTAAAAGGGTCCGATTTTATTTTCTGCTTTACAAGTGGGATTAGGACATATGACAGTAATAAGTGCGGTTACTGGTTCTTTGACGTCTAATTGGCTGTGACATTTATAGCAATAATGAGACATAAGGCGTACTTTATCTGTAAGACTATATTCTTTTCGTAATTTTTTATCATGTTTTTTTGTAAAGGATTATAATCTCTGTAGAATGCCTAAAATTAATTGAGTGGCAGGAATAAACTTCGGATATCTTACCGGAAAAGGGCAACCGGGTAGCGGGGATCTTTTTTGAATATAAGAAAAAGTAAAATGATGTCTGACGCTCATCGGGGCTCCGTCCCAAAATTTTCTCGGGGAAACACACTTTTGAAAAGGAGGGGTAGATTATATTACTTGAAATACCTGACTCCAAAATTTTTCTATCTTATAAGAGATGACATTGATGATATATTCCCCCGGTTTTGTGTCGGCAAGTTCAACAGCAAAACTAAATGTATTTAGTCCCGCATCACCTTTGATAATTTTCGTTGCCCCCCGTATTCCAAAATAAGCTTCAGCACTATGAGGAACTATTCTTGGCATAACTTCAACCAGAACTTCATTATCTACGGCAAGATTTGTCTGTCCGGTAATAATGAATTTCTCACCTATTTTTTTGAGGGAAATCGGATCGATTCGAATGATCAGTTCTTCGATGAGGAATTGCAGTTTTGTATAGGTGTCATCTATCCCCGATTTGTTGAGAAATTCGATGAGGTTGACTGCAGCTTCCATACTACTGAGGCTTCCTTTTCCACTTACAACAAATTTTTCTTAATTGAAGGAATTTTTCACAATAATTGAATCATGGGATATCACCGGCATTACATCATAAGAATGATTACCCATGGGATGCTGAACAACAACGAAATATTGACCGGTAAGCATCGTTTTCGTTAATGAAGACGAGATTGTAATAATATAACTATCATCATCCCTGACATCCACAACCCAGTGATTATAGAAATTCGGCCCAAAGAACCAGATTGCTACACCGGAATATGTTGTTTCAGTTGCGGTTCCGGCGATATAGAAATCATCGCCTTTCGCGATTGTAGCTGAACTTACTATTGCTGAAACAAACGCTTTCGATCGGGGCGGTTCACTCACTTTGTTGGCGAAATATTTCTCCAGATTACTCTTGATTCGTAATGCGAGATCATCTACCGAATTGTAGATTACACAAGTGTGTTCTTTTTTCAATCGTTTCTTAAAATCTTTTAATTTTTCCGCATATTCGCAATCGACATAGACTGGGGGGATGCTGGTATTTTCTTCATCGATGAGGAAAATCCATATTTCTAGGCCGCTTTTTTGTGCAGACTCATATTCGAGTTCAACGAATGATTTCCCAGTAGCTTCGTCAACCGAGCCATATCGCATTCCGAGAATTCCGATGAAGACTTCAGAGGTCAAGACTTCTGCAAGGCAGGTATCAAGAGGTTTCCGTGTCTGTGCTCCAAAGACCTCCATCCCATGGATATCCACAGAGAATTGCGATAAAATATGTCTCACTGCATTTCTGTAGGGAATTAAATCGGAATACGTTGAACTTACGAAAATCGGGGTTTTAGGAGAAAATACCATTTTTTCACCGGTAATTTTTACATTTTCATTCTATGGTAATGATCTTAAGGTTCATTTTTTTTCTTTATTTCTTCGTGGATTTCATCGAGTTTTGCTAATATCTGATCTGATTTCTTTGCAGATTTTTTTGAATTGTCTATAGAAACAGCGAAGACAAAAAAAGCAAAACCGATAGCTATTGTGGGATAACCCACTTGAAAATTCGGAGGGTTCATGCTGAGAAGCATTCCTCCAAGAAAAATGAATAATATCCCGATTCCTCCGTAAATTAACACGTTACCTTCAGTTGGTTTAATTGAGAGAATCGCTTTTTTTAATATTGCCATAATGACCTCATTTTTTTTAAATTTTCTGTTGTAAAACATCTTATGCCGTTATCCATCGTCAGAAGAATTAACCACGAGGATCTGATTATTAGGACAAATGCAATCACAATTATAAAGATTGGCATTAATAATGCGAATACATCTTCCGTATGTCCCAAAAAATATAATTTAATCGTAAGAAATTGAAGGAAAATAAGAGAGAAAACCACGATTAATCTGAATAAATTATTCCCTGATTCAATTAGTGATCTCGTCGGAAAATAGAATGTCGAAATGATAAAAAAGAGAAGAAAATCCACAAGAATTGTCAGAACCAATGATGTTGCAATGTTTTTTTCCGTTGCTAGTATGTAAAACGAAATGAAACCGATGATGACGATAAAAAAACTTATGAATAATAATATTGTAGAAAAACGAAATCCAAGTTTAAACCAATCTCTATAATGGTATTCTCCATCGAATGGGAATTGTAAAATTTTTATGGAATATCCAATGATTTCCCAGCCGAATATTAAGGACAATAAAATGACTATCGATAAACTGATATAACTTCCATATCGGAGAAATTCATTATTCCCGTTGGAAATTGCAGTAGTTGAGAGATAAACAGATAATGCCGCAAAAACTCCGATAACTGCCAATAATTTGTATTTACTAATCAGAAAATTTTCCAAGTTTATTGCGGCTACAAGGTTGCATCGTTTACATTTCACAGCACCTTCATCCAATTCGTGGCCGCAATTCTGACAAAAATTTTTCGGAACGTCCATTATTAGAATTTATATTATTATTATCCGAGTATTAATTTATTGTAAGTTTTCAGTTGGAAAGAACGCCGAGAGAGATCGACCATTCATCCTCAATAAACATGTGATAACACGCCTAGATCAATGGGATCAAAGCGCTGATCAGACCGGATGATGTGCAGATAAGCGCTGATTTATGCTGATGTTGGGTACTGATTAGCAGGATATTGATGCGGATCAGCGAGGATCAATGGTTGATTGGATGAATTGATCAAAGAATACGTTATCACTATCTCATTTAAAAATAAAACCGATACTATTTTTGGTCTCAAAACAAGAAGTTGCATCAATGGTAACTATTAAAGAAAATGCACCACTTAAGAGTAAATCCGGCGGAGGCTATCAATTCGAGCATAAAGTTGGGGCATATTTTCTTACATATCTCCTTGCTAACAAAAATTTTGACAGATCTCTCGGAGAGATAACACGAATTGATTTTCAGATGCGTGGGGATCATCTTCAAATTGATGATTTGTGTGTTACATTTAATCTTCTGGGACAGAACAAGCGTATATTTCTTTCAGCAAAAAGCAACTCCCAATTTACAAGAAATGGTGCTCCGAAAGATTTTGTTGATGCGGCTTGGATAGACTTTACAGGATTTGATGGATCAAAATTTGATGCAAATCAGGATGTATTAGGTTTAGCCTGTGCACCATTTGGACATGATAATGAAGCAGCCATTTATGAACTGTTACAACTTGCCACTTCTCAAGATTCCAAAGATTTGAACGCCCGACTTCCAACAGTCAAATATACATCAGACACAGTCAGGACATTTTTTGCGAGTTTTAAATGCCCTAAAGAAATCGCTGAACAAAAGAATATTACCGATGATCACATCGGGGACTTTCTAAAACACGTTAAAGTTTTTACATTCGATTTTGATAGTGATCCATCTGAAAAAGAAAATATTGGGATAGCAAATTGCCAATGCGTTCTTTCGAGTGGTTCACAAGTTGAGGCTGAAAAATTATGGATTGATTTAATCGAATTTGCAATAGAAGAGGATGGAAATAATGGATATATTGATTTAACGAAATTATTAAACAGATTCCGTCGGAAATACAATTTAAAAAATTATCCGATTTATGAACAAGATCTTAAAAATATCGATATTGCCTCAAAAAATTTTGTTGCTGCAATCCCTGATAAAATTGGTGGAAGACTATCTATCCCCCGAGATAAACAAATCATAAAAATTCAATCAACAACAGAAAATGTTTCACTTCTTCTCGGAGTTTCTGGAAGTGGAAAAAGTGTTATTGTTAAAAGAATTGCTGAACAAAAAAGAATTAATCGAAAAGTCGTCTGGTTTGATGCAGGATGGTTTAATGATCAAAGTGTTTCTCAACTGGAAAGTGATTGGCGATTAACTCATTCCATCTCTGAATTATTTACAAATATCTCAGATGACGAATGCTGGGTAATTATTGATGGACTCGATAGAATTATTACAGAAATAGGCTTTAATCAACTTTTTCAGATCGTCAATTCATGCAACATTAAGGATAAATCAACACCCTGGAAAATTATATTCACATGTCAAACGGAAGAGTGGAACAATAGGGTTATCTTTCAATTTTTAAAACATGAAAATAATCCAAAATATTGGAATATACTAGATATTAGGTTGTTTGATGATAATGAGATTACACAAATTACAAAGGAATTTCCGTCATTGGCGAGTATTTTTAAACATCCTCATTTAAAATCGCTTCTCTCACGACCAAAAATTATTGATCTTCTTGTCACTTACGGCGCTCCTGATGCGTCAAAATGGGTGGGCGAATCAGACCTTATCCAATGGTTTTGGACAAATGAAGTAAATAATCAACAAAATGGAGTTGCAAAATCAAGTCTTCTTCAAAACATTGCGAGACTTCAAGCGGAAAAATGGCAAAGCTCAACACCTATCGCAGAGATTTCACCCTCTGATTTAATCTTATTTGATGATCTAAAAAAGACTGGACTTTGCCTTATTAATCAAAATCGGATTCAATTTTCTCACGATCTTTATGGGGATTGGTCTCGCCAACAATGTCTGATTAGCCATATTTTGGATATTGAAATATTCTTAAAATCTAGGTATGATTCTCCTCTTTGGCATAGAGGAATTCGATTATTTGGATTGTACCTACTAGAACAATTCCCTGATACAACTGAGTTTCTCAAGATTTTTTACAGTATTCAAAAGGAAAATAATGAATTCACAACTATCCACGATTTACTTCTTGAATCAATTATTTTCGCAACGAATCCCCTACCGTTATTAGAGAAATTATGGTCAGAATTTAAAAAAGAGGATGGAATTTTACTTAAACGTTTCTTAAATCGTTTCATGATTGTTGCTGCAATCCCGAATAGGCAATTGTTAATCTTAGGAAAGGCAATGGGATTGAGTGAGACTCAAGCTGCACTGATTGATAGAATTCCGGTGCCACAATATTGGATCCCAATGCTTCAATTTATTATTCGAAATAAAGCAGATTTTGAAACGATCGTACCAAAATTTGTTGTTGAAATTGCAAAAAGCTGGTTAAAATATACGCCTGAAAAATATTATTGCAGACGAGAAATCGCGGATATCGCGTTAACAATAGCTGAAAAAATTAAAAAAAATAATTCTAGATGGCATTATGACGATGAAGAACTAGTGAAAAAGGCGTATTCAGCGGCAATATCCGCATTTGATGAGGATTCAAAGCGAGTTGAAAATCTTCTATTGAGTTTATCTGGGAAGGGTGAGATTGAGCCCTCTGAAGAAATTTCCGATCAGGTTATTCATTCGAAACTTGGCAAATATTCTGATACGGTCCTCCCTCCGTGGCCCGATGGTCCATATAAACGAGTTGATGATCTCTTTCAACGGATGTGCATACAAGAAAATGAATTGCTACCAATAATTGTGAAAAATCCAGAATTAGCAAAAAATATCTTATTAGGTTTAATTATCGAAGAACCCAGAAGGGTTGATCCTCATTTTGAAAGTGATTACCATGAACGGGAATTAGGACTCAAGGATTTCCAAGGTGTTATTCCGGCCTTACCCACCAATGCCTCCTTTCTATTTTTCCTTTATAAACATCCTATTGAAGGAATAGATCTTATAATTCGAATCGTTAATTTTTCAACTGATAGGTACATCGAAAATAAAAAAAAGTTTGAGACGCGATATCCTGATTCAAGAGTTAGTGATTTCTTAGAATCCGATTCAAAAAATGAAGTTGAGATATTGTTATCGGGTTCCCTAAAAAAATTGAAAGGAGACCATCAGGTATATTATTGGTATAGGGGAGACACTGGTGTATCTTGTTGCCCGACTATCCTAGGCTCAATGTTAATGGCTTTAGAGAAATTTTTATACGATAAGATTGATGAGAACGAATCAATTGACCCCTATATTCAGACAATTTTGGAAAAAACAAATTCTGTCTCGATTTTAGGTGTATTAGCATCTGTCGGAAAAAAGAAAATATCACTTTTCAAAGGGCCACTATTCACCTTATTTAGTTCTTTTGAACTCTTCCAATGGGAAACAATCTTCAATGAAGGAAGTTTATCCGCATCGGCGTTTGGAATTTCTAATGAAATGATGTGGGAACAACACTCCAAATGGCATTCTATGGTGCATAGAAAACTCCCCTTTTATGAAATAGCGGTCACACTATTCTTGAATGACTCTGATATACGATCTGCATTTATTCAATATCGTCAACTATGGGAAAATCGTTTAGCCACAATGAGTTCGGACTCTCAAGACTATTTGTTTCTATATCGTTTAATTGAAGCATTTAAATGTGAAAATTACAAGACCACGGAGGTGGATGGAAAAGTAGGATGGGCCTTTAATGAACCAGAAAAACTTAAAATCTTACTCCAAAAGAGTGAAAATGACTATATTAAGTCTCAAGAAGGCTTACAACATCTGAATTTTCTCGTAAATTGTTCAAATGCGTTGAAAAAAGGAGAGTTACTCGATCAAGAAAGATTGGATAACATCTGGGCAGTAATTCAAAAATTATCTCATTCCTCTAATCCCAATTCAGATACATCGAGACCTTTTAGAAACGAGGATGTAATCGCTGGTGGAATCGCTGTTTTATTTGTATTAGGAAAAGAGTGGCTTGAAAAAAATCCTGATAAAAAACGCTGGTGCATAGAACAAGTTTTCAATTTTGTTTCTAACCCACCACCTTCAAGTCAATTTGATTCATCTCGAAATGTCAACGATATGGGATGGGATTCATTTTGTGCATGGGCCGCTCCGTATATCTGGGTGGATGACCCCAAATCAATAAAAAACCGTAAAATGATTTTACGTCTCGCTATATCTTATCATTACAAAACCGTTGAAATCCTTTATAATAGCATTTTTAAAATTCGATCAGTAATACGCGATGATTTCTATCAATTGGTTCATGTAGCAATTATTAATTCGTTTTCAAGGACGTTTTGTTATTTTTACAACAATGATCACGGTTTCCAAAAATCCCATTTAGATTTTATTGAATGGATAAATCAACAATTTCAAGATTTTATTGGGGGGAAACTATCACCAGATATCCCTCAGATACTCCAAATAGTTGAAAAAATTGGAAAATTTGCTCCCCTTCAAAATAATGGGGGGCGGAAATGGAATGCACCACAATTTCATGATCGTCAAGCCCTCATGTCTTCATTTAAATGGTTATCATCATTAAACCAAGCATTTGACGACGATGAACGAAAACATTGGATAAAACTAGTCAAGAACATTAATGCATATGTAATTTACTCGATTAAGGATGAAACAAGGCCAAAAAATGACACCCACACCCCCGATGAATTTGATAATTGGTTCTTCCTTGTATCTACAACATTCATTACAGAAATGACCGATAATGAACATCCCATTGAAATATGGCAGCCATTTTTAGATTTAGAGACAAAACGAAATTACTGGACGAAGGATTTCTTCTCATTTTGGTTCATTCGGATGTACAATTGTATTGAAAATCCTGATTCATTTGTTCACGAATGGCAAAAAATGATTGAATATGCTTTAAGTGCGTCTCATTGGAGTTATTCTATATCGGAGAATCATTCAATTGAAGAAAAATGGTGTCAATTAATAGGAATTGAACGTGAATTCCACGATCCTTGGGGACTAGAATTAACAAAAATTGTAACGACTATGAATGTTTGTTACGAGAAATGGGCGAGATATAATCTCTCTCATCTCTATTGTTTGAAGAATTTCACATCCTTTTTAACAAAACCTGCCAGCTCAGGTATTCGTCTATCCGCTTTGAAATGGTTAGAACAATATGGGGTGTCATTACAATCGGGAGAGTTTTGGAAAGATAGTACCCAAAATGAAAAACTCGCAGAATTATTGAATCTTTGTTGGGAAAAGGATCGGCAAGCAATAACGGATAATGCGGATATTTTCAATACGTTTAAACGGTTATTAAAAGGTCTTACAGATCATCAGATCCCCCAAGCAATGGAATTGACTGAAAAGATACGGATAATTTTATAATTTTGGGGATTTTTTTACCTCTGCGTTTTAAATGAAAGCGCGCCGCTAGCATATACATTTTTTAAACAGCGACCCGCGCGCAAACACCACGCAACTTGAGAGCAGTATGATATCACAAGTGAGGGGTTCAAAATTTGCGAGATACCTATAACCCCAAATACCTATGCGAGGGTTCAAATTCGAACCTCACAATTTTCCACATTTCCAAATTTACCATTAGGAAATCCAACTACAGTCCTTGGTATGAGAACATTGTTATCATAAATTATAATACACAACATGAGTTGAAAAAAGGTCAACATCTTTGTCGACTATAGTCTGCGATAGACACAAGCCTCTTTTCACTGATTCTCCTTCAGAGAAAAATGCACAAAGAAGAGATTTTTGGCAAAATCCTCCAGGAACAACGAAAAGCCAAAAAGATATCTCAGGATAAACTCGCAAAACTCACCGGTCTCGACCGAACATTCATCAGTCTTGTCGAGAACGGAAAGCGAAGCCCAACATTTACCACGATTTTGAAAATTTGCGTAGCGCTAGAAATCGAGCCCTCGGAACTCTTCTCGATTTATGAGAAGAAGGATCCGGATTATTCCGTGAAGAAAGGTGGGAAGCGTGGAAAATGAAGAGGGCAATCCGCCTATTCAAAAACAAAGGCTAAAACTCCGGATTCCCCAAAATATTACCCGAGAACACATCATCCAAGCCATCGAAGAGATCAAAAAAGTACGATGGCCTCCAAGAAATAACTCAACAACCTATGATCTCTTTTACGAGGGAGAGAAATATCCTCCAAAAATCGTTGTGATGTATGCGAACAAATATGCCAATGGCGAATTGTTCGATGTATCGAAATTCTCCGGTGGAGAGGAGACAACAAATAAATTTTTCAGAGCGAGAGGTTTTGACATACTTCTGAAAAAAGAGACTGTTCCTGAATTTCGCTATATCGATCCGAAATTATCCGAGGATCAATATCCCATAAAAGAAAAAAGCAAAATCTCCATAGAACGGGATTATCGCATCAAGATTTGGAGAGAATTGCAAACACTGGATAATGCTCGAAATCTATCCCCTAAAGTGTTACGGGAGCAGTATCGAATTTATCGGGGAGCAGCAGGAATTTGGTGTGATAAAGAGCGGACTACCCCACTATCTGAAGATGAGTTTGGCATATCAGTTTCCGTATTACATACTGGTAAATCGTATCCTGATGATCTTACGGAAGATTCCATCGTCTATCACTATCCAAAAACGAACCGTCCGAAAAATTTTGATCATAATGAAATTGAGGCTACAAAAAATGCGAAAAGATTCCAAGTGCCCCTTTTCATCATTACCCACTCGGAAACAAATGACAAACTGCGGGATGTCCGTCTAGGATATGTGATCGAATGGAATGATGAAAATGAAACATTCCTCATCGAGTTTTCTTCGGTGGGTGAAGTGAAGAGTGCCCCGACACAAACCGTTGATGAACAACCATTTATGGTATATCAGACGGATAGAAAATCGACAACAAGTAACTCAATACGACGGGATACCAAATTTCGCTTTAAGGTTTTGAAACGTTATGGCTCAAAATGTGCAGTATGTTCGATAACGATTGATAATCTGTTACATGCAGCTCATATCATTCCCAAAGATGCACCTCGCACAAGCGATGATGAAAGAAATGGTCTCATTTTCTGTCATAATCATCACGATGCATTTGATGATTATTTATTCTGCATCCATCCTGAAACAAAGAAAATTCTCTATCGACCAAAGGGACCTACGATGAATGAATTGAAGATCGAAACTGATTCTCTCGCCCCCAAACGGAATGCACCTCACATCGATGCCCTTCAGTGGCGATACAAAGAATTCCTAAAAGAGATACGTGAACCCAGCGGGGCTAGCCCACGCGGCGAGGGGCGGAACCCCGATGAGCGTCAAACCACCATCACATATTGATAGGATCAACCGCACCATATTTCATCATTTACATCATTTCCGGCCCGCTCATTCAAACCTGTTTAACTTTTTGCGATCGCGATTGTGATCGCGTTTGAAATTTTTCAATCGCGATCACTTTTGCGTTTGAAAATTTTTCATCGCGATCGTTTTCGCGATCGATCGCTCGCAAAATCTCCACAGGAAACCAAGGTGCATCAGACGTAAGTGCCTTCCGGTCGCAAGCATTGATCGCGTTTTATTTTTTTCAATCGCGATCATTTTCGCGTTTGAAATTTTTTCATCGACCCTGCTGATCGCGATTGGAATTTTTTAATCGCGATCACTTTTGCGTTGCGATCCTGATCAAATGCGGTCCGGAATGCACAAAAATGGCGCTCAGCAGATCGCGACCGGTGCACCTGCGGTTCTGCAGCAGTACGGGCAGACTTCAAGTAGAATTGGTAAAATTATTTTATGTTCATTGCTTTGGACATATCTTAAGAATTGAATAATTAAAGCCTATGATAATCAAAAATACTGATGTACTACTGGGAAATCCCTGATGAATTTTTATGGGTCCAATCGCAATTCTTATTATCCCCAACGGATAGTACTACATATCAGCGGTTTACAAACTCCAAGTTTTTATCTAGATTTGTAAACCCCCTGATGGGGGGAAGAACATGGTATTAGGTAACAGGATCAGGATGGCGCGAACTGCTGCCGGACTCAGCCTGAGGGCTCTCGCAGAAAAAACGGGCGTAAGTGCGATGGCGATATCAAAATACGAGAACGGGAAGGATGTTCCCCGGTCAGGAGTATTAATTCGCATGAGTGAAGCACTTGGTGTGAATTTGGATTATTTCTTCAGGACTGTCGAAGTAAACCTTTCCCGGCCAGTGTACCGGAACCATGAAGCTCTGCCAAAAAAAGAAGAGAAAGAGATTCACGAACAGATTCGCGAACTGATTGAACGCTACCTGGATATTGAAGAGATCGTAGGAGAGCGGCAGCAGTTCAGGATGCCTCCAAAGGAGAAACGCCGGATCGCGACTCTCGATGAGGCGGAAATTGTTGCACAGAATATCCGGACGTTATGGAAGCTTGGCACGGATCCAATCGAGAATGTCATAGACACCTTCGAACAGAATGGGATTAAGGTAGGAGAAATTGACGGTACGGACAATTTCGATGCTCTTACATTCTCAATAGATGATAAAACCCCGGTAATCGTTGTTAAGAAAAATGTAGTTGGCGACCGCCAGAGATTCAGCCTTGCACATGAGTTAGGCCATATTGTGATGAACATTGAACCAGATGTCAATATTGAAGCTGCAGCACACCGGTTTGCCGGGGCTTTCCTGGCACCTTCATCAGGAATCATCACAGACTTTGGTACTAAAAGGAAAATGCTGGATATCTATGAACTTCATCTTCTCAAGCATAAATATGGCATCAGCATGCAGGCCCTCATATACCGAGCCCGGGATCTACACATCATCAGCAACGTAAAATGGGATCTGTTATTTAATATGTTCGAGGAAAAAGGTTGGAGAACCAATGAACCCGGGGATCACCTGAAACCGGAAAGCCCGACCCGGATGAAACGGCTCATATTCCGTGCCTTGAGCGAAAATAAAATTACCCGTTCACGGGCAGCTGAACTGCTCGGGACGGATTTCGATGAGTTTTGCCTGAATGAGGCAAAGGAGCATGATGGATTCCCGATACCGGTATGTGACTGATGCAAGCATCCTCTTCGATGCGGTCAAAGGAGGAATCTTACATGAAATGTTCCAACTCCCATTCACTTTTGTTACCAGCGACTTTATCACGGACAGAGAACTGAAAAACCCACCTTTCTCTGAATTTAAAAGTGAGGGCCTCATAAAAGAAGAATTATCCGGCTCGCAGATCAATGCTATGAGCCAGATTCGGACATCTCATAAAAATCTCTCGATTTATGACATTTCCGCATTCATTCTGGCAAGAGATCACGGAATAACGCTCTTAACTGGTGATAATGCACTGAGGGAATATGCAGAAGCATCCGGTATACAGGTCCATGGGATATTGTGGATCCTTGATGAGCTTGTCAGGAATAAAATCATCACACAAAAAGATGCGGCAATTGCATTACAGGAAATGCTTGATCATGAATGCCGGTTACCTAAAAAAGAATGTGATGCCCGTTTTGCCCAATGGAAAAAAGACATAGGGTATACGCGGTTGGAAACACAATGACAATTACCGAGATTGAATATGTCAGAATATTACTTTGATATAGAAACAAATTCAACTGGAGTGAGACCGGATATTGAAAATGATGAAATTTTAACAATTCAATACCAAAAAGTTACAACTGAAACGGGAGAACCAAAGGAACCATTACAAATTCTAAAATCATGGGAATCTTCTGAAAAAGAAATTTTAGAGAGATTCCACTCGATATTTATTCCAGAAAAATCATTTAATTTTATTCCTATTGGTATGAATCTTAATTTTGATCTTTTCGTACTTCATAATCGGTGGAAAAAATATGGAATAAATGTTCCTCTCATGACATTATTGTATGACCATCCGAAAATTGATATAAAACCAATCATTGTAATCCTCAATAAGGGAGAATTCAAAGGGGCTTCTTTGGAAAAATTTTGTGGAAAAGAACAAAGTGGTAAAATGGTTTCTCATTGGTATGCTATGAAGGATTATGCCAGTATTGAAAATTATATTATTAAAGAATCCGAAGCGTTCCTTCGATTTTATCAAAAGTTAAAAAATGAAATGCCTAAAATGTCTCTAATGAATAAAAAACCATAATGGATTTACCTACTATTTTCAGTTCATGCCAGAATGACTCGTGGACAAAATCCTGCATATTAATCACTGGGAACCATGTGATGAACGGCTGGCAGCATTCAAAGAAGCCGGTGCGACAGATCCATTGAATGATGAATGATTTTTTTTTCGTGAATTTTTAAAATGTACCCGGCAATTTTTTCCCGGTCTCTAAAATCCGGTCCAG
>Ga0187861_10002697_pt1 | contig 16402 bp, 11 predicted proteins | sample June2016WEW_10_1_3_FD_132986 | JGI IMG/M metagenome (GOLD analysis project Ga0187861, IMG submission 132986) | Peatland microbial communities from SPRUCE experiment site at the Marcell Experimental Forest, Minnesota, USA - June2016WEW_10_100 | ecosystem: Environmental > Terrestrial > Soil >...
GCGCCGGGCGGGCAGATGCGAGGCGCCGCGACGCAGGCGATGCGGTGTCATCGTCGAGGAGCGGCAACGAAGCAGATGCCCGCCCGCCGCCGCGCCCCCTTGGGCTGCGGCCCGCAGGCCCGCAGCAAAATGTAACCTTTATTCATTACCAGGCCCTTAGCTGTTTCGCGCCTTCGGCGCTTGTAAACCGCTAGTATCTTATCCATACGGCAGATGCTGAATCCACAATCTCCTGCAGCCAGGCGCTTCCTGCCTTGCGGGCAGACAGACTGAGAGCGCCGACGGCTTGGGTGTGGCCGGTTGCCGCTTCTGTTTTCTCCCATGGCTCCAAAAAAAAGTCGCGATTGGCCACTCCGATGTTCGCAGGAGGACCTGCTTGCAGCCGCGATTCCATCTCGGGCCATCGGTCTGCAAGCGCGCGCTGCTGGGACTGGATTTCCGGCGGCAAATCCTCACCCGCTGCGGCGCGGGCGTGCTTCAGCGAGAGCCGCATCTTCTCCGCCAGCTCTTTCATGCGCTTTAGCCGCTCTTTCAGCGCATCCTCGATTTGTTTCAGCGCGCCGGCGTGGCAAGCCCGTGCAAACGTATCGGAGGACATGGTCCGTATCCGTACATGTTGATACCACGCCCTCAGCGCCCAAAGATTTCCTAGATAGATCAGGTTGTTTTCAACGATCCTGTTGACGCCGTGGTAAATCCCCATCGCAAACGCACGAGTCCCTGGTTCTATAGCCGGAGGGGAAAACAGCATCCCTTCTTCCAGGACGTCTTGCCGGCAGATTGCACCTGCCGGGAGCACCGTTCCGTAAGCGATCCGAGCAGGTCCGACTAACCCGCCTTGACCGCCCAGGAAAATCGGTGGCTGATCCAGGAAAACACCGCGAGGCACATCTCCGATCAGGGAAGGGGTGGCTTTGTCTTGATGAGGAGTAAAATTGAAGTGGATGTAGGAGGAACCGATCTCGCTGTGATTCTTCCGGCTGGTTCCACCTGCCATTAGCACGTCGCAAAAGTTGATCAGGCTCCCTGCGGTGACGAATGGAAGGAAAATGGTTTGCTTGAGCGCGACGGCATGAGCGCCACCGGATTCTTCTTCCAGAAGTGTCGCCGGTCTCACGTGCGCCCCGCTTCCCATATGGACGCCATCAAGAAAGGTTGCCCCGGAGAAGAACCCTCCTCTTAACTCGACGTTGCGTCCAAGCTGGCAATCCTCGATTGCAGCCGGCGCTTCCCTGCCCAATTCAGAGCCTGGACCGATTGATGTTTTTGCGCCCGAGATCCTGCAGCCGGTGTGCACCACAACACCCGGCGCAATGCACTCGGGATTCACGGATACATCCACCTCTACGGAAAGCGGGCATGGAAGCATTACGCCTCTGTCCAGAAGCTTCTGAACTGCCGGGGTTATCTTCGATGCATCACTCATTCCAATGCTCCACTGTGTTGCGGTTGGCTGGGTTATGAAGTTATCAAGCTAAACTTCAAAGACTCCAAACCTCATAGAATTCTCTTTTCGTGCGAGTATACGTCAGTTATTACTGCGATTGCGATATCCTAATTTAATCCTTCACTTACGCCGTGGCAGAAGGCAGGAAGTCAACCAAAGCCTTGGGTTAGAAGGAATGACCAAGGGCGGCACAGGTGCCTGTGTCGCCCTTTTAGCCTGAGCCTCCATTCATGCCGGAGCTCCAGCGCTCCCCGTCCCGCGATTTCGGCGCTACATCCTTTGGAGTGGCTAAAATCGATTTAGAGTCAGAAACGGTATAGCCCTCTCAGCAAAACCCAATTTCGTTTTTTGAGCCTGATTTTTTTCAAATAAGCTATTATGAACGGCTGAGGGTTTCATTGAAAAATATCTGCGTCCGAGGAAATCCTGAAAGGTAAAACGAATCCGGGCCGAATTCTGAGGCCTTAAATCCATAACAGGTTGAAAACAATATGAGTTTACGTTTTTCGAGCCCCAGAATAGTTGTTATCTGCTGGGTAGTGCTGGCAGCAATGGCGCACGCGCAGCAATCCGCAAAGCAGTATCCGGGAACCATCATGCTTTTCGTGGATGCCAGTGACGCACCCGCGAAGCTCTTTCGCGCCAAGCTGATGATTCCGGTCGCTCCGGGCCCACTGACCCTTCATTATCCGAAGTGGATTCCTGGGGAGCACGGTCCAACCGGACCGATCAACAGCTTGACTGGATTAAAGGTCACTGCGGGCGGCCAGGTGCTTCAATGGCGTCGTGACGATGTGGACACCTATGCCTTTCATGTCCTGGTGCCCGCGGGGGCGAAGGAGCTGGAAGTTGCGTTGGATTACGCATCACCCTCCGAAAGAGGCGGATTCACGGCCGGGGCTACGGCCAGCGCGCACATGATGGTGCTGAGTTGGAATTGGCTGCTGCTGTATCCGCAGGGCTACGAGGCCGACCAGATCTTCTATCGGGCCAGTCTGCGTCTGCCCGCGGGGTGGCAATCGGGTTCGTCTTTGCCGGTTGCGTCACGGTCGGGCAATACCGTAGATTATCAAAGCGCCTCGCTCTATACCCTGATCGATTCGCCTGTGATTGCGGGCCGATATTTTCGGGCGCTTCCTCTGACTTCGCCGGGCGCCAAACCTGCGGTTGAACTGGATATCGCTGCGGACAGTGCCGCAGCACTGGAGATGAGCCCGCAACTGGAACAGCATTTCCGGCAACTGGTGGCTGAAGCCACGGGATTGTTCGGCGCCACGCATTATCGCGACTATCACTTCCTGCTTTCCCTGAGCGATCATGTGGCGCATTTCGGCCTGGAGCACCATGAATCCAATGACAGCCGAACGCGCGAGCGCAGCCTCGTTAATCCTGAATTGACATTGCTCATGGCAGCCCTTCTGCCGCACGAATACACGCATTCCTGGAACGGCAAATACCGACGGCCCCAGGGATTGACGACGCCTGATTATTCCGAGGCCATGAAGGGAGAGCTGTTATGGGTGTATGAGGGATTGACGGACTATCTTGGCGAAATTCTCAGTGCCCGCAGCGGACTGCGCACCCCCCAGCAGTTTCGCGATGCGCTGGCAATGACAGCCGCGCAAATGGAGCACCATTCGGGACGCACCTGGCGTCCGCTGATCGACACGGCGATCGATGCCCAGGATCTTTACGATTCTCCTCCAGACTGGAAGAACTGGCGCCGCAGCGTGGATTTTTACCAGGAAGGGGACCTGGTCTGGCTCGATGCGGATATGACCATCCGCAGGTCAACCGGAGGGAAAAGATCGCTCGACGACTTCTGCAAACTTTTCGCGGGTCCGCCCAGCCTGCCGCTGGATCAAGTCCCGGCGGCACGGCCGTATGATTTCAACGAAATCCTGACCCTGCTGAATCAGGTCGCGCCTTATGACTGGAGGAAGTTCTGGGACGATCGCTTGTGGTCGACATCGCCGCATGCTCCTTTGGCGGGCATCGAAGCCGGCGGCTGGAGGGTTGTGTTCAACGAGAATCCTTCGGAGCTGATGCGCGCAAGCGAGGAAGCGGACAGAACGATGGACCTCACCTATTCCCTGGGCATCGTGCTCGAAAACTCGGACGGACGAATCCAGGATGTTGCAATGGATTCCCCAGCGGCCAAGGCGGGAATCGGGCCGGGAATGAAACTCGTTGCTGTGAATGGACGCGCGTGGAACTCCGAGGTATTAAGGGATGCTTTGAGCGCCGCCAAGACAGCGTCCGAACCGTTGCAATTGCTGATTGAGAACAGCGATTTCTTTAAGACCTATGCCGTCGATTATCACGGCGGAAACCGCTATCCGCATCTGGTCAGAAGCGACGACGGACCGGACGTGCTAAGCGAAATTATCAAGCAGCACTCGGAGACGCGATGACTTCTGAAACTCGAAGTCTCCAAGGTGAAGCCTGAACAATAACAGGACAGAGCATGCGACGATTCCGGAGTCCCTTTGAAATCCAGCAGTTTCTCAATAGCCTGAAATATCGGACAGACGGAGGCGCAGTTTCGCCCCTTGTAGTGGAACGCAGGCAGCGCGCCAATTGTTTTGATGGAGCAGTGTATGCGGCCGCGGCTCTGGAGACGCTCGGCTTTCCTCCGCTCATCGTGGATATGGAAGCCAAAAATGATGATGACCATGTAATTGCGGTCTACCGGTCAGGAGGCTGGGGCGCAGTCGCAAAGTCCAACACCACCATGCTCCGGTCGCGCGAGCCTGTATACAAAAGCGTTCGCGAGCTTGTCATGTCTTATTTCGACGGCTACTTCAATGTAGATGGCTACAGAAGCCTGCGAAGCTACTCCGCACCTGTCAATCTGCGGAGGTTCGATTCCCTCTCATGGCGGACTACCGAAAACCGGCTGGAGCAAATCCAAACCTGCCTTCACCATGTCAGACACTATCCGGTCATCAACAGGCAGATGGAACGGGCACTGGCCCGAACCGAATCTGACCTGGTGCAGGCGTGTTTTATGAATTCCAACCGGAAAGGGTTATATCGGCCGCGGTGATTCCTGATTCCAAATGATTTGGGATCAGGAATCAGGAATTTGAAATCAAGTCAGTCTTTATCTCATATCGCCAATTCACCGAGCTTTTTGTTAAGCTACTATCTATGCCCTGTGTGAGGTCAGGTAGATATGGTTATTGAGATGCGCATCATCGGGGATGTCCGAATTCTGGATTGCAGCGGCAAGATCAGGTTGGGCGAGGGAACAATGTCCATTCGTAACGCCGTGCGTGATGCTTTGGCCAGCGGCACGAAAAAAATAATCCTTAACCTTGAGGAGATTAACTATATCGACAGCTCGGGCGTCGGCGAACTGATAGGCGCATACACGTTTGTGGTCAACGAAGGCGGGCGTCTGAAGCTTTTGCATTTAACAAAAAGGATCCGCGAAGTGCTGGCCATTACAAAGCTGCTGACGGTTTTCGAAGTATTTGATGATGAGAAGGCGGCACTTGCCAGCTTTGCCTGATTTTGAAAGGCCGACCTATTTGCCTGCGTGAATGAGTTCCTTATGACGATTCCGTCTATTCTTCACCCAGTTGACGGAGACGAGCAGAAGCGTTCCGATGAACGTCAGCAGAGTGATGGTAGCACCCGAGGCGACTGATCGCGGTGCATACCGCAAAACCACGCGGCTCATTCCCGCCGGCACGACAACTCCGCGTAATGCTCCATCCACCTTGTGAATTTTGGACGGGACTCCGTTTACCTCGGCGATCCAGCCTGGATAATACATTTCGCTCAGCACGAGCAAAGCACGCCCTTCCGACCGGGTTTCCACCTCCATGCGATCCGTCTCATAAGCCCGCACCGTCACCTGGCCGGGTTGACCTGCGCTGTTGCCATCCAACTGCGTTTCGAGCGGCGAATCGAGCATCGCCGTTTGCAGAGGATCGAAATCTCTATTGCAGACCTGCTGCAAAATCTTTTGCTCGGAGAGCTGGATAACGGCGTTGTGAACCAGCCAGGCACGCGGATAACTGGGAAGCAATTCGACGACCTTCCATCCGTCGGACTCGTAGACCGCCTGTCCCGGGGCTTTGCTTTCGCGAAGCAGATACCGCACGTTCAGCAGATCAAGACGCCCGCACTGATGAATCAGCCGGTCATAGGATTTCAGTGCGGTGGCTGACATCCCGCCGGCAGTACACTGCACCTGGTAAACGTCCCCTATGTTGGGTCCATGATCGGTATCCACGTGAACGCGGAAGAGGCCTGGCTGAGCCTTGATAAAAGAGACTGCCGAACGAGTGCTCATCAGCCTTTTCAGATGATCGACACCTTGAGCGCGAACATCGATTACGTTGTAGAAGCTCCAGCTGAAGGCGCCCACGTCACAGAAAGTGAGCGCCATCAACAAGAAAGAAGCGCCAGCCGTGCGATATCCCCGGGCAATGGCAGAAAGCAGCAGGTAACCCCCGGCCAAAAACAGGAACGAGAGGATTGTCCAATCATTTGCTTCCGGCCTGCCAAGCAGAGTAAGCACCCCGACTACAGCCGTGCTGCCGATAGTGCACCAGCGCAAAATAGTCATTAAACCCATTGTTGAGTCCTGGCGACCGGCTCTCAAGAAGAGGGTATCGATCCCGAAACCGGCGAGAATGGCGCCGGCAAAGTGGGTCAGGTAAATAAAGCGATTCGCTTCCCGCGCAATCCAAAGGTAGGGCACCAAAAAATAGGCAAGCCGATGCAAATAAGAATATGAACCCAGTGAATAGAAAAACGAGACAACCGCTGCGCCGGTCAGAAATCGCACGCAACGATTTCCCCAGTTTTTCCAAACGCCGATCACGGCAAGGAGGAACGGTAATATGCCAAAATAGGGGCTGAATCCTTCCCCTGAACCCACGTCAATGAAAGGAAAAAGGAAAGCAAACAACGCGCGCGGGCTGTATCCATTGCGCAGGTAAGCATACGGGATTTTTTCTGTGGCCGCGACGGCCCCAGGCGCTCCTATCCACCGATTCGCTTCCCGGGCATATTCCATTGAAGGAAGGAGTTGAACGGCCGCCGCTGCAAAAGAGGCAACTCCGATGACGGCTAAAACCAGGCCGGCCGACAGCCATTTGTTTTTACTTCCGAAAGAATCCCCTCGATCCTTCGCCGTCGATACTGCATAAAAAGCAGCTGCTGCGATTACAAGCAGGGCATCCATTATGGCAATATGCACCCTGCCGGCAAGCACCGTCATGCCCATTGCCACTGCCGCGTAAAGCGCATATGAGAAGCGCCTCCGCGCATTGTTTTCCTGGAGCGCCTTCACTAGAAAGAGGAATATCAGCGGCAACCATACGGCGGATTCCAACATGTCGAACCAGCCGGCCCTTCCTGTGAAGCCCGCCGCCGAAAAACAGAACCCGGCGAACAAAGCTGCAAACAGGCTTAGTCCAAGCGTCCGCGCCAGGGCGAACATCAGAGCTGCGGCCAGGAGATGTAGAAATACGTAGACGATATGCATCGATCGGGGCGAGAACTGACCATCCCTTGAAAGCAGTAATACCGATGCCCATCTCAGAGGCGAAAATCCCCCAGTCGCCGATTCGCCCACAAAGCTGCGGCCGCCCTGGACGTAGGGATCCCAGAGGGGAATGTGGCCATGTTTCAGGCTGTAGGTAATATAGTTGTACCAGGGAAAATCCATGGCTGCTGTATCAAAGCCGGTCAGGAGCGAAAACTGCGGGCTGAAGAGAATCGGAGTGCAAAAAAAGACCACAAGCAAACAGAGCATTAGCAGAGACGTCCCCGTTCGTTTTAAAAACATCGGTTCTTCCCCACTCTCTTTTTAAACCTATTTTTTAGATTTATTAGGTCGGTCTGTCAAATTATTACGTGCCGGAAAAAAATCTCCTTGGGTTGTCCACTAGAATTCTCCGGATCTGTTCATCCGTCACTCCGGCCCTTTTCATTTTAGGAAGCAATTTCTTGAACAGGTAGTCAGGATACCACTCGGCGTATTGCGGAGGCAGAGTCCCCGGTCTACCGAGCCAGACAAAAATACAATCGTGAGAAATCATGATTCTATCGCCGTAACCGCGCGCCACCAGGGAAACGATATTGTCTTCCGCGGCTGTCGACATCAGCGGATTGACCCTGTCGAAACCAAGATAGAAGCCGGGCTTCTCCAGCTGACGCAGAGCGTAATCAATGCTCTCCGAGTTATTCTGATGCCCGATCATGATCCCGCCGGGATCGGAGCCAAGCCTGAGGAACAGGTCTTGCTGATCCGGCCCGACTGTTGCCGCCTCGGTATGGGTAATGATAGGAACTCCCGTCTCCTTCGCGGCCTTCACGGCAGCCTGAAAGACGGTCGATTCATAATCGCTGATGATCGGATCGCCCGTCGCAACCTTAATGACTCCCGCCTTGACCCCGGAGCCCCGGATGCCAAGATTGATCTCGGTAGAGAACAATTCATAAATGTCTTCTTCAAGGTTCCGCCCTCTCATCGTCGATTGCCACCTGTAGTAGCCGCCGGCGCCTACGCTTTCCGGAAAAAGACCTGTCGCAGCGATGATGTTTACGCCGGACTTTACTGAGAGGTTTTTCAGCAGAATGGGATCACGGCCGCCCACATCCGCTGCAGTGGCGTCGACGATCGTCTTCACTCCAAGCTTTTTCACGTCGTCCAACACCTTGAGGCACACTGCCTCGGCCGCGTCCCGGTTGTAGGGCGTCAGGCTGTCATCCGCGAACCAGCCCGGATAGGCAAAGGTGAAGTGCTCGTGCATGAGGGTTATGCCAAGTCTGTCCGGAGAGACCGGTCCGGTCACCGTCATTATTGTCTTTTGCATCGCTTTATACTCTCAAAAATATTTGTTTTTGTCTCTTTGAGACTTTGGACCTCAGATTTGAAGCTAATTCGATGGCAACAGCGCTGATCATCGCAGTTGGTTATTGCCTAGTCCGGTTTGGGAAGAGCTACCTATCCCTCAATGAGTATTTCAGGCAATTGATCGGGAAACCAAATAGAGTTTTAATAGATGCTGTTTTGAGATGTTGTGCTTGACCTCCGGATTGTTTTTGAGGACCGGAGTAGTTGTTGAAGTAAAGAACACAGAAGTAAAGACGGGGGACGGGAATCCGAATTATGAGTCCTCGTCCCCCGAAACACTGATGGCTCAACAGGGCTTGCATTAGGTGGTAGGGGGATTTCGGAACCCGATAGTTGCATAAAGAGGGATTGGGATCGCGGAGATCTCCTGCGAGGAAACAAATAGAGGGCGCCGGCTGAAATAATCGGCGCCCTTTTTCTTTTTCCTGAAAATGATACAATGTTTGATTTCGTGGAGCTCAGTTGATGCCGCTTTATGAATTTGAATGCCTTCATTGCGGATTTGAATTTGAGGCGCCGGTGCAAAGGGCTCCGGAAAAAGCCCGAGTGAAATGCCCGGCGTGCGACAGCTTAAGGCTGGAAGAAAAAAATTTCAAGCTTCGCTTCAAGCTCCAAGTCCGGCAACTGTGCGCCTAGTGGTGGCTGAAGCCTGCTGCGCTGAACGGCCGGGAGCCGTGAATCCGAATTCCCCGTTCTCCGTTTCCCGTTGGATCTGATATCAATTATGTTTTTCACCGGGAACCGGAAATTGAAAACCGGGAACCTATGGAAAGGTGAACAGAATGGAAATGACAGTTGATTTTCCGGGAGGAGTCCGAGTGCGGGCCCATTTCGGATCGTTCGTGGTTGAGACTGACCAGCCGAAATCCGGCGGCGGAGAGGAGTCGGCCCCGACCCCGTTTGAGTTGTTCCTGGCATCCCTGGCGACGTGCGCAGGGGTGTATGTCCTGGGATTCTGCAAAATGCGCGGGATCCCGGCAGACGGAATACGGCTTGTGCAAAAAGTCGAGCGAGATCCTAAGACGAAGATGGCCAGCAAAGTCAGGCTGGAGATTCAGCTTCCTCCGGAGTTCCCCGAGCAATATACTTCAGCCGTAATCCGGGCTGCCGAATCATGCCTGGTAAAAAAGCACCTAGAGCATCCACCTTCCTTCGAGATAGTCACAACCAAGTAATTTCAGATTCCTAATTCCAAATCTGGAATCTGGAATTGAATTGGTGCCCGCGGCATCCCAAACTCCAGGTTGCAGGCCCAGCCGGGTTGGGAAGCTGTCAGCTATTAGCAAAAACGCTTTAGCTGAAAGCTGACGGCTGATCGCCGATAGCTGTGTCAGCCTTTTATCCACCAGAGCGTGCCGTATGTCGTATCTTCGAGCGCGATGTTTTTCTTCCTGAGTTCGTCTCGAATCCTGTCCGCATCCAGATAATCCTTCCGCTCCCGAGCCTCTTCCCGGCGGCTTACCAGGGCTTCTATTTCCGGGTCTTCGCTTTCCGCCCCTGCCGGATTGAAATCCAAAAGCGCCAGAACAGAATTGATTGTTGTAAGAACATCCAGCAGGCGAGAAGCGTCCTTTCTCGAAAGACCTTCCATGGAGAAGTGCTGGTTTACTTTTCTAATCAGTACAAAAATCGCGCCCAATGCCATGGGCACGTTCAAGTCGGCTTCAATCGCGGTTTCGAACGAAACAAGCATTTCCTCGGCCATGCCCCGTATCTTGTCTGTTTCGCGTCCGTCGTGGCATCGCCGGAGCTTTCCCACGAATGCGTCGATTCTCTTCAATGCCGCTCGGGCGGCCATCAATTTGTCCTCGGAATAGGACAGGGGCTGCCGATAATGCGTGGAAAGAAGAAGGTACCGGATTTCCCGAGCGGAGTATCCCAAATTCATAAGGTCCTTGAGGGTCACTGCGTTTCCCGCGGAACGGGACATCTTCCTTCCCCCGGCCAGGACCAGTTCCGAGTGCACCCAATATCTCGCAGGACCTTTTCCGTACAGGCACTCGCACTGGGCAATTTCATTATCGTTATGCGGGAATAAAATATCGCTGCCGCTCGTGTGAATGTCGAACTCCTCACCCAGATATCGAGTGGACATGGCAGCACATTGCACGTGCCAGCTGGGCCTTACATTGCCCCAATCCGTTTCATAAAAGATGTCCCTGGCCATCTCAGCAAGCGTGGCCCGCTTGAACAGCGTGAAATCCCGTGGATCGTCCTTGTCATACTCATCGAGATCCACCGTCGCGCCCACTTTTATTTTCGACAAATTCAAACCGCTCAGCGCTCCATACTTGGGAAACTTGCCGATGTCGAAATAGACGCTGCGCAGCCTTTCATACGCATACCCTTTGTTCATCAACTGGCGCGTGAATGCCACCATGTCATCGACATGTTCTGAAGTCCGCGGATATTTCCAGGCGTGCTTGACCGCAAGCTGGTCCAGGCATTCCATAAACTCTCTTGTGTACCGGTCCGTTAATTCCCTGAGTGGCATCCCCTGTTTGATCGATTCCTGAATGGTGTTGTCGTCGAGGTCCGTTACGTTCATGACGTGTTTGACCTCGAATCCGCAGTACTCGAGAGAACGCCGCAGAAGGTCGGCCACAACAACGCGCCGCAGCAACCCGAGCGTGGGCTCCGCACTGACCGTTGGCCCGCAGGAGTACATTGTGACTTTTCCCGCAACGAGCGGCTGAAATGGTCTCTGTGCCCTGGTCTGTGTGTCATACAGCTCCAACTTCGGTTCGCGGCGAGTCACGGACGCCGAAGTCCGGAACAGGGTCGTGCTGAGGTAGCGCTCTCCTCCGTCCGGGAGAACCACCACGATCACTCCACTGGGCAATACCTTCGCCAGCTGAAGGGCAATGCAGGCCGCGGCACCGGAACTCATTCCGACAAACAAACCCTCTTCCCGAGCCAGGAGTCGCGAAGTTTCGTAGGCATCCTCGTCTTTGATGTTCACTTTTTCGGTCAGGAGTTTTCTGTCGAATATTCCCGGGCGGTAGGCCTCTTTCATGTTTTTGAGGCCTTGTATTTTGTGACCGAGATACGGTTCCACCCCGACGATTTGAATCTCCGGCTTCAGTTCCCTGAGCCGGCGGCTCGCGCCCATCAATGTCCCCGAGGTCCCCATGGTCGCGACCAAATGAGTAATCCGCCCCTCAGTCTGTTCCCAGATTTCAAGAGCCGTACCGTTGTAGTGAGCCAGCGGATTCGCCGGATTGTTGTACTGGTCGGGGATGAAATATTTGCCGGGTTCTTTGCGTTGCAGACGATAGACTGCCTCAATGGCGCCGTCGGTGCCGAGCCGTGCCGGAGTGCGCAGAAAATCCGCGCCCAGTGCAGCCAGGATCTGGCAGCGCTCCTGGCTGACCGCTTCACTCATGGCAAGCAGAATCCTATAGCCCTTGACTCCCCCCACCAGAGCAAGCCCTATCCCTGTGTTCCCGCTCGTGGCTTCAAGAATCATTTTGTCGCGCGTAAGTTCGCCTGAAGCTTCGGCCGCTTCGATCATCGATTTTGCAATGCGGTCCTTCACGGATCCGCCGGGATTGGCAGATTCGATTTTTGCCCAAATCTCGACATTGGGATTCGGACAGATTCGCCGGAAGCGGACAAGCGGAGTGTTTCCTATGAGGCCAAGGGCGCCGTCGGAAAATGTGAGGGCTTTCATGGCTTCGAAGGCTATCACGGAAGCCAAGGCGTGGCCACCATGAAGTAAAACGGTGACAGCCACCAATGTCCCCAAGATGATGCCAATGCTGGGGACATTGGTGGCTGTCACCGTTTTCCCCCATTGCCCAGAGCAAACCGATACGCTACGATCATGCACTGGAAAGGAACAAATGGGAGTCCCAATATCGCAGATGCTGGCCGTATCGGCATATGTGCTCAGGCAAAAGGCCGCGGGAAAGAAGCGATTCCCGCTGGTTCTGATGCTTGAGCCGCTATTCCGCTGCAATCTTGCATGCGCCGGGTGCGGCAAAATTCAGTATCCGGCACATATCCTGAAACAACATTTGTCTCCAGAGCAATGCTTTAAAGCTGCCGAAGAATGCGGCGCTCCGATGGTGAGCATCCCGGGAGGCGAACCCCTGCTGCATCCACAAATTGAAGAGATTGTCCGAGGACTCGTCGATCGCGGGAAATACGTCTATTTGTGCACCAACGCCCTTATCCTCAATGAAAAGCTATCCTCTTTGAGGCCAAGCAACTACTTCACAATCAATGTCCACCTGGATGGGCAAAAGCAGTTTCACGACCGTTCCGTGTGCCGTGAAGGGGTGTACGACAAGGCTGTCGAAGCGATCCGGAAGGCGGTTCAGATGGGATTCCGGGTGACGACCAATACCACGCTCTTCAACGACGCAGACCCTGTCAGCGTGCGCGCTTTCTTTGACGATATGATGGCGCTCGGAGTCGAGGGGATGACGCTTTCTCCCGGCTACCGCTATGAGAAAGCGCCGGACCGGCAGCATTTTCTGGACGCCGCCGAAACCAGGCGGCTGTTTACCAGGATTCTGAGCAACCGCAAAAAGAATTGGCGGTTTAACCAAAGCCCTCTATTTCTCGAATTCCTGATGGGCTTGAGGAACTATCCCTGCACTCCGTGGGGCATGCCCAGCTACAGCCTCTTTGGCTGGCAGAAACCTTGCTATCTGCTGCAGGACGGGTATTTTGAAACCTACGCCGAACTGCTGGAAAAAACCGAGTGGCACCGGTACGGTGCGGAATCAGGCAACCCCCGCTGCGCGAGTTGTATGGTGCACAGCGGATACGAAGCCAGCGCCGTCAATGACACCTTCGGTTCTTTTCGAGGACTTTGGGACACTATCCGTGCGATGATTTGAAATTCGAGATTCGAGATTCGAGCCGATAGGTCGTATGAAGGCCCTTTTCAAAAATGGGAACTCCTTCCACGGATTCTCCGTTGCGTCCGATAAGTGGTAATTTGTCAACTGTACGCATTCGGTCCGGCGATTTTCCACGCCAGACTTTGCTATATCATGGCTTTTCAGCGAAGGAGTTAGACTGTCGGGCGAGCTTCAGCCTTTCAGCGCAGTTTGGCGTTTGTCTTTTTAGCTCAGGAATTCCTGTTCGTTCCGTAAGGCAGAAGCATGCAAAGGAGAAAATATGAAGATATCCATCCGTATACTTGCTCTGATGATTTTTGCATCATCGGCGTTCGCTGCCCAGGTGTTTCGCGTGGAAGACATGCAGAAGCTTTCGCGCATCGGCGGGCCGAGGATATCGCCTGATGGAAGATGGGTTGCATTCACGGTGACTCGCAGCGACGTTGCGAAAAACAGGTCCGTGACAAACGTGTGGAGGGTCGCCGCCACAGGCGGGGAGCCGCAACAGCTTACTTTTGCCGAGCAGGGGTCCAACACAGATTTGCGCTGGTCGCCCGACGGGTGGTTTCTTTATTTCGTCAGCTCGCGCGTCGACAATAAGCCCCAGATCTTCCGCCTGTCGATGGCCGGTGGCGAAGCCTCCCAAATCACAAATGTTCCCACAGGTGTTGCAGGCTACGTGCTCTCTACCGATGGGAAAACAATTGCCATCAAGGCCAGTGTTTTCCCCGCATGCACGGACATGGCCTGCAACGAGAGAACAGCCAAGGAACGTGCCGAGAATCCTGTTAAGGCTCGAATGATCACCACCATTCCGTTTCGACGATGGGACAACTGGGTCGACGGAATGCGGAATCACATTTTTATCATGCCGGCTGAAGGCGGCACTCCGGTCGACATCACACCCGGGGATGTCGACTCGCCGATCTGGACTGAAGAAGACAGCGAGGAAATCGCATTTTCTACCGACAGCCGTGAAATCTGTTTTCCCCGCTATGTCGAAAACGAGGCGCTCTCCGGAAATAGCGATCTGTTCGTGATTCCCGTGACCGGCGGTTCGCCGAAACCTATTACACAAAACAAGTCCATGGACCGCACACCGCTATACTCTCCCGATGGCCGTTATATTGCGTATAGCGCCACGCTCCGGCCAATGCAGGAGACGGACCTTGTGCGCCTGTTTCTTTATGACCGAACGACGGGCGAACACAAAAACATATTCGAGGCCCTGGACCGATCCGTGGATTCCTACCAATGGGCGCCGGACAGCAAAAGCCTGTACATCACGTTCGAGGACCGCGGTCAGTCGCCGCTTGCGCGCCTGGATATCGCGACGCTCAAGCTGACCCGGCTCGTCGAATCCGGGACCACAACCGACGTGGACATCGCGCGTGACGGTGCATTTGCAGTTTTTTCAAATTCGGATCTTTCACACCCGGCGGATTTGTACGGGTTGAACCTCAGGGTTGCGGGCGGAGCTCCAATTCAGCTCACTCAGATGAACGCCGCCGTTCTGAAAGACATCGAATTCGGAGAAGCGTCGAGTTTCACCTTCAAGGGCTGGAATGGCGAGGAAGTTCAAGCGTGGCAGCTAAAGCCTCCGGCATTTAATCCGAACAAAAAATATCCGTTGCTCCTCCTGATGCACGGAGGGCCCGAAAACTCCTGGGGCAACTTGTTCCACTATCGCTGGAATGCCCAGTTGTTTGCAGCGGCGGGATACGTTGTGATTGCACCGAATTTTCACGGATCTTCGGGGTTTGGCTTGAAGTTTATGGACGCAATTAAGGGGCAGTGGGGAGGCGCGCCGTATGAAGACCAGATGAAGGCGGTGGACACGGCGCTTACCTGGCCCTTCATCGATTCCACACGCCTGGCGGCCGCAGGCGCGAGTTACGGCGGGTATATGGCGAACTGGGTTGAGGGCCATACCGACCGCTTCCGCGCAATCGTATCGCACGACGGCCTGTTCGACATCATAGCGATGTCTTACTCGACGGACTTTGTCGGCGGGATTCAGCAGGAATTCAAAGGCTCGCTGTTTGAAAATCAGCCGGCGCTGATCGATCAGGCTCCGGCAACGTATGCTTCAAGCTTCAAGACACCCATGCTGATTATCCACGGCGGAAACGATTATCGGGTTGATCCAAGCCAGGGCTTTGCGATGTTTCAAGCTCTTCAGGCGAGGCAGGTTCCTTCGAAACTCCTCTTCTTCGAGCAGGAAAACCATTGGGTTCTCAAGCCGGCCGACAACATCCTGTGGTATCACACGGTATTTGACTGGCTGGATGAATGGGTGAAGCCGGACCGCACCGAATATGAAAAGCGCCTGCAGGCCGTCTCCGCCACCGTTGCCGGGCCGTGAACAGTAATTTTCAGGATCGGAACATCGGAACCGGAGAGGCAAGCAGATAGGACCTCGAGTGTCGTGCTTGTGGGGCGTGTTATTTTTTCAAATGCGCCCGGAGTACTTGAACCCCCAACCCGCTGATTATTAGTTGCCAAAGGCCGTTTCTTTGCCGTGTCGATGCGCACTGCTTCTTTGTTTACTGAGTGTCATTATTAATATTTAGTGGGCGTGCCGTTTTCGTCATAGTAGCTAAGTGCCGTGTTTGCCGGCCGGCCCGAGCTAATCAGGATGAACTGAGTGGTGCACCCGCCCCCATCGGCGATCTGGGGAAAAACGATATAGGAATATGGGGACTGGAAGCTGTGAAAAAATAGGAAATTAGGAAATTCGCCTCAATATTTTCAATGATTTACACGTGCCAAATGGCCGGATTCGGGATTTTTTCACAGCTTCCAGGCTACGTAATTCCCACTTAACATTAATGGACCGAGCCGCTGGCAGCACAATAAGTGCGATGCTCGATTCAAGCGTGTGTTGAATTCGGGAATTGCATAGCCTGTCCCCTTATTTTTTGCCCAAAAATTGATCGCCAAGATTCCTCGCACACGGAGATGGAGAGTGACAAATCCTGGGAAGCAAATCATGGCAGCATCCTTATGTCTCAGGGATGTTGCATTTCCCGAACTCTTTCGCAAGAATGCTGCCGCTTGATTTATCTTGCAGAAAAACAAAGAAGTCACGGATAAAGAATCTACGCTTTTTTCCAGACTTCGCTGGAAAAAAGAGGTGCTCCTTCGTCGCACAGTTGCACTGATCATTGAGGACAGGGTAAGAAGTACCGCATGAAGACCATTGATGAATTTACCGGCTAC
>Ga0187861_10002699_pt1 | contig 16399 bp, 20 predicted proteins | sample June2016WEW_10_1_3_FD_132986 | JGI IMG/M metagenome (GOLD analysis project Ga0187861, IMG submission 132986) | Peatland microbial communities from SPRUCE experiment site at the Marcell Experimental Forest, Minnesota, USA - June2016WEW_10_100 | ecosystem: Environmental > Terrestrial > Soil >...
ATATTAGAGCGGCTAGTCTGAGCCAGTCATTGATAAGTAAACTGATCGGCTGGTGAAGTTGCGGATGTGCCGCCAGGTGTGACAACAGTGACGTCAATGGTAGTTCCGGGTGGATATTGCGGGCTTCCCGCAGCTATAACTGTAGAACTGAGTACTCTAAATCCATATTGCGACGGTTCAGAGCCAAAGTATACATTGGTGACTCCGGTAAAGCCGGTTCCGCGGATTAACACTCCAATACTTTGCCGGCCGGATGAGGGTGAGATGGAGGTAACGGTTGGTCTTGAATAGGTCTGTGAGCCGCAATTGCCGGTAGTAGTTGAACCAGATGGGCAAAAAGTAATACACTTGCCATTCTCGCAATCTTGTCCCGCTCCACAGACAACCCCACATGATCCACAATTTTTCAAAGAATTCTGGGTATTGGCACAGGTTCCACCGCAGTTAGTCATACCGGACGAGCAACCGCAAGTACCTCCAGAGCAACTTTGTAGGCCTGGACATACATTATTGCACGATCCACAATTGCTGGAATCGCTCTGGGTATTGGTACAGGTTCCACCGCAGTTGGTCTGGCCCGAAGAACATACAGTACTAGACCCAGCTGAAGTGGGTGAAGCCAAAGTGGGTGCAGCTCCCGGGATCCAACATTGCGCATTATTGCATTGAGACCCGGCCGGGCAGATCCGTCCGCAACCTCCACAGTTATTGTTGTCGGATGTGTCATCGACACATTGTCCGTTACACTCAATCTGGCCCTGAGGACATTCCAGAGTGTTAATATCCTCCATGCCCACACAAACCGAATTGGTACATTTGGAGTAGGCCTGGCAGACATTTCCGCAACTACCGCAGTTCATGTTGTCAGATGTCAGATCGGCGCAGTTCCTGTCAGAACACTCAGTTTGTCCCGGAGGACATACCGTACTCGTATTCAGACATTTCGAATTCCTGCATATGGATCCGGTCGGGCAGGCATTTCCACAACTACCGCAGTTATTGATATCTGATGTGAGATCAGGGCAACCTCCATTACAGAGTGTTTGTCCACCCTTGCAACCGCATTGTCCGTTGACGCATGGTTGTCCAGAATGGCAGGTATTGCCGCAGGCTCCACAATTCCCTATGTCTACGGAGAGATCGCTGCATTGACCGTTACACGAGGTTAACCCTTGCCGGCACGTTCCTCCCGGGGTCAAAGGAGAAACCGTTGTAGGTAATGTTATGGAGGAAGTGGCGAGATCTGATGAGGATTTCAATTTTGTCGATGTTGAACTGCATCCCGCAATCAAGACAACCGCTATGATCAGGATTGCAAGAACCACGCGTTTGGACAGCATTAGCCCCAGTATATATCCCACAGATTATTTAGGTTTCTATTTGATTTACTGACTGCCCGGACTACGGGCAGATTCTAAAGAATTGATAAAATTGGTTCTGTTGCATCTTGGTGTTTTGTTGCGTTTGAGGGAAATTTATATACTCTACATTGAAGTGTTCCGGCGGTATCGTCCCCATTAAGTCCCGTTAACGCAATAGCGCCGTGTGGCTGATCATGCGTGCAATATTGCGTACATCCCATTTTTGAGGATGGGGGGTATCAGGCATACCCCCCCACCAATTATTTTTCCGGAGGGGGTAACCCCCCTTCCGATTTTTTTCGGGCCCGATCAGACCCCCCCTCCCAATCAGGGCCGGGATGCTGGTGCACGACAGAGAATTTACAATGAGCGGGAGCCGGGCGGACAAATTCCGCAACTGGTTTAATAACGATAGGAAGATCCAGAAACTCGGATACAAGACCCCAATGCAGATTATGAAGGAAAAACAATTTGTTAAAAAAAATTTAATAAAGCATATCAACTTGTTTAAACATTAGTACAGTTGAGATAAATATAATGAACCGTAATTATCTGGATTTTGAAGTTAAAAAAGAAATATGGAATAGTTATTTGTTAACCGATGGTGTTACTATAACTCTAAAAGTTGTCCTTATCAATATTTTAATGGAAGGCTTGGATCAACTTGGAAACCCCAAATTCGGTTTTCAGATGAATAATGTAATTGGTGTAAGATTGCCAGCAGAGTGGACACAATTACCGAAAGAAGATGATATCCCAATTGAAAAAAGTCTCGATGACTGGAATGAATACAAAACAAGTAATGGATATCTATTGAAATTTAAACCAGTTATATCTCAAATTACAAGAACCGGCACCTGTGATCCGATGGGAAATCCAATTTACGTAATTCAAACAACACCAATGGTTAAGTTTAGTAAAATTTAATTAATATCATCATAATATACGTGGTACTAACGATGTTTGTTCTCGTTCAAAATTCTTCTATCAGCGCTTTATCCGGCTCTCCAAAAAGTGTTCGTATAAATAGTAACAGTGATGGATTTATTGGATATAATTCTGTCATCAACCCAATTGTATATGAAAAATCAATAAATGTTGAATCGCAGATAAGAACTTTTTTTAATAATTTAAATACAAAAATGTGTATTATTGATGAAGAAGAAATTATTGGTTATTTATTGACTCTTTCTAAAGATATCGATGAATTAATAGAACCTTTTTTGTTTACTAATAAAATTGTTAGAGATACCTTTCAAGGCAAAATCAAAATTTTTGTTAAAAAATATGATGATCCAGAAACCAATGATCATTTTATTTCAATTGATATAAGACAGAATTCCTATCCAGAAAATTTTATTGAACAAATATGGAAAGTTCGAGACATCTTTTCAGAACATTTCCAAAATAACGACTGGATTTTAATTTCTACTGATTTTCATCCATTGTCTTGATTATTATGGTTTACCAATGGTATGATTATTTAATATTTGCAAGAAATTTACGTACCAACCCTGCCTTTATTGAATGTACCTGTGATAAAGAAACACTTAATCGATGTATTGTAAGTAGGGCATATTACGCAGCATTCCATTATGCAAAAGATTGCGCTGAAAAAAAGCAGGGATTTAAATTTAGAACCGATGGAATCCACGATGCCGTAAGAAATTGGTATTGGTCTCACAACAAAAAAGCTGCTTTTAATGATTTGCGTGATTTGAGTAAACTGAGAAATCATTGTGATTACGATGATGTTGTTCCAGATTTAGACAATTTAATTGTAGGGAGCTTAAAAACAGCCGAAAGGATTCATCACGAAACATAATTTGGAGGTAATAAATGTCACAAAAGCAGAAGGGAATAGAATTTGAATCTGAGAATGATCCAAATTTTAAAGTACAGCATATCGACGGGATTGTAGGTAACTTAAATGCAACCGGTGGACGAATGGCATTCTATATTGACATTCCCCAAGTAGAGACAAACATCAAAGAAGGACAAGCGATGCCCGAACTTACAGTTAATACAGTTAAAAGAATTTTTTTAATCGATATTAGGATGAGCACTGAAAACTACAAATCTATCGCGGAATGGATGAAGAATAATGTTGATGCATATGAAAAATTGGTTCAATCCGGTGCTAAACCGGCAGATACTTTGACATCCTATCAATAATTTTTTTCCCTTTTGCATTGGACACGATGTCATTTTACACCACCGTATGGGAGATACCCCCCCTTGGGATGGCGGAGAGTTGCCGAAGATAACCTCTCGGTTTTCCGGATCACCATCCAGACCCGGGACCTTAGGGGACATTCACTCCCCACTTTATGGTTCTCCGTCGGAGACTTTCTTTGGCAAACATGGGTGCTGCCTCCCGGGAGGTCATAATTCGCAAAAATGAGACATTAATTCCCCTGTTTTCGCTCATTTTTACGTCGGAGAAAGGGAGGTCGTATTTAGCGGTGTTCCAGCAGGCGATCACGGTCCGGATCGACCAATAGTGGGTCAAAACGAAAAGAACCCCTGTTTTGGGTGTCGGGTTCACGTCGGAGAGGCGGGATTCTACGTCGAAGAAATCTGAAGATTTCTTCTCCTCCTCCAGGTCTGATAACCTGTCGGACGTCGGAGAAAATATTCATTCACGGTGAGGATATATGCCCGACCCCCTGTTTGTGAAAAACCTCCGGTGGATCGCATCAAACAGGGGCGTGTCGGATCTCAAACGGGGCTCAATTTGGGCTTTGTTTGGGTTTTACCGGGAAACGGAGGCCGTAGCGTGCCCGGATTTGAGTTTGTCAATTCCGGGAAAATAGTGGTTTTGGAGGGTAGTTTCAGGGATGAGTTTCGGGAATTTTGGGGAAGATGCGTTGGGATTGGGAGCTGGAATATTTTTTTTATATGGATCGGAAAAAAATTTTTTGCTTTGTGAAAGAATTTTACCAGCTTGGGAAAAATTTCCGGATAAATTTTGCATTGCGAAAAAAATTTTGAAAAATTTTTCTCGAAAAAATTCCTACGAAAATCAAATTCTTTCAAATAAAAAAAATTCGGCAGAGGCTTCAACCTTTCGCAGAAGTCCGCGTTCGTAACACTCATCAAATCGTGCGAGGTAATTCACCTTCAAGTGTGATCGATTATTTCACGAACGACCGGTAAAAAGGTTCGCCAGATCCTTTCATTGATGTAATTTTTTCCCGGATAAGGACCAGGACATGGGCTTCCGCAGAAAGTGCACGCGAGATTTGTTCACGTTCCATGAACAAAATGTTTGCGGATCGTGAACGAACCGGTATCATTCATAGGCCGCGGACCTGCCTCTATTAGTGGGGGTCTGGCCTGGGAGTCCAAACCGCACCTGCTCACAAGATCTGTTTAACTTTTTACAGCCAGACCCTGCTTGAAAATTTTTGAACAAGGGTCGATTGAAAATTTTCGATCGCGAAAACGATCGCGATAAAAAAATTTTGACCGCGATCAATCCGGAAATCCGGAGGTCGCTCACGTCTGGCAGACCTTTATTTCTCATGGAGATTTTTCACGCCCGCAACCGCGATCACGATCGCATTTGAAAAATTTCAAACGCAATCATTGGGTCGATTGAAAATTTTTGATTGCGATCATGATCGCGATCGTAAAAAGTTAAACATGTTTGAATCGGAAAAAGTTAAACAAATATTCTATTAATCCTTTGAAAAAAAAGTAATACATTCATCAGCCATAATGGGAAATTTCGTCATTCCATCAATGCAGAGAGAAAGGTCCTCTTCAGAAATCCCGGTATGCCTGTTTCCGGTGATCGATTTCAAGGACATGGATGATCAGGACATCATTATGGATTGACAGCAGGGCACGGACATCCCTTCTGACCCTCAGAGAATACACCGGATGGTTTGGATTTGATGCCTTCATTTTTTTGATGAACTGATACGGGTCTTCCTTGATAGTGTGGATCGCGCTGACAACCTTCCGGGCAATCTCTGGCGGTAATCTTTCCAGATCCCGGTCTGCACGATTGGTATATTTCACCCGGTACGGGCTCATTTAACTCCGTATTTCTTCCTGATATCCTCTTCCGGAATCAGATTTCCTTTTTTGATGTCATCGAGGCCTTCTTCCAGACCTTTGATAGCATCCGCACTGAGCGGCTCATCGTCAACGGCGAGATTCACCAGGCGTTCGATGACATCGTTGTACGATTCCTTCGGATTCCGCTTCAGGTTATTCAGCTGGGTTTTGAGATCTTCCCGGATGTAAATTGAGCTCGCTGCCTGCATAGTAATACCTATAGGTTACTATAGGTATTAAATCAGCTATTAGCCCGATGGCACCAGTGTAACATACATGCAGGATCTTAAAATTTTTACAAAAAATTCCGGGCCGGTTCAAACAATTTTCTGGACTTACCTGGACCGGTCCCGGAAATTTTCCAGAATTCCCCCAAGCCAATCTGAATATTTTTTTAAAAATAATCAATACATTCATCAGCGATGAGGGGAAATTTCGTCATGAGAATATGCGGTCACACATACTGATTCTGGTTCTTCTTATAGCATTCCTGTTCATTCCCGTAATCGTCTGTGCCGAAGATGCTACCGAATGGACTGTCCGGGGACTGGCGGCCCTTGATGCAAAGAACTATCCGGATGCACTCACGTATTTCAATAACGCCCTGGCACTTGACAATAATTATGCCTCCGCGCTGTCGGGAAAGGCAGTCGCACTCAATGGCCTCGGGGATTACACCAATGCCCTGGACGCGGCAAACCAGTCCCTTGCGATACGGTCCCAAGACCCGAATGGCCTCAACGCAAAGGCTCTTGCGCTCTATCAACTCCAGAGATATGACGAGGCGGTTGTTGCGTACGATAACCTGTTTGTCGTCCAGGTCAACAACATGGACGCCTACTGCAAACAGGGCTATGCATACCAGATGATAAACAAGTCAGAAAGCGCGGTGGTATCGTATAAACAATGTACTCTGCTTGATCCCCTGAATATCGAAGCCTGGAACAACCTTGGTCTTACGTATATGGCGCTCGGAAACTATGATAACGCGCTGTCAGCCTTTGATTCAGCGACCAGTGTAACGGTCAATAATGCCACCACCTGGAACAACAAGGGAAAAGCACTTGTTGCGCTGGGAAGGACCACCGATGCCCTGCAATGCTTCAACAAGGCGATCGCGATCGATCCGGATTTCACGGATGCCCTGAACAACCGGGACAGCGTGAGGGGAAAACTTCAGGTTTTCACCTACCTTGGTGATACAATAACGCCAACACCCACCATCAGCCGGATCGGGACTTTTTACACTACCGCAACGCCGGTTCCCCAGGAGACTACGGTCATGACTGCTGCTCCAACCGGTGAGATAACACAGGAAATACCTTCAACGACAGTAACGGTAGCAAAGAAGACGACGTACTCCCCGTTATCGCCACTTACTCCACTGGGTGCGGTGGCAGTAATTGCCGGTCTGATGGCGATTGTGAGAAGGGCAAGGAAATAATTTTTTTTAGAGGATTCGTTTTTTTGGATCGGTATTCTTCGTAAGCGATGAGCGGGACCCACTCTCTCTCCCAAGGGTGAGGCAACGCAGGGGGAGCATCCCCTTGACCCGCTACCATTTTTTCCACCCTTTTTTCAGATCCTTTTTCGCCAACCTTCTGAGTGGATATCGCATCGTGGGGGATGCCCGAGCGGCGGGGAATTAATCGTCGCATCAGCGAAGAGAGCCTGATGGCTCTCTTCTCGTGTTCCTTCGTCACACAGCGAGGATTGACTGGAGATTGTCGAGAGTCATCAGACTTGAGACAGGAGAAGACCTGCGGTCTTCGAAGAATTCAACAGAGTTCTTCGACTGCGATAGTGTGAGAGTCGAAGAACCTGAAGGTTCTTCTCCCGCTTCACCTCACGTTCCGTGAGGTTCATCGCCCCCACGAGCGATTACGATAAAAAACGATGACCGGAGCCATTCTTTTCTTTACTCTCGTGCTGCCAGGAAATTCAGGAGTCGCGGTTCTGCGTCATGAGGATCCGGTAATGAGGACGTTAACCCTTCCGGTTACCGCCGGGCATATCGCCGCATCACACCACTATAGACCATCACTGCCTTCTCCAGCGAGTCAATGGAAGTCCGCTCGTTCACGGCATGCAGGCTCGAGATCTCCCCCGGGCCGTACTCGATCACGTGAAAGCCGCACTTCCGGAGGTGACGGGCATCGCTTGCCGCCCACTGGACGATGGGAAAGACCGTCCCGCCATATACCCGTTCCACTTCAGCACAGGTGATCGTGACCAGTGGGGACCGGGGGTCCTCGACCGAAGGGGTGAAGGATTCATCAGTTGTCACGGCCGCTGTTCCGGCATGTGCCGATATTCCGGCAAGGAGATCGGCGATGGAACACCCCCACGGGATTCGCATCTCGAGATCGAGCTCGCAGTGCTGGGCCACGACATTTGACTTCTCCCCGCCACGGATTACGCCCGGGTTGAAGGTCAGTTTTTTCAGTACATTGCTGATCCCGGTAATTCCGAATTCCTGCTCCAGTACCCCCGATGACTGCGCGATGATCTCCTGGAGGTGAATATCCACCGGATAATCCTTGTCGTGAAGGGTTTTTATGTAGGCGAGGAATGACATCGCTTCCATGATCGCGCTCACCCCCACCGCGGGATAGAGCGAACCGTGGGCAGGGACACCGGCGAATTCCAGGGAGACCCGGCAGAGCCCTTTCTGCCCGATGCTGGGATGGCGGACAGGAGTGGGTTCGGCAATGATGCAGTCGCACGGAAGGATCCTGTTCCTGGAGAGGAGGTAGCGGATCCCATTCTCCCCGCCGGTCTCTTCATCGCAGACAAAAACAAGCGTTGCCGGGATCTCCTCATTATTGTCTGCAAGCGTTTTGCAGGCAGAAAGGATCGCGGCGCACCCCCCCTTCATGTCCGTTGAGCCTCTTCCCCAGACATAGCCATCTTCGATCGTACCGGAAAATGGCGGTTTTGCCCAGCCATCGGCAAGTGCAGGAACGACATCGACGTGGCCGCAGAGCATCATGTGAGTGCCTGCCGGTTGCGCGACAAGGTTCTCAAGACCCTGCCCGTTCCCGCAGACCAGCGAACGTACACCTATACCGGCGAGGAAGTCCTGTATGTATTCGATGACCCCATCTGTCCTGCCCGGAGGATTTTCGCTCTTTATTCTGACGAGATCTGAACAGATCCGGCTGACATGCATGGTAAAGACTCAGTACCTGGGATCAGTGTTGTGCGCAATAGGAGGAGAACAGGGTGCCAAGGGAAGCGTCCTCATAGATGCTTTTTAAGAATTCCGGCTCGAAGAACTCGTCGATGATGGCGAAGAAGAAGCCCGCAGGGACCGGCTTCTTGCTGTCCGGGTCCGGAACAATCCGGAAACTGCGGTAACTGGCCGGGTCTTCCGTATCGTAGATCATCTGCCAGAGCGAGGGGAGTGCGGCAAATTTTGCCGGCAGGTTCTCACGGAGCCAGTTGATGAAGCCGGGGAATTTTGCCCGGTCGCCTTTCTTCTCCTCGTCAATCCGCCAGCGCATGTACTCGGCGCCGATGATATTTTTCGGTGATCCGTAATTGTAGGCATAGATCCCCGCAGTATAATCGATATGGGCGAGGGAATCGATGAGATAAAAATAGAGGACCCTGTTAAATCCTCCCGTATCCTGGAGCATCAGGGACTTGCCGTAGAGATAATCGAGGACCGTGAGGAATTCATTATCATCCTGCATATCCACAGGTTCGTGCAGGCACCGTAAATAAATTCGCGTCGCGGATTGGGCAAAAGCAAGAATGTACTTTATCGAAAACGGTTTCATGTACTATGATGCCCCCCTCTTGCGCCTCCGAATGGTTCATCAGAACCATGAGGATGAGAAGAACTCGCAAGAGTTCTTCGAATACCACCAGACTCGAAGAATCATTCGGATTCTTCTCGTGTCTCATCTCTGATGAGATTCGACATCCCCCGTTGAGGGACGGGGCGCAGTGCGATGCCTCAGATTAGGTTACAGGTAATTCATCGTCATCATATTGGGTGGATGCCCCAGCGGCGGGGGCGAAGCCCCCGAGAGCGTCAGAATTTCCTGAATGATTTCTCCAGAGCACAGGAAGAAAAAAATTTGTGGGGATTACCGGTAAAACGGCACGCGATCCGCCACGGCTTTCCGGAAGAGGTCTTCGAGCTCTTCCCCGTGTTTTCCCCGGATATCGATATGGTTATCGGTTCGCATCAGGCAGGGCTTGAGTTTGCCGTCCGATGTGACCCTGAGCCGGTTGCAGAATGCACAGAACTCGGTGTTGTGGACCGGGCGGACCACTTCCACCTCGGCCCCATCGAGACAGTATTTCTTCCGGTGGTGCATCCTCCGGGTCACGATCTGTTTTGACCGCATGGCCAGCGCCCGTTCAATCCCGTTTAAGTCCCCGTGGTGTTCGCAGTGGTTGAAGTCCATCAGCTCGATCAGCTGGAGTATGAGGTTCCGGTTTCCCCGTACATAGGCAAGGAAATCGTCGACCTCATGGTCGTTGATCCCCTCGAGTACGACCATGTTGATCTTTACCGGGGTCAGGCCGGCCTCCTGCGCAGCGGTGATCCCGTCCAGGACTTCAGCGAGCTGGTCAAGTCCGGTGATTTTCTTATAGCTCTCTGGGTCCAGGCTGTCGAGACTGACGTTCACGCGTTTAAGACCGGCCTTTTTCAGCTCGTGTGCAAGGCCGGCAAGGAGCGTTCCGTTGGTGGTCAGCGAGGACTCCATGCCGGCTGGTACGGACCGGATGATCTCGAGAAGGTCCGGGCGGAGGAGCGGCTCGCCCCCGGTAAATTTCACGCTGCGGATACCGAAACCAGCTGCCACCCGGAGGATCTCTGCAATATCACCTGCAGAAAGCTGTTCTTTGGATGATTTCTCACCCTCACGGTGGCAGTAGATACAGGACAGGTTACATTGTTTTGTAAGGCTGATGCGGATATTGGTTACCGGCCGGTTGAACGAATCCTTGAGAACCATGGGGTGATGCTCATCCATTGAAATTTTTTGCAACGATATAGAGTTCCGTGCTGCCCTTGCGGGTGGACCTGGTGATGCAGGTTTTCACGGAATAAAAGTGTTTTTTTGTCATGGCATAGAGCTCGGGAAAGTCGGTGCCCTGGAAGGATTTTACCGCGAAATTGCCCCCCAGTTTCAACACTTTGCAGGCAAACGACAACGCCTGCTCATTCAGTTCGATGATCCGTGCCTGATCGTAACTCTTGTGCCCGGACAATTTCGGGGCCGCATCGCAGAGCACGACACTGGCAACGTCGATCAGCGATTTGACCTGCTCAAGGACTTCGGGGTCGTTGAGATCGCCTTCGATCGTCTCTACCCCTTCAAGTCCTGCGATGGGGTTGAGGTCGATGCCGACAACGCGGGCGTCCGTGAGCGTCCGCTCCACCTGGAGCCAGCTTCCCGGTGCCGCTCCGAGATCCACGATATTATCGTCAGGGCGGATAATCGCAAATTTCTTCTGGATCTCGAGGAGCTTGTAGGCTGCCCGTGAGCGGTATCCTTCCTGTTTTGCCCGTATGTATGTCTTGTCATATCCCCATTGTGAACCCATGGTGTGAATCGTTCCTCTCAAAAATCCTTAAGTTAAAACCCAAAACGCTATAATTAACGTATGACGATATACTGTATTAGAGTTTGTTAAGGGGTAACCGATGTTAAAAGCAACTATTGATGCAGACATGTTCAGGGAAGCGATTGAAGCGATCTCGGCTCTCATCCCTGAGTGCCGCCTGCATACGGACGAGAGCGGGCTCTCCACGCGTGCCGTTGACACGGCGAACGTGGCGATGATCTCCCTCACGCTCAAAAAAGAAGCGTTCGATTCGTATAAGGCAACGAAGAGCCAGTTGGGCATCGATCTCATGAAGATGAAGAACATCTTCGGCATGGCCGGAAAAGGCGATCTGATCAGCATAGAGATGGCCGATAATGCCCAGAAAATGTCGATCTCGGTCCACGGCTACCATTACTCGATCACGCTTCTCGATACGAACACGATAAGGAAGGACCCGAACCCGCCGACCATCAGCCTGCCGGGGAAGATCGTGATCAAAGGCCAGGACCTCAACGATGCCATGAAGGCAGCCGCCGTGATCTCGGACAAGATCGCCCTCGGGATCAACCCCAAGGACCAGACCTTCTACCTTGTGGCCGAAGGGGATACCGACCATATCCGCCGCGAATTCTCAAAAGACGAGCTCGTATCGCTCACCCCTGCTGAGGCCCGCTCGCTCTTCTCCCTTGACTATCTCAAAGACATGGGCAAGGTCATGAGCCGGGCTGCCGAAGTTGAGATCTTCCTTGGCATTGACCACCCGGTCAGGTTCTCGTTCGATATCTCGGGTGGCAACGGGCATGTCGAGTACCTCCTCGCACCCCGTATCGAGGCTGACTGATGGAGTATTCCCCATCGGCAAAGGAACTTTCCCATTTTCCCTTTTTAAAAAAAGCCCAGGATCATGTCAAGGGCCGTTTTGCTTCGGTGGATTCCCTCCTTAAGGATAAGAAAGGCGAAGCGCTGATCGAACGCGCCCTTGTCCGTGTCCAGGGAGCGATCACCCCGAAAAAAACGTTTGCACCCGTGGTAACCGGCACACCGGAAGAGGAGATCGCCGGGTATGCCCTCGCCCGGATCATCGTATCCTGCGTCAACGACCGGCAGCTCATCGAACGTTTGACCCGGTATGAGGCGGAGCGGGCGTATTATTTCCTTGTCAAGGAAGAGGACTGGAACCAGAACTACCTGCAGGAGGACGGGGAATACTCCCGGCTCTGTGTCGCGCTTGCCGGGGAACTGGGCATACGGATCACGCAGGACCGGATGCCGCTTGTCGATTACGTGGAGCTGGTATCGCCCCTCCACGAGGACCGGTTCCATCTCGTCAACCGACGGCTGGAGGATGGTTTTGTTGCGATTAAAAAAGATGAGCGGTACGAGCTGGTACGGGAACGGATACGGCTCCTGCTCCGGCGGGATCTTCCGCACAAAGTGCCTGCAGCCCTCTGCGAACAACTCTCACCCCGCGTTGCACAGTTGAAAAAGGTATACCAGGAGCAGATGCTCCAGCAGTTCGGTACGATCGAGGAGAGCGCCTTCCCTCCCTGCATGCAGGCGCTCGTCACGGCACTGACGGCAGGCACCAACCTGAGCCATGCAGGTCGTTTCTCCCTCACAACGTTTCTCCACACGATCGGCATGGACGTCAGCGGCATTGCAGCTCTCTATGCCCGTTCACCGGATTTTGATCCCGAGAAGACCATGTACCAGGTAGAACATATTACGGGCCGCGGGGGATCCGGCACCGAATACACGACACCTGCCTGCGCTGCCATGCGGACGACCGGGCTCTGTGTCCACCGTGACCCGCTCTGCGAAAAGATCGGCCACCCGCTGAGTTACTATAAGGTGAAAAAGAGGGACAGGATGGGGAAAGGCCCGAAGAAAGGGGAAGAAAAAGGAGCGGAAGTACCGACTCCGTCGTCTACGTGACCTTTTCATTCACGAGGTATCCAAAGATCCACTGTTTTTAGAAGTTTGCTCATGAAATCCATGACAAGACACTATTCGACCGATCAACTTTTTCGACCAGTATTCTTTTGGTTTGTTGAAATTCAACGCCCAGAACGCAAACAGAACGCGTCTGGAGCTTTTGTATTTTTCACGGGACCGAAAATGAGAGGTTTTACCAGTCATTTGTCTTTACAGCTAGATTCGAATCCTTGTAATATCATACGGTCAATGGGTTACGTTCTCTATTAAAATTAGAACCCGGAAAAGCAGGACGGGAAGATCCGATGAAGGACTTTTTGTTCCTAAGATCAACCTTGGTAGGACCTTCCTTGATTGACTACATATACAAATGACAATATAAGCATTGGTACCCTCACCATGAGAAACGCCAACAGAACGCAGATATGGCCTTCGTTTTATGTAAAATAAGAAAGATATATCCTGTTCGTGAGGGAAACGTTTTGTAGGCTGGGATTCATAGAGCATATCATGGTGGGAAAATCATGGTAAAAAAATCTAAGTCATCAGTTAAAGGAGTATCTAAAGCATCAGGAGAAGAAGAGACTTTAGCATCCGAAACAGAAGTGTATATACCAATATCCAAAGGTGGGATAATTGATTTTTACTATTTATGTTGCGGACTAGGAATCCTGCTGATGATTATTATGATCATTTTTATCCCTCTCCATTATGTATACCATACTCTATAATTTCAGAGAAGTATGATAGGGTTATCCTAATCTTCCTCCACCTTTTCTTGCCATAGAATGCGGGTATGGGGTTCAATTTGAAGAATTTTTTTCACCTGAACGACAGATGCCGAACCTCATCCTTCCGTATCTGTCCACAGTCCGGGCAGATCCAGGCAACCGGAACAAACTTCCCATTATCCCGTTTGTAGAGCCGTTGCATCGTGTGTGCGCGATCAGAGTGCTTGCAGAGCTTGTGCCTGATGTCCATGAAAGATGTATACAACTTTGGAAGAGAAAGAGATAATCGTATAAAGGAACGAGGAGATTTTTCCATTGCTCAAAAATGAGAATAATAACAAGATTACCTATCACGTTATTTTTTCGTTCACGAGGTATCCAGCCCCGGACAGGAAGAGGATGAAGACGATGATTGCCGTCAGGTAGGCAAATGCCGACGGGATCGCCATCGGCAGAACGGCCAGCAGTACGATCAGGATAATAAAGGCAATCACGCCGATGACCACATCAAGGAGTCGTGCGTCCATTCATAATCTTTTCGATATAGGAGGATATAGGTTTATCCGACAGTGTATCCCTGCGGTTTTTAAGATAACACCTATAATCACGTAAAGCGACATCCCTTTCATGGACCGGCCGGCATCAATTTCCCTTCTTAGGACCTATGTCCACGATGAACACCTTGTCCGGCACTGCCGTGCAACCGGCGCGATCATGAAAGCGATGGCGGGGCACCTGAGCGCAGATACGGGACGCTGGGAACGGATCGGGATCCTCCACGATATCGATTTCGAGCAGGTGCAGGGGGACATGCAGCGGCATGGCGTAGCGGGAGCAGAAATCCTGAAGGATCACGGAATTGATCCGGAAGATGCGGAGATCATCCGTCGCCATAATCATCTCCTTCATCATGATACGTACTCGAGCCCGGTGGAACTTGCGCTCCAGGCAGCAGACAGCGCCTCCGGGCTCATCATCGCCTGCGCTCTGGTGAAGGGAGGCAGGCTTTCTGATGTAACAGTAAAAACCCTCCTGAAAAAAGCCAAAGAGAAGTCGTTTGCCGCCGGCTGCGATCGGGACAGGATTGCGCTCATCCAGCCGGTCATCGGCGTACCGGAATTTTATGTGGTCGCGCTTTCCGGGCTTATGGAGATCCGATCCGAACTTGGGCTGTCCTGACCACTTTTAAGGGCATCTTAATATCGCTCTCCCCCAACTGGTACTGTAATGGATCCGGTTCAGGAACGCAGCGATGTGCTGGGACATCTGGAAAAAGCGGTTGCCCTGCTCGTGCAGTCGATGAACCTGCAGCTCATTCCTCCGGACGGGGCGCAGATTGGCTTTGCCATACGGGGTGCACGGGACAAGAGCGGTATTGCGGCGGTCAATGGCAGGATTTCCAGTACGGGCGGGAAAGTACATGCCGGAGGTCCCTGTTCGTTTGGCTCCGATGAACACGTCGCCCGGGTTCTCCTGACCGTGATGAAATTTGATCCCCTCAGGAGGAGTGGCGCCCTGCTCCGGTTCTCCGACCGGGCCCTCCAGGTGCTGGATGAGGACCTGTTTCTTGAGTGCTCATCCTTCGATGCGGCAAAAGCCCCGCAGGGTATCAGCACCATGGACTGGGGGATTGCATCCTGCTGCAGGAGGGGAGTCCCCGACGTGATTTACTCCCGCGGGAGCAGGGGCGCAGGCGCCGTGCTCATCCTTCTCGGAGAGAACCCGGTCGACGTTGCAAACAATATTATTATCTGCTCAAACCGCATTTAAAATATAGAATTCTTGAGGAATCTCACATGGGAATCAAGCCGTCATACATCAAATCAATGGGAACCGAACTCCTGGCAAAACAGCGGGAGAACTTCTCGGGCAGTTTCGATGAGAACAAGGTGCAACTCTCAAGCTCCGCCGTCATTGAGAGCAAGCGCGTCCGGAACCGCATCGCCGGATACATTACAAGAAAAATAAATACCAAAAGACACTCATAACCTATTTATGTTCGAAGGTGTCCTTCCGGCAATCATAACCCCTTTTAAAAGGAACCCTGCGATGGGCCTGGATATTCCGGGTCTCGAACGCAACATCGGTTTCCTTCTTTCCCGCGGTATCCACGGGATTGTGCCCTGCGGTTCGACTGGCGAGTCTGCGACTCTCACGTTCGAGGAACATGAGAAGGTCATGGAAGTCACGGTCGACAAGATCAATGGAAAGATCCCCGTACTTGCCGGTACGGGATCCAACAACACTGCTGAGGCAGTGCGCCTGACGAAGGCGGCGAAGGACATCGGTGCGGACGGCGTGCTCGTCATCAGTCCGTACTACAACAAGCCGAACAGATCAGGTCTTATCAAGCACTTCACGAAACTCGCGGATCTCGATATCCCGGTCGTCATGTACAATGTCCCGGGACGGACCGGCCAGAACCTGGAGCCCGATCTCGTGGCGGAACTTGCGCAGCATCCCAATATCGTGGGCATCAAGGAAGCGAGCGGCAATATCAGCCAGATGTCGCGGATCCTCGAGGAGACGCAGGACGAGGACTTTGTCCTCATCTCCGGCGACGATAACATCACCCTCCCCATACTCGCATTGGGCGGGGCCGGTGTTATTTCCGTTGCGGCAAACATCGACCCGGCCCGGATGGTTGCGCTGTACGAGGCGATGAAGCATGGGGATTACCAGAAAGCACTGGTTCTGCACTACGCGATGTCGCCACTCTTCCGCTCCATGTTC
>Ga0187861_10002703_pt1 | contig 16377 bp, 13 predicted proteins | sample June2016WEW_10_1_3_FD_132986 | JGI IMG/M metagenome (GOLD analysis project Ga0187861, IMG submission 132986) | Peatland microbial communities from SPRUCE experiment site at the Marcell Experimental Forest, Minnesota, USA - June2016WEW_10_100 | ecosystem: Environmental > Terrestrial > Soil >...
AGAAATTCGGACTTGGAACTCAAGATGCCATTATCAATGCTGTTTATGGAGAGAAATATAATCCTGCTTCTGTTGTACCAGCAGTGATGGAAGCTGCATTAAAAGGTGACTCGGTTGCAAAGAAAATTCTTGTTCTTGCTTGTTCTGATTTAGTTGAAGTAATTAATGCAGTTCTAAAAAAGATGAATAAAGGGAGGAAGGGCGTTCCAAAGCGCCCGTTGGCATTCGTTGGCAGTTTGCTGATGAATGATAATTTTTACTCACGTAAAATTCGTTCGGCTATAAAGCGAGAGTTACCGCTTGTCGTTATTCGTAATGCCGAATCATCTCCTGTTGTTGGCGCTGCGCTGATGGCGATTCGGTTGTTAAATGAATAGCTAGTGGTAGACAATATTCAACCATAAAGGGCATAAAGGATCACAAAGTTAATAATGAGGGATTAAACATCTGCATTACTCCGTGTTTTTCGCAATAAAATAACTCTGAGAACGATTGATGAAAAAAGAAGAAACAACGCTTACTATTATTCTTCAATATTCTCCAAATCCACAGTTTGAGATTACGATCAAACGTTTCATCGATTCATCGTTTATTAAAAATATCATAATCATCCATAGTGGAGACTATGCTGGTGCACATCTTAAGTGCGAGGCAATGAAGGTGGATTCGTTCCTCTCCGGTAAGGCACTTAATCAGGTTCTCGCGAAAATCAAAACGAATTATTTCCTATTTATTTCGCAAGTCCAAGATATCAAAATAAGTCAATTCGAATTGGAGCGGATGATTGGAATTGCCAAACAAACCGATGCTGGAATAGTTTACTCGGATTACTACGATGCGAAGAGCGGTAATCGCTTCGAGCATCCATTGAACGAATATCAACTCGGCAGCATTCGCGATACTTTCGATTTTGGGTATGTTCTCTTTTTCTCCACTTATGCTGTGAAGAAAACGCTTAAGCGATATGGAAAGCTTGAAGATGTCGATAATGCGGGACTCTATGACCTTCGCTTGAAGCTATCTATCGATCATCAAATTTTTCATATACAAGAATATCTTTACACAAAAACAAAATCTGATATATACAAAAACGGCGAAAGGCTGTTTGATTATGTCAATCCTTCCGAACGTCAAGCCCAAAAAGAAATGGAGATGGTAGCTACAAAGCATCTTAAACGAATCGGCGCATATCTGAAACCAAAATTTGCAAAGGTGCCAAAGTACAATATTCATTTTCCTGCAGAAGCAAGCGTAGTAATTCCAGTACGAAACCGCTTGAACACAGTTGCTGAAGCTATAAAAAGCGTTCTGGAGCAGAAAACAAATTTTCCATTTAACTGCATTGTTATTGATAATTATTCCACCGATGGTACGACACAGCTGCTACAGCATATTGCCGAAAAGAATCCATTAGTGAAACATCAAATTCCATCGCGGACAGATCTTGGCATTGGCGGATGTTGGAATGAAGCCATTTACTCCAGCGGCTGCGGACGGTACGTCGTTCAACTCGATTCCGATGATATTTATTCCAGACCGGACGCGCTTCAGAAAATTGTTGATGAATTTCATCGCAGTAACTATGCAATGGTGATTGGTTCGTACAAATTAGTGAACATAAAATTAGAGGAACTCCCGCCTGGCATCATCGATCACAAAGAATGGACACCGGAAAATGGCAGGAATAATGCGCTTCGTATAAACGGGTTTGGTGCACCACGTGCTTTCAACACAGCATTGTTAAGGGAGATTGGTGGAATGCCAAACGTGAGTTATGGTGAAGATTATGCCATCGTGCTCCGGTTGTCGCATCAATATCAAATTGGAAGAATCTATGAACCGCTTTATCTCTGTCGCCGCTGGGAAGGTAACACGGATGCTGCACTTTCGATCGAGATTGTAAATAAGAATAATCATTTCAAAGACAAACTTCGCACAATCGAAATTCTTTCTCGCCAACAATTCAATAGGAAGATAAAGTGAGTGTCAACATTCGTCCTTGGCGTCAAGGCGATCTGGAAGTTGTGCGGTACATTCTCTGGGAAACGTGGAAGGAATCGTATTCGAGTTTCATTCCCGCTGATGATTTATTGGTGTATTTCAACGAGAATTATACATTTAAAAAACTGGCAGCACAGTATAACGACACCAAAGTTATTGGTTTTGTTGCTGAGTATGATGATGTTATTGCCGGCTATGAAAAGACATACTACAGTGAAAAAGAAAATCGGCTTTATGTGCACCAGTTGTACATTCTTCCCGTTTATCAAAATCTCGGACTTGGCAAGAGGTTAATGAAATCGGCAGCAGAGCGGGCTCAATCATTGGGACTTGATAAAATCTGGCTTGGCGTGATGGTCAAAAATGAATCGGCGATTGCATGGTATAAAAAAATGGGTTATGAAGTTGTGGAGAATGCACCGTTCACGATGGGCAAAACAATAGTTGATCATTTCATCGGGTTCATTCCGGCAGGAAGAATTCTGACTGGAGATAAATGACAGGAAGGAGATTATTCCTTGGCAAAGGCAGATTATATTACTCCGAAGGTTTTCGCCTGCTTTAATTCTGCAAGCCAAAATGCTGCGTTACCGAAGTTGTGTTCGGAACTTTTTGCGCAGCAACAATCCGTTTGGCAGCAGATGGCGGAAGGGTATGCCTCTCTGGAGTTCCTCCGCGTTCGCGAGATTATCTGCAACGGATTCACAGTAAAAGTGCAATTCAATCCGAAACGCATTGTAAGCACGGGAGCAGATGTCGATCCGGTTGTAATTAACAATCGTAAATGTTTTCTCTGCCCTGAGAATCTCCCAGAAGAACAACAAGGGATTTTATGTCAAAACGATTATTTGCTTCTGTGTAATCCTGTTCCAATTTTTCCCAGACATTTTACTATCTCATGCGTACATCATGCACAGCAAGATTTCGAATCATCTATTGATGCGATGCTCGATCTTGCAAGAGATCTTAGTCCTGATTACGCGATATTTTATAATGGACCGGAATGCGGCGCGTCAGCCCCGGATCATTTACATTTTCAAGCAAGTCCGCGTCTTGCTATTCCTGTGGAGCGCGACGCAGTGAATGTCCAAAGACGTAAACGGTTTTACTATAAAAATCATGTTGCTGGATTTACATTGATGAATTATGGCAGAGCGGTTATGATTATCGAATCCACTGACAAGAATCAACTGCGCACTTTTATCCATGCAATGTTTATTGAGTGGAAGAAACTTCTTCACCTTACCAAAGAGCCGATGGTAAATATTCTTTGTTCATATCAAGAAAATATTTGGCGGTTCATCATCTTTCCGCGGCAAAAGCATCGACCGAATGTATATTTTAAGGAAGGTAATGATCGCGTGTTAATTAGTCCTGCGGCTGTTGATATGGGCGGATTGATCGTAACGCCACTGGAAAAGGATTTCTTGAACGTTGATGCAGTATTGATTGAAAGTATTTTTCTTGAGGTAAGCGAGAAAAATAAAATTGTAGATGCCCTCTTGGAGAAAATGATTTGATTTCCTCCGAACTGATTATCACCGTTGGTCTCATAGAAAACGCGCAAGAAGTGTGCGGCATTTTCAATGGCTGCTTTGAATTACCCACCTCTATAAAATTGCAGGGTTCTTTTCGAGTTACGAATAAAGATGGACGCTTGGTACTGTATGACGATGAAGACGTGGAAGTCCTTCGATCTGAAGAACTTAACTGCCGTTCGTTGAATAATGCAACGTTCACATTGAGCGACGTCACTATCGGTCTTAATTTTCACTGGGAACGAAAAGAAAAGCAAACCTTTGAAGGCAACCTAAAAATTCAATTAAACGCCGATGGTACGCTTTCTGTGATCAACAAAATTAATATCGAACTTTATCTCAAGAGCGTAATCTCGTCAGAAATGAGTGCAGAAGCTCCAATCGAGCTGCTGAAGGCGCATGCAATTACTTCACGAAGTTGGCTCGCAGCGATGTTAGAACGCCAGCAGAAATTTAGGATTGTTGGCGTTCACGTGCAGCAATCGCTTGAGACGGTAGACGAAATTATCCGATGGTACGACCGCGAAGATCATGTATTCTTTGATGTCTGCGCCGATGATCACTGTCAGCGTTATCAAGGAATTACAAAAATTATTTCGGATTCTGTAAAAGAGGCGATTGAAGCAACGCGAGGTATATTTCTTGTCGCTGATAATGAAGTTTGCGATGCACGTTTTGCTAAAGTATGTGTTGGAAGAACTGAGTTGTTTGAAAATTGCTGGGAGGAGACGCCAACTCCATATCTTCAATCTGTTCCCGATTCTTCCATAGATTATCCAACAATATTGAATGAACCTGAGGCCGAACGCTGGCTAACCTCTTCACCCGATGTCTATTGTAATACGACCGATGGAAGGATGTTACAACACGTGTTGCCGTTGTTCGATCGAGAGACGACAGATTTCTTCCGATGGAAAGTTGAGTATTTGCGTGAACAACTTGAAGAGATTCTACATGCAAAATCAGAAATCGACTTTGGGATGGTGATGGATATCGTTCCAATGAAACGCGGTCCATCAGGACGTATCGTCAAATTGAAAATTATCGGATCGAAACGAACGGTTATCGTTGGGAAGGAATTGGAAATTCGCCGCTGGCTGTCCAAGTCGCATTTGTATTCGAGTGCATTCATCGTGAAAATTGAACGAGACGGGAAAGGGGTGCCGGTGAAGTTCGTATTTCATGGAGCCGGATGGGGACACGGCGTAGGCCTTTGTCAAATCGGTGCGGCGGTGATGGCATCGAAAGGATTCACCGCAGGAGAAATAGTAAAGCATTATTTCATTGGAGCGGAATTAAAGAAGATATACTGATCAATATTCTCTTTATGTAGTCATTTTTAAGTATTGAAATTCTTTAAAATTTCCTCTCCTTTTTGGGAGGGATTGTTTTCTTCTATATGAAAACATGCTGAGTAGCAACAAGAATAAAGAAAAAATGATCGCCACAAAGCCAACGCATAGAAATCCCTGGGCATGGGTTCCATCGCTTTATTTTGCGGAAGGAATTCCGTACGTCATCGTTATGACGGTATCGGTTATTATGTACAAAAAGCTTGGTATCTCCAATACTGATATCGCTCTTTACACGAGCTGGTTGTATTTACCATGGGCGATTAAACCGTTGTGGAGTCCATTCATCGATATTTTTGTGACGAAACGACTTTGGGTCGTCTGGACACAACTGCTCATTACCATCGCACTTGTTGGTGTTGCGTTCACTATCTCGATGTCTTCCTTCCTCGTCCTGACACTTACTATCTTTGCGCTGATGGCGTTCAGTTCTGCTACGCATGATATTGCCGCTGATGGATTTTATATGCTCGGATTAAACGAACCGCAGCAAGCGGCGTTTGTCGGCATTCGCAGCACGTTTTACCGCATTGCAATGATTGTCGGACAAGGTGCGTTAGTTGTATTAGCAGGAACATTAGAGTCGCGCATTGGAATTCCGCAGGCATGGTCGGTTACTTTTTTGGTGATTGCTGCAATGTTTGCAATGCTTTGTTTGTATCACCGATTTATTCTTCCGTACCCTACATCAGACAGATCAACTTTGGAAGATCGATCGAAAGGAATTCTGTCTGAATTCATACACACTTTCGTTGTCTTCTTCAAACGAAAAGATATTTGGGTAATTCTTTTGTTCTTGCTCTTCTATCGTTTTGCAGAAGCACAATTAGTAAAACTCGTTTCGCCATTCCTGCTCGATCCGCGCGATAAGGGCGGACTTGGGTTGACAACGAGTGAAGTCGGAATTGTGTATGGCACAGTGGGCATTATTGCACTGACTGCCGGAGGATTGCTCGGCGGATATGCAATTTCAAAAAAAGGGCTTCGGTGGTGGCTTTGGCTGATGGTGGTTATTATGCACACTCCGGATTTGATGTTCGTCTATCTTTCGCATTTCCAGCCGACTAATTTATTGTTCATCAATATCGCGGTAGCGTTGGAGCAGTTTGGATACGGGTTTGGATTCACAGCTTATGCAATGTATATGATTTATATCTCGCAAGGCGAACATAAGACAGCGCACTTTGCTATTTGTACCGGCATTATGGCGCTGGGAATGATGCTGCCAGGAATGATGAGCGGGAAAATTCAAGAACTCATCGGCTATCAGCATTTCTTCTTATGGGTGATGATATCCACGATTCCGGGATTTATAGTTGCTGCATTAGTGAAAATCGATCCCGGGTTTGGAAGAAAAAAAGTAGAAGCGTAAGATTAAGTAGAGTCCGACTCGCAGTCGAACAACTACATCGTAACATTCATAATATCATCTGTACCGAAAAACCACAGTCTGCATATGGAACACCGGGAGTAATAGATACGTTCTCTTTGTCGGCATGGTGCATCCATGAAATTACATAACCGATCGTGCTTCCCGCAACGGCACCAACATCTCGATATGATATTATATCGATTCGAGATTCCCCCTCCTCAAACGAGTAAGGGAGGAAGGGGTGGTATGATTTAGTTAATAGAGCGACAAGTGTTTTTTTGAATTCATCTTACTATTTAGTATAATAAAATATTATGCACCGCCTTAAATCCATACTTCGAACACGCAACAAGATCGTTATCAAGATTGGCACAAATCTTCTTGCCGACAAAGTGAAGGGGATCAATCTAGATCGGATTGACGAGATAGCCCGAAGTGTTGCCCGTTTGAATGCCATAGGAAACCATATCGCCATTGTCAGTTCTGGGGCAATTGGTGCGGGGGTTGCCGCACTCAAGTTAAAAGAGCGTCCCAAGACGATTCCAGAAAAACAGGCGACGGCAGCTATTGGTCAGCCGCTGTTAATGGAGGCTTACGAAAATGCTTTCAGGAAACAGGATTGCACAATTGCACAAATCTTGCTTACCAAAGATGATTTTGTGAATCGCGCACGGTATCTCAATGCAAAAAACACTTTTCCCATATTGTTTGAACAAGGTGTTGTTCCGATTATCAACGAAAATGATACGGTTGCAGTAGAAGAAATCAAGCTTGGTGATAACGATAATCTTTCCGCAATGGTCGCAAATCTTATCGAAGCAGATCTGCTTATCATTCTAAGCGATGTTGACGGGCTTTTCTCGGATGATCCAACGAAGAACGATGAAGCCGAACTAATCCCTGTTGTGGAAAAAGTTACACTGCAAATTGAGAAACTTGCAAAGAGCAGCAAAACCGAATTGAGCACTGGCGGAATGATTACAAAAATTCAGGCGGCAAAGCGCTGCGTTTCTGCAGGTATTGCGATGATCATTGCCAATGGCGAGAATCCAGGCGTATTAGAAGAAATTTTCTCGGGCACTTTTAAAGGAACGCTTTTTTTGCCGGCTGAAAATAAATTGAACATGCGAAAAAAGTGGATTGGTTTTGTGTCCTCAGCAAAAGGATGTGTGCGCGTTGACGACGGAGCCAAACTTGCACTATTAAAGAAAAATAAAAGTTTGCTGCCGTCTGGAATTATCGAAGTACATGGAGAATTCAAAGCAAACGAGACTATATCTATTTTAGATTTGAATAACAAAGTGATCGCAAAAGGTGTAACCGGATACTCTTCAACAGATCTCGGCAAAATTAAAGGGAAAAAAACCGGTGAGATTGAAAGAATTCTCAATCGCAAATCGCATGACGAAGTGATTCATCGTGATAATTTGGTTTTGATTGGAGAAGGGTAATGTTAGAAGATGATATAGTAAGAAAAGCACAGTTAGTTCGACAAGCAGGCCGCATTCTTTATAATTGCTCCACTGCAAAGAAAAACGATTTGCTCAAGGCGATCAACGCTCGCCTTCGAAGTGAAACTTCCGCGATCATCGATGCAAATAAGATTGATTTGAAAAATGCCGAACAATCTGGTCTATCAAAGGTGTTAATGGATCGATTGATGCTTGACAAAAATCGAATTGGTCAAATGATTGCCGGTGTAAAAGACATTATCAGACTTCCCGATCCAGTAGGGAAGGTGTTTGACAAAAAAAAACGGTCAAATGGTCTTCTTATTGAAAAGATGAGAGTGCCGCTTGGCGCTATAGGAATTATCTATGAAGCACGGCCAAATGTAACTATTGATGCTTCGGTGCTTTGTTTGAAGTCTGGAAATGCAGTCATGCTTCGAGGTGGCTCTGAAGCGTTTCATTCCAACCTGAAGCTGGTAGAAATTATTAAGATGGCATTACGGGATGTCGGGCTTCCTATCGGGTGTGTGGAATTCATCGGTACAACAGATAGGCAGGCAGTGATGGTGATGCTGAAGCAGGATAAATTCCTCGATGTTATTATTCCTCGCGGGAGTCAGCAGTTAATCAGTCTCATTCAAGAGAATTCTTCTATTCCTGTCATTTCCCATGGAGAGGGTAACTGTCATGTGTATGTGGACAACTCGGCTGATCTTTCAATGGCGGAAGAAATAGTATTCAACGCGAAGGTGCAAAGGCCGTCTGTATGCAATGCAACTGAAAAACTGCTAGTACATAAAAAGATTGCACAGAAATTCCTACCACGTATTATTAATAGATTGCGGAAAGCGGGAGTGGAAATTCGAGGCGATGAAACAACACGCACGATCATTCCTGATGTAAAGCCCGCAGAAGAAACCGATTGGTATAAAGAATATTTGGATTTGATTATATCGGTAAAAGTTGTCGATAATTTTGAAGAAGCAGTAAAACATATCAATCAATATGGAACACACCATTCAGATGCTATAGTTACAAAAAACAAAACCACTGGCGAAAAATTCCTACGAGAAGTCGATTCAGCCGCAGTATATGTAAATGCCTCGACACGATTTACCGATGGTTATGAATTTGGACTTGGCGCTGAAATTGGTATCAGCACGCAAAAACTTCACGCACGAGGACCGATGGGACTTGTGGAACTAACGAGCACCAAGTTTATTGTTCACGGAAAAGGGCAGATCAGAAAATAAAACAGGGCAAGAGTTACTTGCCCTTTTTCCTATCCTATTCTTTCTGTATCTACTTCTTTTCTGGATACAGCACCACCTTCACATAATTATTCATATCAAAATATTTCTTTACAGCATTCTGAATTGCGGGGGCATTCAAATTCTTCACAAACTTCGGATAATTCAGCATCTTCTCGGGGTTTCCATTGTCCTCATAAAACGAATGGAGGCTGTTAAGCCAGAACCTGTTCTGCTTCAGATTTACTTCATATCCGCGCCGTTGGGTCTCGCGTACCTTTTCGATATATACAGGATCAAACGGTTTGAGTTTTGCACTATCGATTTGCTGCAAGGCGAGATTCACTAATTCATCAACGCGATCAGGGCTACATCCCCATCGAACAGAAATGTGGTATTCCTGCCGCGGGTGATGCGTGGGATTACCGGATATATTAACGCCATAGGTTCCGCCTTTATCTTCTCGAAGTACTTCTCGTAATTTAATATTAAGCACCTCGAGCATCGAATTGAAATCATACTTGTTCTGCTGAGACCATTCGAACGGTCCGGTGAATGTAAGATTAACAGAGCTTTTCGGTTCGATGCCTTTCTTTACCTGTTTACTGATGACGCCTTTCGGCGGTCTGACGCCAATATCCTTCCACATTTCCTTTCGGTTGAGCGAAGGCAGTGTGGCAAGATATTGCTCAACAAGTGGTTTGATGGAATCAGCTTTGAAGTTGCCGACGAATAAGAAGACGAAATCGCTGAAGTCAGCAAACCTGTCCTTGTAAATGGAAAATGCTGTGTCGAGATTAATTTCATCCAATAGCGGAACCGTTAAGGGGCGCATTCTTGGATGGTAGTTGGTCAATGTGACCTGCAATGTGTCGGCAAACGCCGCTTCAGGACTTACGCTGCGATTTTGAAGCGATGCCTTATAACGTGTCATCAAAGATAAGAATGCGGTCGAATCTTTTCGCGGAGAAGTTCCCAAAAGGTACACAAGCTGGAAAAGCGTTTCGATATCTTGCGGTGATGCACTGCCGCTGAATCCTTCAGAGAGCATGGTGATTGTGGGATACACGGATACGACTTTCCCTGAAAGTTTCTTCCGCAATGCGATGAGATCGAACTTACCAACGCCTGAGGATTGTCCGACAATGGTAGACGCAAATTCGGCGGAGAGGTAATTCTTGTCATTTACTAAAGATGTGCCGCCATCACTGTGCGCAGAAAACAGAATTTCATCGTTTTTAAAATCTGTGGATTTAAGGACAACCCGCGCACCGTTGGAGAGTTTCCATTCTACTACGTCAAGTGAAGCAAACTTTTTCTCTTCCACAACTTTGCCCGGTGCGGGAAGATTAGAAACTAACGGTTCTGTGCTCACTTTATCGATGTACGGATCGAGTTCCTCTGCGCTTACTTTATTCATGATAGATAGCACTTCCGCTTCCGTCGGAACCTTTACGCTATCCTTTTGAGGAACAGAGACAGTAATAACTCGGTTGCCTTCTGCCATGCGCTCCTGTGTTTGCTTATTAACTTCCTGAAGAGTTATACCGGGAAGGAATTGTTTATATAAACTAAGCTCAACTTCGATTCCTGGGATCGGTTCATTATTGAGGAAGTTCCTGATATATTCATCAACAAATTGTCGTGATTCGGTTTTATCACGTTCCTTAAAAAACTTTTCCATCCCTCGTAAATATTGAATCTTTTGCCTTTCAAGTTCAGTTACAGTGAAACCATGCAGCTTCACACGAAATGCTCCTGTTATTAAAGCTTCAAACCCATCGAGAATAGAATTTTCCTTTACAGCTACTCCGAGGTTATATGCCTGTTTGGGGCCGATGAATCTTCCATCGTAGTTATAGGCATAGATGAATGGCGGATTCGGTGTCTGAAGCAGTTCGCTATATCGTGCATTCAACATTGCAGTGGAAAGGTTGCTGATAATTTCATTTCTGTAATCTCCGGCGGTGGATTGACCACTTGTGTCGCGTTTAAACATCACATTAACAGAAGCTCTGGTTAATTCTGGATCGGCAGCGATAGATACTAATGTCTCTTTATTGTCTGGTACAGGATATTGTGTGCGTGGTCGTTCTTTCTCGGGATTTTTTAAATGTGAAAAATGTTCCTTAATGAGTTTTTCGATTTCTTCTTTATTGAAATCACCAACAGCAAACACTGCCATCAAATCGGATCTGTACCAATCATGATAAAACCTACGGAGAGCATCGTGCGGGCACGACTCCAGGATTTCCTTCTTCCCAATTGGCATACGATTGGCATACTGTGATTTGTAGAGTTCGAATGGAACATGTTTCATCCAAACACGGTTGTCCGCTCCTTGACCCAATCGCCACTCTTCGATCACAACGCCGCGTTCTTTATCAATCTCTGTATCGTCGTACGAAACATCATGGCTCCATTCTTCAAGAATTTGGAATCCTTTTTTCATAACTTCCTGAGAGTCGGTCGGCACTTGCAGCATATACACGGTTTGATCGAAACTAGTGTAGGCGTTCAAATCCGGTCCAAAACGCACTCCGGATTTTTCAAGAAAGTTGATAATATCTTGCTTTGGGAAATTCTTTGTGCCATTGAACGCCATATGTTCATCAAAGTGCGCCAGTCCTTGTTGGTCGTTGTCTTCGAGAATCGAACCAGCTTTGACAGCAAGACGAAGTTCTGCGCGTTTTTCCGGTTTGTGGTTTTCACGGATATAGTAAGTCAATCCGTTGTCTAATTTGCCTATGATAATTTTCGGATCGTGAGTAAGAACTTGATCCAGCCTGAAAGTTTGTTGTGCTTGAGATATGAAAAACGAAGCTATAAATAATAAATCAAGCAGCAAGAATGGTAAAAGAATACGACGCCTATTCATATAATCCCCTTGAATTGTAAATGAAATGATACAATTATTGTAAGAGTTCAATCTATAATAAACAATACTGCACCGTTCTTTGTGTAAGAACTATGCGGATAATTTTCATCTTCGACTTGATATGACATGCCTTTATGTAATTCGATTACTCGACCGTCTTTCAAATGAGTAGTCATTTCACCTTTTAAACAATACAAAATGTGTCCCTTTGCGCACCAATGATCAGCTTTGTAGTTAGCCGAGTATTCAACAACGCGCACACGGATATCACCGCATTGGCGCACCTTCCAAAGAGCGTACCCGGTTTCTCCTTCGTGTCGCTCAGATTTGATTTCTGACCAATCGGTTGTTTCAAATGGAATATTTTTGATGATCAAGATGTACTCCTTTATTTTATTGATTACATATAGGATGGTAAGTTAGAACGGGTCTCCAAAAATTATTGAATTATAAAACATCTCATCGAAATCGATGCGTTTTGGATGCTCTCATTTATAAATTCAATTTGTTCGTCGTCTTCCTGCAATGCAACGCTATAGAGGAACGGTAGATAATGATCGTTCGTCGGCACTGCAAGTTTGCTGACAGAACTTAATTCCTTGTAGCGAAGCAACCGGTCGTGGTATTTCCGAATAAGCGCGTCTTTAATATATTCATCGAATTCGATTGCCCACGGGAATGGCTTGGCATTCTCATCGAAATCAATCTGGCGCAGGTTGTGGACGATATTTCCACTGCCCATAATAAGAACGTTCTTTCTGCGAAGATATGAAAGCTTCTTGCCTAAGCCGTAATGTTCTTCTTCATTCTTCATTACATCTAGACTCATTTCGAAAACCGGAATTTCTGCTTTCGGATACATATGAACAAGGACTGCCCATGAGGCATGGTCGATTCCCCATTTATTGTCTGCTTGGATGTTGTCGGACTTTAAATCGTGTACGATGGACTCGGCGATTGCGCGTGCGCCGGGAGGATGGTACTTTACAGCATAGAGTTCATCTGGGAAGCCATAAAAATCGTAAATCTGTTCTGGTTTATCTGCTGAGCAGACAAATGTTCCTTTCGTAAGCCAATGTGCAGAAATGACGAGTATAGCATCCGGTTTTGGAAGAGAAGTCCCCAATATCTGCAGTGATTCAGTATATTCGTTTTTATAGATAATGTTCATTGGTGAACCGTGGCCAATGAAGAGGACAGGTGTTTTTTCGTCCGACATTATAAAACCTGCAGTTAATCGTTATTTTAGTTTGTGTAACTCAAAATAACTTTGTATAACTTCTTGTTGCTTATTGGTCATATGTGTTGATGTCTTCTTAAGAAGTTTCATAAACGCAGTAATTTCTTTCCGCGATCCCGGGTAACCAATGTTCCGTTTATTGGGCATCACATTGGAATTAGCAATCATCTTTCCTTTCTTATTGAGAAAGACCATGAACGGAAGACCGGATTCTGTTCCTCCATAATTCGCTAATATCTCCTTACCTCCCGGGTTTTCGTACGTTTGTATTTTCTCTCCATGTTCCAAAACGTCCAGGAATGTGACAATATAATTATTGTCAATCAGCGTTTTAATTTCCGGATCATTTAATGCGGTCTCTAATACCTTACACCACGGACACCATGTAGCGTGGAAGATGAGAAAAACGTTTTTTTGCGATAATTGTGCTTCTGATACGGCAACCATTAGAATGGTTCGCGCTGAATCCGGTTTGATGGTCTGTCCAAGCATGGAATGAGTTGTAAAAAGGATGGACAAGAGGAGGAGATAAACCGTCTTTTGAATAAAGTGTTTTCGTTTCACGTTTAATTCACCCGCACTATTTTGTCTTATGCTATGATTTCAGAAATATTGTCTGGATCTAAACATCAACCTTGATTTGCAAATTACTTTGTGTCAAGAATCAACGGCAAACCATCTTTGCCTGCGCCGATCACTATAACTTTTGTATTCTGGGAGTTGGCCAGTTTTTCCGTTGCTTCGATCCCTTTCCACCGGAGCAATTGTTCGCTGATGTTTCGCGCAACAATGTTTTGGAAATCTGAAATACCCTGTGCTTCAATCCGTTTGCGGTCGGCTTCCTGCTTCTCCTTTGTCAGGACAAATTGCATTTGCTGACTCTGCTGCTCGGCCTGGAGTTTTGCTTCGATGGATGCTTGTAAGCCGGGGGGGAGTCCGATGCGACGCAACGGAGTTGATTCAATAGTGATACCCCGAGGTTCTACGAGTTTCTCTAAATCACTCATAAGAATTTGTGCCAGCATCTCTCGTTCGGAAGTATAAAGTGCTTTGGCTTCATATCCGGCTGTGACGCCACGAGCGACGGAACGGAACTGTGGTTCGAGCAGTACCTCGAGATAATTTTCCCCAACTGTCTTATATACATCTGCTGCTTTTTCGGGATTGAGATGATACAGCGCGCTAATTTCAAGCTGTACGGTCATTCCTTCCTTCGATGGAACATCCATCACTTCTTTGATTTCTTGCGTTTGCACGGATAACTTAACTACACGCGCAAGTGGATTAACGAAATTGATACCAGCTTTTAAGGTGTTATCAGATACAGTACCAAAAAAATCCACAACTCCGACATTGCCTGCTGGTACTACAGTGAACATCTGTGATAATGCAATAAGAGCAAACGCCAAAGCAGTTACTCCGGCAGCAGATGCTGTTGTTTTAAATATTGGATTATGTTCATCGCGCACTTTTTTGTGAGCGTTAATCCAAACGACTATAGCACCGATAACAATAATTAAACTAAGAAGAAATATCATACTGCCTCCTATTTAGTTGTGATTAAATTGGAAAAGGTAAATTGTCCAAGACTATTTTGGTGGACATTTTCAAGTGTTGCCAACATTGCCGAACTTTTTCTATCGGCGGGCGGGATTGTCTATGGTTCCGGATCTAGCATTCTTTCATAGAACGCGTGAAAATTATATTTTGCCGGATCTTTTTCCGGTAATGCTATTAGCTTTATGGCTTCCTCTGGATGTCGGTTCATAATGCCTGTTATCATATAAGGCACTGCATAGCCCCAGTTGATTTCCTTCTGCAGCGGAATAATATGTGAGCCGATGACATCTAATATCGGTCGTATATTGAATTTCGGATTTTTCAGGAACCCGAGTAAAAGTTCCAAACAGCAATTGCCTGCGCCCCTGCCCAATCCGTAGAGAGTACCATCCATATAATTTGCACCGCGGATTATGCCTTCGATTGTATTAGCGAATGCAAGCTGTTGGTTGTTGTGCATATGAACACCAACTTCGATGCCTGGTAAAAGTTTCTGGTACTTAGAAACAAAATAATCAATGTCTTCAGAATACAAATTTCCGAAACTGTCTACAATGTAACATGCCTTGATTTTTGTCTCTTCGTGAATCTGTTGCAACGCTTCATTGAGCTCGCGTTCCGGAGCCGTAGAAATTGACATGATGTTGATGGTTGTATCATAACCTTTAGCCGTGGCGTCATTAACAATCATAATGCATTTGTCAATATCCTTAACGTAAGTGGCACAGCGCACTAAATCCACCAGACTTTTTTCTTTTGGGAGTAGATCATCGATGGAGCTTTTGTGTGCGTCCATCATAACGGCAATCTTGGTGTCCGGATATTTATGATCACCTACGACTTTTTTGATCATCTCGTCATCGCAGAAACGCCATACGCCGTATTTTTCTGGGTCAAACATTTTTCGGCTGTTTCGGTACCCTAACTCTACGATATGTACACCTGATTCGCAGATGGCTTTATAAACCGCTTGCACACAATCCAACGTGAAGTTGGATTTATTCATCAAGCCACCGTCGCGTATAGTGCAATCCACAACCGTAATCTGCGGCCTGTACATTATTATATCCTTTCAATGATGTGCTAAATGATACCTAAAACTCTTGAATAAAAAAAGGGACTTTTTTAGAGGAAACACCTCAAAATATTCAAATAACTTCAATCGAAAATTACAGGTGGCACTTATCGATCAGTAGCTTCATTGCCTGTAATGACAGCCAACGCTCGTTTTATTTTCCCAGGCGGAGATGGTAACGATGATAGCAGCGCGTACAGCATTGCGCAAACCGATGATGTCGTCCGTTAGCTTTACGGCGCGGTAGAAGCGTTCGATTTCGGATTCGAGGTGTCGTAGTTCACGAATTGCGCGTTGTAATCGTTCGTTTGTACGGATTAGACCGGTATAATTCCACATAATATTTTTGATAACGCTCATGTCTTGGCTGATAAGAGCGGAGTCCTGAATATACGTTCCTGTTTCTTGCCAAGGTGGAATCTCTTCTGCCCGCGGCTGAGGATGTTCTTTCAATGTGTTAAGAAAATTTTCTGCTGCTCTATGTCCCCAAACAACGCCTTCCAGTAATGAAGTACTAGCAAGCCGATTTGCGCCATGAAGTCCAGTGCATGCGACCTCTCCTGCGGCATATAAATGATTAAGCGTTGTTCGTCCCCACAAATCTACCCACACACCGCCGCAAAAATAATGCGCCGCTGGGACAATAGGTATTGGTTCATG
>Ga0187861_10002711_pt1 | contig 16354 bp, 6 predicted proteins | sample June2016WEW_10_1_3_FD_132986 | JGI IMG/M metagenome (GOLD analysis project Ga0187861, IMG submission 132986) | Peatland microbial communities from SPRUCE experiment site at the Marcell Experimental Forest, Minnesota, USA - June2016WEW_10_100 | ecosystem: Environmental > Terrestrial > Soil >...
GGCAAGCAGGGCAACGTGCTCTCCATGCGCTTGGAGTTGCTGAGCCGCTTCGTACGCGATCGTACCGCCGCCGCAGTAGCCGCCGAGAAAATACGGTCCATGCGGCTGCGCTCTCCGTATCTCTTTCACGTACAGCGCAGCCATATCTTCGATGGTTGTGAGTGGTGGGAGACTGCCGTCCAATCCCTGGGACTGTAGGCCGTAAAACGGCTGGTCCAAGCCCAGATGCCGCGAAAGGTCGCGGTAGATCAGAACGTTTCCGCCGGCTCCATGGAAACAAAATAAAGGAGGGCGCGAACCTGCCGGTTGGACGGCCACGAGCGGCGACCATCCGGAGGCTGACGTTTCACCACGAAGAACCCGGGCCAGTTCTTCGATGGTGGGGGTCTCATAAAGCGTGGCCAGCGGCAGTTTGACTTGGAATATCTTTTCGATTTCGGCGAACATTCGAACCGCCAGGGATGAGTCTCCGCCTAGATCAAAAAAGTTCTGGTCAATGCCGATAGATTCCAAGCCGAGGAGTTCTCGCCAAATGACGGCGAGTCGGCTTTCGGTCGCATTCTCCGTTGGTGTGAGCTGCAGATTGATCGGCGCCATGCTCCGCGATTCCCGGGTCTTCTCACCACCGCTTATGCCCACACACCATGGCCATTGTACAGCCCAATTCGAGACGTTCCTATGGCCCGTCAGGGGTAGATCGTTTCAAATATGACAGTGCGCCAGTCTTTTTAAAAGTTACGTAGGTTTATGACTGGCAGTGAGTTATGTGGCTCGGAGCACGGCGGCGCCAACTGTAGCCAACCTTGCAATGTCCTACCTTTTAGCGGGCGTATAGCCAAAGACGGCTTTCAGCTCAAGGAATTCCTCGAGTCCGGCCTTGCCCCACTCGCGGCCGTTACCCGACTGTTTGTAGCCTCCAAAACAGCCCCCGAAATCCACTCGTGCGCCATTGATGTGTACATTGCCCGAACGAATTCGTTTTGCTACCCGGCGTGCGCGCTCAAGGTCTCGCGACGTCACATAGCCTGAAAGGCCATAAGGCGTGTCGTTGGCAATTCCGATCGCGTCATCTTCGTCCTTATAAGGAATGATGCAAAGAACCGGCCCGAATATCTCCTCGCGTGCAATGGTCATGTGGTTGCGGACGTCGCTGAATACAGTGGGCTTCACGAAATAACCCTTTGCGAGACCATCCGGACGCCCGGGCCCTCCCGCGACCAACGTGGCACCCTCGTCGATGCCGGTGTTGATCAAGCGCTGCACCTTCTCGAACTGGGCCTTGCTAGCCAGCGGGCCCATAGCCGTACCTTCGGCGAACGGGTCGCCGACTTTAGTGGCTTCGGCTGTTTGCCGCGCCGCCGCGGCCGCCGCGCTCATGCGAGACTGTGGCACAAGCATGCGAGTAGGCGCGTCACAGGACTGACCCGTGTTGCGGAAGCACGCTTGGACGCCCTCCTTGACGGCAGTCTCGAGATCGGCATCTTCCAGGATGATGTTGGCCGACTTGCCACCCAGTTCCTGAGTCACGCGTTTGACTGTGGGAGCTGCAGCCGAGGCGACCGCGACTCCCGCCCGAGTCGATCCGGTAAAGGAGACCATCGCCACGTCAGGATGCGAAGCAATTGCGGAACCGACCGTGGGACCATCGCCATTGACCAGATTGAAAACTCCCGCAGGAATACCCGCTTCGTGCAGAATCTGCGCAAAAAGATAGGCCGAGAGCGGCGCGATTTCGCTGGGCTTAAGTACCATCGTGCATCCCGCCGCCAGCGCGGGCGCCACCTTACAGACAACCTGGTTCATCGGCCAGTTCCACGGAGTAATGAATCCGCACACCCCAATCGGCTCTTTGCGCATGAGGGTCGTACCCTTAAGCTCCTCAAACTGGAAGTGTTCAAGCACCTTCACCATCTCCAGGAGATGTGCGAGACCTGCCGGAACCTGCGCCTTTCGGGAGAGCGATATGGGAGCGCCCATCTCTTGCGAAATAGTATCGGCCATCTCCTCAGCCTTTGATTGATAAACCTCAATGACTCGCCGCAGGATTGCTAGGCGAGCATCAAGAGATGTCTCCGAGTACGAATCAAACGCTTTCTTAGCCGCAGCCACGGCTTGGTCGACATTGGCCGCAGTGCCCAGCGTGATGGTTGCGATAGGAGCCTCGCTGGCGGGGTTGATGACTTCGAAATCGTGGGCAATGGCTGGGCTGACCCATTTTCCATCAATGTAAAACTGACGGCAGTCCTTCATAGGTTCCCGTTTAACGTGGCAGGATTCGTCCTCGGCGAGCCGGACCGCCTGTGGAGCAATCGGTAGACAAAAGAAGTAATCCGCCTCAGCGATTGCCTCACGATTAACACTAAGCACGCCAATCTTCCGATTGAAGGCAGTTTTGAAGTTCTCCACATGGAACATAGCATGTTCCAACGCTCGCGATGACTCATTCGAATCCTGATGCCTCTCGAAGCGATGAGGGCGTAGGCCCCGCCTTCGAGAAACGCTGATCGAATATCTTTACGAAAACACTTTAGTAAAGATGGCGGAACTTCATGTCGGATGATCGCGTCAGCAACAAAAAAGGGAAGTTCCCCACGCTGCATCAGATCAGCCAGCAAAAGTGTATCTTCACCACGGAGTGCGGCCGGGTCAAACAACCCTCTCTCGATCGGCACATTTGAGGATCGAATGGCGAACCCGGCGGTATTTAGGTATCGCATGCAACCGCTGGGCTGCAGCAAGTGATCTTGGAGGGATATGAGCCGAAGGTGTTCGGTTCGGCCAACGAAACTGGAGCAGTCTCCGACAAGGCGGAGTTGAAAACAGTTGTGCTGCGGCGAAGCGGCGATCGTTGATGCCAAGGCTGCGAGACAGTTTGTCTGGAGCCGGCAGTCTGCGTCCACAAACAGCAGAATCGATCCTTTGGAAAGCTGAATGCCGTGATTTCGGGCAGTGGAAATTCCCGCGTGCGATTGTCTGATGAAGGTTAATGGGAGGCGGCCGGCCCATTGACGAATCCCCTCCTGAGCAGCATCGTTGCTGCCGTCGTCTATCACAATCACCTCAAAATCTCCCCCCCCAATTTGTTGCGTCACGGAATGTAGACATGAGTCAAGCGCCGTCCAGTCGTTGTAAACAGCGATGATAATACTGAATACCGGCATCGATGAATCTAGGATGGCACACTCAATCCTGAAATCACAGTTCAATGGAGGTGACACTGATCAGGTTGGCTGGTTATGTCGTCAAACCGCAAAATTCCCTCCGGTAGTCTGCTGGGCTATTACTGGGCTATGAGGAGTACGTTTCTTCTGAACCATGGCCTGCGCTGTCCGTCGCCAAATCCGAACACCTCCTTATACACACCCGCATCTGTATGAAAGTACAGTGGTTGTGCTGGAAGCGAGCGCTGTTCTGTGGCAGTGACCTGCGGAACTTGACACGAGCGTCAACAGGACGCGAAAATTAATCAATCCCTCGATAAGACACTATCTCCCTCCCTAGAAGATCCTAAGAAGATCCTGATTCCCCTGATTGTCTAACGAGTGCTTCATTCATAAGCCAGGAGAATGCCTTGTTCGAATCGACCGTAGTGGTCGCCCCCGGTGTGCCTGCCAAGCGGCGAGTACAAACCAAGGAAGTTGTCGTCATTGGAGCCGGCCCTTATGGATTGAGCGCGGTAGCTCATCTGCAGGATGCTGGAGCAGAGCCCCATGTCATCGGCCAATCGATGGCGTTCTGGAAAAATAATATGCCGGCCGGAATGCTCCTCCGCTCGAAGAGTGAAGCCTCCAACATCGCCGCTCCGCAAAAGTGCCTCTCCATCGCAGCCTATGAAAAAACAATAAAGCGCAAAATAGCCGACCCTCTGCCCATCGAGGACTTCATCGCCTACGGAGAGTGGTTCCAAAAACAGGTGGCTCCAAGTCTTGATACGCGTCATGTTCAGCAGGTTTCCCATGACGGAACCGTCTTTAACCTTACTTTGGACGACGGTGAAAAACTTCAGGCCAAGTCGGTTATCTTAGCGCTCGGTATAGGACCTTTCCTTCATCGGCCCGAACAATTTGCGGAGATTTCGCGAGAACTTGCTCCGCACTCTTCCGACCTGAATAATTTTTCGCGATTCACAGGGAAACGGGTCGCGGTAATTGGACGGGGTCAAAGCGCGCTGGAGTCCGCCGCACTTTTGCGCGAGGACGGGGCCGAAGTTCAGATTCTCACTCGCGATCCGGCGCTGATATTTCGTCCTTATGCGTGGCGTAAACACATCTTCAGAAAATTAACGTCCGGACCGCTGCTGCCGCTCTCCTACCGGATCATTCCTCCAACCGATCTGGGCGATGTCTGGACGGCGAGGAAAATGGCGAATCCAGATTTGTTTCGACGGCAAGCGCCGGAAGTTCAGGAGCAGCTCTTGCGGGCGTGCGCTCGGCCAATCGGCGCCTACTGGCTGCAACCAAGGCTACAGGACGTGCGCGTGAGAACGGGCGTCAGCGTCGCGCGAGCCGCAATCGCGGGAACTGGATTGAGGCTGGAATTGAGTGACGGCACCATCGACAACGTGGATTTTGTGGTCTGCGCGACTGGGTACAGAATCGACATCTCGAAATATCAAATTCTGGACAGCTCACTACGGCAACACACCCAAAAGACAGCAGACGGCTATCCAGTGTTGGATATGAGCCTTCAAACATCGGTGAGCGGGCTCTACATGGCTGGAGTCATCGGCGAGCGGACCTTGGGCCCTACGTTGAGATTCGTAACCGGAACCTCCAATGCTGGTCCCCGCTTAGCGGCAGCGATCACAGGCAAGCGATCCTCCAGTGGGTGGTAACGAAGCACGCAAACAGAAATGGGGCCCAGGGGTAAGAGTGAAATGAGTAAGACTGATAAGGGTAAGACTGATCAGAGCAAGACTGTTAAGAGCCAGCCAGGAGCAATCGTTCTAGGCGGAAATTTTGTTGGCCTGGGAATTGTGAGAAGCCTCGGAGCGCATGGCATTCCGACGTGGGTCTTCGACGCGGATCGATCCAAATCGATCGCACAATTTTCTCGATATACGACGCGATTTGTTGAAACCAAAGAAGCGATTGTCGATGCACTTCTTCAAGAGGGACGAAAGCACAACCTCAACGGTTGGGTGCTGTTCCCAGTCACTGACGAATACGTCGAAATCCTGTCAGCCAACCGTGAGTCTCTAAGTTCAATCTACCGCGTGACGACGGCGCCAATCGAGGTCACCAGATTTGCCTTGGATAAGCGACTGACCTATTCCAAGGCCGATGAATTGGGAATTGCTGCGCCTTGGACTTCCGTCGGTAACTCTGTGGTCGATATCGAAGCGGAAGGCGTTCCCTATCCAGTAATTCTAAAACCCGCCGTCAATCATCATTTCTTCCCTCAGACGAATATCAAAGCTTTGCCGGCCGACGACGCGTCCGAGTTGCGTCGAGGATTCGCTCAAATGAGCAGATACATTCCGTCGCAAGAAATTCTGATTCAGGAGCGTATTCCCGGAGGGGGAGAGAATCAGTTTTCCTTCTGTGCGATATGCAAAGACGGGCGCGCCTATGCTTCGCTCGTGGCCCAGCGCAGAAGGCAGTATCCAGTCGATTTCGGCAATGCCAGCACATTTGTGGAAACCACGGACCAACCCGTCGTGGAAGCCGCCGGGCGACGCTTCCTGGAAAGCATCGGATTTGATGGGTTGGCTGAGGTTGAGTTCAAATTCGATCCCAGGGATGGAAAATACAAGATTCTCGACGTCAATCCCAGAACCTGGGGCTGGCATACGTTAGGCAAAGCTGCCGGAATGGATTTCCCATATCTACTGTGGCAGCAAGCCGTGGGCCTACCGGTAACCCCCATCACCACGCATCGCGAAGCCGCGTGGATCCGGGAGATCACGGACTTTGTGTCCATCGCTAAGTCACGTAATCGTGCGGCTGCAATCAAGAGATTGCTGACGGCAATCCTTAGCCGCAAATTCACTTCCGCCACGTTTAGTCTCATGGATCCGCTCCCGTTTTTTGCCGAGTTTGCCTTATGGATCTCGTCAGGGATATCGCGGCAAAAGAAAGCGAAGGATTTTCTCCAACTCGATCCTCAGGGTTCGCGATCGGATCCATCGATCGGTCGGGTGCAACAAGCATCTCATCGCGCCGACGATTCGGATGCTCCTGCCTGGCCACTATCCGATGTTCGGGTTGCGAATTCGCCCGTGGTCGCAAGAGTCGGTCTCGGTGAACTTGAAGTGCACCAATCTGAACGTGGTCATGCGGGAGGAAGCAGCGCTGGAGCGGGCGAAGCCGCCATGAAGTCTCGCGAATGATTCCCCTCCATTGCGGAGAGCGGAAATGCGCGGTTTAGAATGGGCTGGGCGCAATTTCGTAAGGACGACTATCATGGCACCGACTAGCTCGCGGCACCAGGCTTCGTGGTCGCAGGCCCCTTCGATGCTGACGTTTCCAACCAATCGCGTTGACATCTGGAAGGTGTGTCTTGACCAACCGGCGAGCTCAGGCTCCGAGGCCAGCGTTCTCTCTTCCGATGAGAATGCGCGCGCCAGCCGATTTCACTTCGAAAAAGACCGGATTCACTTTACCCGATGTCGTTCTGCACTGCGGTTCCGGCTAGCCGCCTATCTTGCAATTCCCGCGGAAAGGATTCATTTCGAATATCTGGCCAGCGGCAAGCCGCAGCTCGCAGCGAACCAGAATCCAAGAGCGCTGCAATTCAACGTATCGCATTCGGCAAACCTGGCGCTGATCGCAATTGGCAGTGAACATAAACTAGGCGTCGACATCGAAAAAATACGCAGCGACGTAGACACCGCCGCGCTGGCCGAGCGATTCTTCTCCCTTCGTGAACGCGCGGGACTCCGGGCGTTGCCCGACTATCTCCGAGCGCCGGGCTTCTTTGCCTGCTGGACGCGTAAGGAAGCCTTCCTGAAGGCCACCGGTGACGGACTCTCTTTTCCGTTGGAGGATTTTTCCGTCACCACCCACCCCGACCTCGATCCTGAACTTGAAGAGATCCGAGGAAACTCCGAAGCTCGCAAGCAGTGGTTTCTGGCAGATGTCACTGTCGTCCAGGGCTACCGCGCGACGGTGGCCGTCGAGGGCGCGTTTCCTCACCTGAAAACCTATTCTCTGACCTAGCATTCTGGGACCACCGGGCACCGGGAATCTCATCTCATTTGGAACTGGAACTTGGAACAGAAATGAAAATCGGCATCATCGGCGCAGGCAATATCGGCGGCACCCTCACCCGTCGCCTCACCAGGCTGGGACACGAGGTTTCCGTGGCCAACGCACGGGGGCCGCAGACGCTCGCCCACCTCGCCGCGGAGACCGGCGCGACTGCGGTTTCGGTCACGGAAGCGGCTCGGGGCAAGGATTTGGTCGTCGTAACGATTCCGCAAAGAAATGTCCCAAACTTACCTGCCAGTTTGTTTGCAGGAACAGCCCCTGGTGTGGTTGTCATAGACACCGGTAACTACTACCCAAGGCAGCGCGATGGCCGCATCGATGGGATCGAGGCCGGTACCGTCGAGAGCCGGTGGGTTGAACAGCAGCTGGGCCGGCCCGTGATTAAGGCGTTCAATAACATCTATGCTGGCCACCTGCGGGACTTTGGCCGGCCTGCAGGTACCGCCGGGCGCATCGCCCTGCCAGTCGCCGGTGACGACAACGCAGCCAAGGCCGCCGTGCTACGACTCATGGATGAACTCGGATTCGATGGCGTCGACGCGGGTGGTATTGATGAGTCATGGCGGCAGCAGCCCGGAACCCCGGTCTACTGCACCGACCTCGACGCCGCCGGCGTCCGCCGCGCGCTGTCACAGGCGAGCCGCGATCGAAAGCCGAAATGGAGCGCCGGCACCAACAGCCCCGTCACCTATGCATACTCGGTTGCGCGATGGCTGATGGCGAAGTGGCGCACCGCTCGCGGATATATAGATCGAAGGGCATGAGCAAGACGCCTTGCTGCCGCGCTTCTCCTTAGGTATGAAATCTTCTTCCACTTATAGGTGTGTATCTCGTGTGATGTACATCACAATGGCGCAATCGAAAATGTGACCAATGTCACTAATTCGCTGGCTCTTCTCATGACATATTAGGAACAAAAGACTTATACGGTAACCATAACCTGAAATTGTGCCTGTTATTGGTGCGCGAATTGCTCGTTGAAGTCTCAAGATGGGAACAGGAGTGATCTTTCCTCACTATGGTGCCCGGCGAGACTACCCGCTGACGCGAGGCCCGCACGAGTTCATTGAAGACCAAGTCGAGCGCACGCCTGATGCTCCCGCGTTGACCCTGGGCCCGGAGCAGATGTCCTACCGGGAACTGAACTCGCGCTCGAACCGCCTGGCAAATTTTCTTCGCGAGCAAGGAGTCGGTCCCGAGAGCCTGGTTGGTGTCTGTCTCGATCGTTCGTTTGATTCGGTTGTGAGCCTCCTCGCCATCCTTAAATCCGGTGGGACCTACCTGCCGCTCGATCCGAGGTTTCCAAAAGACCGCCTGGCATTCATGCTGTCTGACTCCGGAGTCTCACTCGTTCTGACCCATTCTTCCATGCGGAAAAGTCTGCCGGAGACAAGCGCCCGAGTTGTTCTGCTCGACCGAGAAACCGAGTCGCTTTCCAGGGCGGGAGCGACGAAGCCTGACCTGAGCAACAATCCTGAACATCTCGCCTATCTGATTTACACCTCGGGCTCGACGGGAAAGCCCAAGGGAGTTATGGTCCCGCGGCGCGCGCTGGTCAACTTCCTCTTGTCCATGGTGGAAACGCCTGGGATGGCGGCGTCCGATACACTCTTGGCGGTTACTACAACTTCTTTTGACATCTCGATCCTCGAATTCCTTCTCCCCCTTGTGTGCGGTGCTCGGATCGTCATAGCCACTGCGGAACAGTCGGCGGACGCGCGTGAGCTGCAACAATTACTTCTACTTCGCCAACACGCGGTTACGGTGATGCAGGCCACTCCAACGACCTGGCGCATGCTGCTCGAGAGCGGCTGGGAAGGGAAGAGCGACCTGCGAATCCTTTGCGGAGGCGAAGCTCTGACCCCGGATCTCGCTCGGCAATTGCTCCCACGTTGCCGCGAACTTTGGAATATGTATGGGCCGACCGAAACCACCATCTGGTCCTCCACCGAACGAATCACTTCTGCCGACCATATCTCCCTCGGGCCGCCCATTGCCAATACGCAATTTCATGTTCTCGATGCTCTAGGTGACAACCACAAGCCGGTTTCCGGGGGCACGCCCGGCGAGCTAGCGTCCGGCGAACTATGGATTGGCGGCGCGGGCCTGGCTTGCGGGTATCTCAAGCGTACCGAGCTGACGGCGGAGAGGTTCGTGATTGATCCCACCAGTGAGAGTCCCGATGCGCGCCTCTACCGCACCGGAGACGAGGTCCGTTACCGCCCCGATGGCAGTCTTGAATTTCTGGGGCGTCTCGACCACCAGGTGAAGCTCCACGGTTTTCGCATCGAACTGGGCGAGATCGAGAGCGTGCTTGCCAAAATCGAGGGAATCGGACAGGCCGTCGTCATCCTTCGAGAGGATCGTCCCGGCGATAAGCGCCTGGTCGCCTACTACACGGGCCGTGCCGACTTGAGTTCTACCTCTCTGGTTCAGGCCCTCCAAGCCATGTTGCCGGACTACATGATCCCCGGAGTCTTCCTGCGTTTGGAGAAATTTCCCCTGACCCCGAATGCCAAACTCGATCGCAAGGCCCTGCCCCGGCCCGAAGGCAAACGGCCACTTGTCGCCCAGGACTTTGTCGCGCCACAAACAGCGACCGAAAAGCAATTGGCAAATCTCTGGTGCGAGCTGTTGCAACTGGAAGAAGTTGGCGTCGACGACAGCTTCTTCGATCTAGGCGGCAATTCGCTGGCAGCGGTGCGCATGGTGAGTCAATATCACAATCGTTTCGGGCGTGAGATTCCACCGGTCAAAGTTTTTCAATACCCCACGATCGGAAAACTTTCAGAATTCTTGGAACCGAGCGAGACCAAGTCCGATTTTCTTGCCGAAGCCGAAAACCGTGCGCGTCGTCAGCACAATTCGAGGCGTAGCTCAGAAGCCGGGAACGACCGCGCGCGCGATGCCGTCGCTGTGATCGGCATGACCGGCCGCTTCCCGGGCGCTGCCAATCTTGATCAACTGTGGCGTAACCTCTGCAATTCCGTCGAATCGATATCTTTTTTTACCCCTGAGGAACTGGGCCCCGGCATCGACGAACATCTTCGCCACGATCCGGACTACATCCGCGCTCGGGGGTTGATTGAGGGAGCGGATCTTTTTGATGCCGCCTTCTTTGGCATCAATCCGCTCGAAGCCCGAGTCATGGATCCGCAACAGCGTGTCTTTCTCGAACTCGCGCACCAAGCGCTCGAGAACGCGGGGTACGATACGGAACGATACAAAGGGCGCATAGGCGTGTTTGCGGGCATCGGCGACAACCACTACTACACGACCAATCTCCTGACCCACCCCGATCTGCTGGCTATGGCCGGCAAGCTCGCCGTAGAGTATGGCAACCAGAAGGACTACATCGCTCTTCGCACCGCCTATCTACTGGATCTCCGCGGGCCCGCGATCAGCCTCAATACCGCCTGTTCAACCACTCTCCTAGCGGTGGACCAGGCCTACCGCTCGCTCCTCGACTATGAGTGTGATATCGCTCTCTCCGGCGGCGTCGACATAACCGTTCCGCAAAAGAGTGGGTTCCTCTATCAAGAGGGAGGAACGTTTGCAAAGGATGGACACTGCCGTCCTTTTGATGCCGACGCCACCGGAACCATGTTCTGTGACGGCGCCGGCGTAGTTATCCTGAAGCGGCTAGCCGATGCGATCGCCGATGGCGATACCATTTATGCTCTCATTCGCGGTACCGGCAAGAACAATAATGGCGCCCGCCCCGCATCCTTCCTGGCTCCGAGCGTGGATGGCCAGGCTGATGCCATTGCCCTGGCGCAGTCGAATGCCAACATCCCCGTCGAGACCATTCGCTACATCGAGGCGCATGGCACGGGCACTCCGGTCGGCGACCCCATTGAATTTGAAGCGCTGCGAAAAGTTTTCGAGAGCAAGACGAAGAAGAAGCAGTTCTGCTACATCGGCTCCATCAAAGGAAACATAGGGCATCCGACCAATGCCGCCGGAGTTGCGGGCCTGATCAAAGCGGCTCTCGTTCTCCATCACGAACAAATTCCTCCGACTTTGCATTTCAAAACGCCCAATCCCAAGATTGACTTTGCCGGCAGTCCTTTTCTCATGGCCGACAAGCTCATCCCCTTCCCTCGGGGAGAGGAAGTGCGCCGCACCGCGGTCAGCTCCTTTGGCTTTGGCGGGACTAACGTCCACGTCATCCTGGAAGAAGCGCCCGCGCCCGAGCGCAAGTCCAGTCAGAAGATCGCAAGTGCTTCGCGTCCGCTGCAGCTCTTGCCCGTCTCGGCCAAGACTACGGCGGCCCTGGATGCCTACAGCCGGGCATTGGCAGAACATCTGGCCGAGCATCTTGCGAGCGCCGCGCCGGAAGCTTTTGCGGATGCGGCCTACACCTTTCAAACGGGGCGCAAGCAAATGGCGCACCGACGATTCGTGGTCGCCGCCGATTCAAGTGAAGCCGCCAAACTTCTTCTGCAACCGAATCCCTTGTGCTGTAGCAGCAAACGCTGTGAGCGCCGTGATCCTCCCATCGTCTTCCTCTTCGGGGGTCAAGGCACGCAGTACGTCAATATGGGCCTGAACCTCTATCGCGACGAGCCTCTTTTCCGCGCCGTCGTGGACGATTGCTGCGAATGCCTCAAACCTCATCTCGGCCGGGATTTGCGCGAACTTCTCTATCCCCAAAGTAGGGATGAAAAGACGGCCCAGATCTCGTTGCAGGACACATTTTTCACCCAGCCATCGATTTTCGTAATCGAATTCGCCCTGGCGCGTTTCTGGCAGAGTCTGGGCATCGAACCTGCCATGATGGTCGGACACAGTATCGGAGAATTTGTCGCGGCCACGCTCGCCGGCGTGTGGGAGCTTGAAGACGCTCTCGGCATCATCGCTCTGCGCGGCCGCCTGATGCAGAACCTTCCGCGTGGTTCCATGATGGCGGTTAGCGGCAGCGCGGGTTCGATCGCGAAAAGTCTTCCGGCTACACTTCAGATCGCTTCCAATAATGCTCCCGCTCTATGCGTCGTGTCAGGGCCGGAAGCGGATGTCGTCGAATTCCAGAAGCAGCTCGAAGCGGAAAATATCGTCTGCCGCCATCTGCACACCTCGCATGCCTTTCACTCCGCGATGATGGATCCTATGGTTGAGCCCTTGCGCGAGGCCATCGCCAAAATCCAGTTGCGCGCTCCGGTGAGGCCGTTTGTCTCGACGGTCACGGGACGTCCTATCACCGCCGCAGAAGCCACCGATCCCGCTTATTGGGCCAATCATGCCCGCGCAACCGTGGAGTTCACGAAAGCAATCCAGTATCTCAAGGATAGTGACCAGGGATACGACCTCTTCCTGGAATGTGGACCCCGTTCCACACTGTGTTCGCTGGCTCGCCAGCAGTTCACGCTCGACCGTCCCTGCACAGCGATTCCTACGTTCGCCGATACGCATGAGAACAACACCGAGTGGGCGACCCTGCTTTTCGCCCTCGGGTCTCTCTGGCAGAACGGCGTGTCCATTGATTGGGATGCCTTCTACGCCAACGAAGAACGCCGGCGCATACCTTTGCCAACTTATCCCTTCGAGCGGCAGCGGTTCTGGGTAGACCCTGCCATAGTGGCGCCCGCTGCGCAAAGCCTCCAGGCCGCGAGTTTCGCTTCGGCCGTTCGTCCCCCAGATGAACCCTTGGTTGAGCCATTCGCTTGCTCCGTGCCGCCAATGACAATGACAACGAGCGTTGTCTCGGGAAGTTTGCCTGCTTCACGCAAAGCATCGCGCAAAGCATCGCGAAAAGACCGCATCGCTTCGCGTGTGCTTGACCTGCTCGTCCCAGTCTCCGGACGCGAACGCTCCGAGATCAGCACCTCCACCACGTTCATGGAGCAGGGATTCGACTCGTTATCCTTGACGCAGGTCGCCTTTGCCATCCGCAAGCAATTTTCCGCCAAGGTCAGCTTCAGTCAGCTCATGAATCAATGGCCCAACGTTGACATGCTGGCAGCGCATCTTGACGCCATTTTGCCTGCCGACATTCTTGCGGAAACCCCTGCCATTCCGGCCGCTCTACCTGTTCCTCCACCACTTGCTGTGCCTCCGGCTGCGGAAGTCCGTCCGGATGTCCGGCCGATCGGCGTACTCGAGGAAGTTGTTGCCGAGCAAGCACGCACCATCGCCCGCTTGGTTACCCTTCTCGAAAAGGCTGGCATCAATCATCCATCTGCCACCGCCCGCGCCGGAACACCCATGGTCGCAACGCTGCCGGAAGACAACGCACCAGCCGCCACTCCGGTGTTTTCCGGCCCCCTTGAAGTTGAATCCACGATTCCGCAGCGCGGCATCTTTGCTTCCTCGCGCCTTTCCGAACGGTTGTCCGCCTCGTACAACGAATCCATGACGGTGCGTTTTACTGGCAACATCTCAGTCGAGAAAATGGCGCGCGCCATGGAATGCCTGGTTGAGCGGCATGATGCTCTTCGCGCCAGCTTCGATGAAGCCGGTCTGGTGATGAAGATCGCCGCGGTGCTGAAAATTGCGATGCCGGTAACCGATCTTTCTATAATTGAATCTCCGACCAACGGCACAGCTCGGCAAGAGGAGCGTCTCCGCAAACTGATTGCCGATGAAACCGCCTTATCCTTTCCCCTGCCCGCAGGGCCGTTGTTCCGCTGCCAAATAGTTTTGCTCGGCCACGATCGCGCGGCGGTCATCTTCACGGCGCACCACATCATCTGCGACGGTTGGTCGTTGGATGTCCTGATCCACGATCTTTGCGCTTTCTATTCAGAAGAACTTTCGGGTGCATCCGCATCCCTGGAGCAAGCCAGGAGTTACACCGACTATGTGCAGAGCGTAACCGAGCGCCATACCTCCGGCGAATTTAAGGCAGCGGGCAGCTATTGGCATGCGAAATTCAAAGATGGTTTTCCCGTGCTCGTGCTTCCAGCTGATCACCCGCGCAGCGCGCGGCGTGAATTCAGCGCGCGCCGTCTCGACCACCCCATTCCGGCCTCGGTCGTACAAGAGCTCAGAGCAGTAGCGGCAAAACAGGGGTGCAGCTTCTTCGCGGTCGTGCTCGGCTCCTTAGCCATCCTTCTCGCCCGCATTTCACGGCAGCGTCGTTTTGTGATCGCTCTGCCAACTGCGGAACAACCCGCCATCGGCCAGCCCGGTCTCGTCGGACACTGCGTAAATCTTCTCCCCTTCGCGGTGGAGTTACGCGAAGGCGAAGCCGCCAGCGCTTTTCTCAAGAGAGTACAAGGCGAGCTTCTCACTGCCCAGGACCATGCCATCTTCACGATGGTCAGTTTGCTGGAAGACCTGCATCCAATCGCGCCTGCGCTCGGCATTTCCCCGATCTCGACTGGCCTTACCAACGTCAAGAAGTTCAATCCCAACGACTTGCCGCAATCCGGATTTACCGTCGACTACCATGCCAACCCCAAAGGCTACGAATCGTTCGAATTGTATTTGAACGCGGTCGAGACGGAAGATAATCTGGAACTTCACTGCCACTATGACATCAAGCTTTTTGAGGATCTCACCATACGAGAATGGCTCGCAACGCTTGGTTGTATCTTTCAGGACGTGGCGGCAGATCCTTCGCGGGAAGTTCTGGATCTTGCCCGACTCAAACGTACCGACGCTTCTCCTGCAACCGAAGTTGTTTACACTCAGACCCAGAACCAAGAAGCCGCTCACGAATTCCTTGCGGACGCTTCGGTCGCGGCACCAGACCTGCCACGCCAATTCCCAGATTCGCCGGCAATCTCCACTAGATTTACAACGAGATTTACGACCATGGCGGAGCCGGAATTGCTCCGAGCGCTGCTCCCGCTTTGGCAGCGCGTATTGGATATCCGCGAGGTTGGGCCGGACGATGACTTCTTTGCCTTAGGCGGACACTCCATTGCTGCAGCGCAGTTGTTTGACCTGATCCAGCGCGAGTTAGGCCGCGCCGCGCCGCTCGCGATCCTCTATGACGCTTCTACCCCGCGGATGCTGGCGAGCGTTCTGAGCCGGGGCAGCAAAATAGAAGACTGGCAATCGCTCGTGGCCATCAATCAGCCCCGCCGATCCGGCCGATCCGCTGAATCGGATGACCGGCCGCCGCTTTTTCTCGTGCACGCCGCCGAAGGCAACGTCTTGCTCTATCGTTCCCTCGCTGCCCAGCTCGGCGCCGATCAACCCGTTTTCGGTTTGCAATCCGCCGGCCTCGATGGGCGTTCTTCGGTCGATGGCCGATTCGAACATGTGGCCCGCCGCTATATCGACGAGATCCGCCAGGTACAACCGCATGGTCCCTATATGCTGGGCGGGTACTGCCTGGGTGGCACTCTAGCCCTGGAAATGGCGCGGCAACTCATCGAATCAGGAGACACCGTGGGCCTGGTCGCGCTCATTGAGATTTACAATATCCGCTCGATGCGCTGGCCGCTCCCATTGCATCAGAGGTTAATCAATCGGTTTATTCTCAACCCCTATTTTCACCTCCGGAATGTCATCGGAGCGGAGGGTGAAGGCAAACGTGCTTTTTTCATGGAAAAACTGCGTGTCGAGGCTGCTCGAATCAAAGCATCCGCTCATTTTGGTTGGACTCGTCTTCGGCATCGCCTCCTGCCCGATGCCGCTACGGCCACGCCTCAAGCCAAACTCGCGGATATCTATGAACAAGCCCTTGCTCAATACGATGTCAGGCCCTATCCCGGAGAGTTGACTCTCTTCCTGGCGGAGCGTCATCTGGCGGGTTTTCACGATCATTGGGGAGGCTGGGGAGATGTTGCGCAAGGTGGCGTTCGGCTCTTCTCGCTTCCCATCAGTCCCCGCGGCAGCCTGGTAGAGCCCTATGTTGGGCATCTTGCCGCCCTCCTGCGCGGTTGCCTCGACCGGGCGATAGAACGCTCGAATATCGCTGTGCCCGTAGATGGTAGCGAACCTAGTCCCGAACCTAGTCCCCAACCCAGTGTGGAACTCCTTACCACGAATTAGTCTGATGACATAAGCCGTGTCCGAGAGTGTTAGATTAACCCCAGAACTTAGATCACGTACATGACGACACGCAGTCAAGTTCTCACTTTCACTTTTCTATGCGCGACGTCGATGTTGTTCTGGTGGCATCCTCTGGTCACCACGCTCGGGCTGGCGCTGGCGAACGATGCCTACACCCACATCCTTTTGATTCTCCC
>Ga0187861_10002713_pt1 | contig 16349 bp, 17 predicted proteins | sample June2016WEW_10_1_3_FD_132986 | JGI IMG/M metagenome (GOLD analysis project Ga0187861, IMG submission 132986) | Peatland microbial communities from SPRUCE experiment site at the Marcell Experimental Forest, Minnesota, USA - June2016WEW_10_100 | ecosystem: Environmental > Terrestrial > Soil >...
AAAAACGATGACGCATCGATAGCGCTCGCTGCTCAGATAATCCCAGAACGTCCGTCCTTTCACGGAGTCAATGCTGAGCTTTTGCAAGTCACCCATCGTCGGGTCAAAAATGTCGTAGGTGTAGAGCAGGCCGTGATTACCGGGGCTCAGGCCCGTGTTGATGCTCGCCCAAGCCGGGATAGTATCGACCGGAAAGACCGACTTTGAAAGAAACGTAGGGCTGTCTCGCATGAGCGCGGCGAAGTTCGGCAACACTGCCTTATGCTCTGACAAAACGTACGGATCGAGCGAGTCTACGCCCAATATCATAATCTTGGTCATTCATTCACCAAAGCAGTCGTAATTATGAGTGCGTCTTGCGTTAGCTCTTGCACAGTCCGCGTCCCGTCGAGCACGATTACCCGATTAGCGGGCAGATCCTTTAGCAGCTCTTGCTTCTCCTCTTCGCTTCGCCACAGAAACTCGAGTGAGGGTATGTCGTCCTTTCGGGCGTACGCCAGTTCGGGCGGCACCTTGATGTAGAAAACTACCGTTGGTTGAGGAAACAGCTTCGTGAGCCACGCCACTATTCTTCGTGACGTCGTGTCTTGTCCGTGAAGGCCTTGTATCACGTCATAAACGTAGCGGTCGACTACCAGCACCGTACTAGTCAGCGACGATGCCACGAGCGCTGGGCACACCCGCATGAAATAATCAACCCACGTGAGATAGTCGAAAAAAAGGATTCTATCGTGTGCAGAAGCAACGCCACGTTCGTTGCCCCGCTTGATCATGGCGTTTTTCGTAGGCGCGGCGAACGGCTTAAATAGCCACGACTCGAAGCCGCGCCAGCCGCACCAGATGTACTTTGAGGATATGCGGGCTTTACTTAGTGATTCGTGGAGCGATTTGGCAACGGTTGTTTTTCCGGATCCGTCCACGCCCATAAAACACACAATTATTCTTCGTTTCATACAAGCAAATTCTAACGTTGACACAGTGCGTATGACGCTCACATGACTTAAGATATGCGACTAAACAGGCCACGCCTGGCGCTCTTGTCACAAACGAACAGCAGCACGAGAAGCGAACGCAAGAGTTTTTCCCCTCTTGCTGTCAGGAGATCCCGGCGCGCCTTAGGCACGCTGCCCTTCTCAAACCGCAATCCGAAATGATAGGAACTGTGTAGATTAGTTCAAGGACTCGCCGCCCCTTCCTGGGCTCGCCGGAGGGATTCGTATAGTCCCTCTAATGTTGTCGTTATGCTCTGCCAAGAATACGGCAACACCTTAGTTCTGGTGTCAACGTCGATGCTGTGCGTTTTGATTTCAGCGACCGCTTTTGGGATATCTCGATCCTGCTCCACAAATAAGAGCCCTCCTCCTTCGCGAAAGCTTGTTAGCAGCGTATCGTGCTTAGTCGACACAACGGGCAGATTGCAGGACATGGCTTCGAGCACGGACAAGGGAGAGAATATGGTGGCGCCGCGCAGGACAGGAAAGACGTAGCAATCAGATAACGCGTATATATCCTCAACGTGCTCGAAATAGTCCTGCCAAACCAGGCATCCCGATTCCACGAGAGCGTTGCGGACCTCTGCGTCCGTCTCAAAATGGGCGCTCGCTACCACGAGCACTTGATTATCTCCATGTTGTAGATCGCGGAGCGCCTTGAGGTTTCTTCCCTGAATGAGATGGCCGACGTGCAAGATGACAAACTTGTCGTGATCAATGCCGTATTCGGTTCTCAACGCGTTTTTCACGCTTATGGGCGCTTCATCGAATTTTTCGGTATCCACTCCGTTAGGCAGATAAGCGGCGTGAAGCGATAATCCCTTGAGTTTCCGCAAAGCGCGTTGCGACTGGGTCAACAACAAATCTGGTTTCAGGATCAGCACCAACGCCCTCGTGAGCGGATTTCGCAACAGCGTAAAGAAGTACGGGTGCACGGCCGACATGACCGTCTTTGCAGATTTGTTTGCTGCCGCGTAGTATGCGCATTTGAGCAAGACAAAGCTCTTGAGTGAGGGGCCTGATACGCAATGAATCACATCGGGCTTGAAAGCGTGAAGTCTCTTCCAGAACCGAAAAGATAACGCTTTCGTAACGTCGAGCCTGAGCACATCGTTGTCGCGTTGGAGTTCTCTGCTCAAAAAACAATTAATGTTCTTAACGCCTTCATTGAGTTCGCGTGAGAACTCCCCCACAATGCATATCTTCATGCGTGCAGAACCTCACCATAGATGCTGGCCAGCTGCCCCGCGACAGCGGACCACGAATATTCCTGCAAGACCCTTTTTCTTCGGTTTTCAACGTCTTCATAGGTTCCCTTTCTGAAGATCTCTTTTACCGCTATTGCGATCTGAATTGGGACATCCCCCCCCATATCCAACGGTGAGCCTCCCAGGTCTGAGAGCAGGAAACTGAGGCCGCCTGCGTTTGCTAACACGACGGGCGTTCCTGCGGCCATGCTTTCCAGCGCGGTAATCCCAAATGCCTCGCACGTCGAAGGCAAAATGAAGACGTCTGCGTTCGCGTAGAGTTGTCGCAGCTCTGTGTCAGATACAAGGGTCAAGAATGAGCATTTTTCGTAAACTGCCAGGCTGCGCGCTAGCCCTATGAGCGAGCTCAGGTACCCGTCATCCTGGCCCACAAATACGAACCTCGTGAACGGATAATCGGTGGCGATGTCTTTAATCGCCTTGATGATGTGCTGGGCTCCCTTATACGCAACAAAACGACCCACAAAGAGCACCATTTTATCTTGTTTGAAGCCCTCGGAAGAACTGTCTGAGTCCCTCAAACTTGCAAAATCCTGCGTTCTGATAGCATTTGGAACTATTCTGATCCTTTCACGGTGCGCCCCCAGTCTCAGATACTCGTCCCGGTTGATCGGAGTTAGCGCGATCAGCACGCTGGCTGCGTTAAGAATAAGGTTGCCTACAGTGAGATCCGCCATCTTCTTGGTTAATCCTAGAATGCCGCCATATGACGACTTCAAATCGTGTGCAGTGAGAATGAAAGGTTTCTTTTTTAATGTCGCGATGCCTGCTACAATGGCAGGCTCAGCGTGCAGGTATCCGTGAACGTGGACAATATCAAACTCGCGAAGATGGCGATATAGGTAAGCGATGAGGCCGGGCGTAAACAGCAACGTGTAAAAGCCGAGTTTCGGCTCAAATCTGCAAATCTTAACGTTCTCTTCCGTCGTCTCGTTAGGGGGAAGATCTGGCAGCGAAACGTGCAGACTTAACCCTCTCTTTGAGAGGCCTCGGACATCATTCGGTGCGATTGAGGTCGAGGTAACTACGGTCACCTCGTGGCCGAGCTTGCCCAGCTCTTTCGATATGTTATAGACGTGATTTTCTGCTCCGCCTACCCGAGGATAAAACCGCTCGAAGACTTGCAGTATTTTCATGGCTGGTTTACCGGAGCTTCGACTCGGCTAAAAAAACCAGTGCGTCGGCTCCAAAAGTTTGCACTACTAGTGCTACTCTGCGGTTTCTTCTCCTTTTTCATCAGCGTGACGGATGTACTCCAAAAAAACTTTCGCGGATCTGAGCATCCCAATGAACTCGTGCAGCCCTTGTTTTCGAAGCACGTTTCTGATCGCCGTAGGCAGAAACGAGACGTTTAAGTAATATTCCCTCAGACCACGGTTCACGTATTTCTCGATGTCCTTGTTAGTGAACTCAGGATACGAAACGATGCACTTTTGGAACCCGTTCTGATCGATAGACTCTGCAAGATCGTCAACGAGCAGATAGCCGTTCTCCTTCGCCCAAGCATAAAACTCGGTTCCTGGTATCGGCGTCGCCACGGCATATTGCACTATATTCGGCTTGATCTCTCGAATAAACCGCAAGGTTTGATTTGCTGTCTCTGCCGTCTCGCCAGGCATGCCGATGATAACATCTGCCAGAACCATGAGGCGGGCTCGTCGCGCATCTCTCGTGAACCGTCTGCTGTCAGCCGTCGTCACACCCTTTTTGATGTCCTTCAGTATCTCGTCGCTTCCTGATTCGTAGCCGACATCCAGAAGCCTGCATCCGGCCTCCTTCATTAGTTTCATCGACTCGTAGTCGAGATTCGCCCGTGCATTACACGACCACGGCACGTGAATATCCCTTCGCTTTATTTCATTGCACAATTGCCGTATTCGTGTTCTATTTATCGTGAACGTATCATCCTCGATAAAGATCTCTCTGACGTCAGGCAAGGCGTTGACGATAAACTCAAACTCATCGACAACGTTTGTGACGCTTCTTGCGCGGTATTGTCGACCCATCAACGTGACTGGCCACGAGCAGAAGGTACAGAAATTGGGGCACCCCCTTCCCGTGAATACTTGAACCATTGGATAAAGCGCGTGATCAAGGCGATAATCCCACACGCTGAGGTGTCTTTGATACACGCGTGAAACAAAAGGGATGGAGTCAAGGTCTTCAGAACTGATGTATGGCCTGTTTGCATTATGCATTATCCTTCCATCCTCTTTGTATGAAAGTCCAAGAACATTTCCGAGAGGCGTATTTTCTTCCATCGCCTTCGCGTAGTCTCTAACAGCAAAATCGTATTCAAATCGGGCGACAGCGTCGACTTGACTATTCTGCAGCATTTGATCGGGAAACTGCGACGTTGGCGGTCCAACAAGCACGATTTTTGATGGGTCAGACTCGCTCTTAAGCTCCGCTATCACATCAGTGTCATTCTTGACGCTTGAGAAGTTTGTTTCAACGATGACTAAGTCCGGTTTGAATTTCTTAACGTCGTTGATGACGTCCTCACGATCCCATTGCCACGCCGGAGCATCGACCAGCCTAACACGCTTGCCAAATTCTTGTTTCAACACTCCAGTCGCATATGATAGCCAGATCGGATAGTAGAGAGTCGCGCCACGGGCAGCAGCGCCTTGCCATCGTCCACACCGGACAAAATGAGGGACAAAAGGGGGATTGAGCAGATAGACCTTCATAAAACATCTTATTGCTTGATTATGTTCTTCTTCTCAAATATATGCTTGCTCGATTTAGAACGTTTCTCGTAGTATTGATAGCGAGCACTATCGTTTATGCGTCGCGAACCCTCAGTAGCACCTCTTCCAGCCTGATCACGGTCCTTTTTTTTGATTCTTCCAGTGAACGTCGCGAGAGTTGGCGCTTCCAGCACTAGTGCGCAGCACCGTCACGACGCCCTAGTCCACTTAATGAGGACCTATCACTACTGTGGCTCAATGGCCGATGCTTCTGAAATCCGCTAATCTGGCCTCACGTAACGAGCACGCATTTCGATCGCGCAACCCAGAACGGGCTACGTGTGTGTGCTAGGGCGCTCTTTCGCAGCGCACGTCAATATGGCTTCGAGTTTCCGACAGATACCGTCCCAGCTATAGCCTGCCTCGACGAGCCTCTTGCCCGCCGCCCCGAGTCGCCGCTTTAGCGCTTCATCCTCATAAAGAGCCGTTATGGTCTGCACGTAATCATCGACGCTCGAACAATACCGAACGACGTCGCCGGCGACCGCTTTGACTTCATCAAGCTCCGACGAGATGACGGGTTTCCCGCACGCCATATACTCGAACAACTTGAGCGGAAGCGCGTGGCACGAAATCTGACCAGATTTGAATGGAATCACGCACACGTCCATTGCCGCTATGTAGCGCGGCACATCGGCGTAACTCACCTGTCCCGTGAATACGACTCGGTCTGCTATGCCGCATCTCTGCGCGAGTTCAACCGTCTCGCGGAACTGGCCCTCGCTGCCTACGACGAGCATCTTGATCCGCTGATCAAGCTTATTCAAAGCCCGAAACACCGGCTCGAGATCAACCCATTCTCTCAACGCCCCGACATAGCCGACGACGAATCCGTCTAAACCGATCTCAGCTTTTGTTGTGGCGGCTCGCGTGAAAAAGTCCACGTCCACTCCGTTCGGAAGAAGATCTGACTTTGCGTCGGAAATGCGATACAACCGCTTTAATCCCCCGCACGTCAGCGTCACATGGTGCGCCTGCGCGATCTGTTTGTGCAGATAATGAACTCCCAACGCGTGTCCGACGGGTCTCAGCGGCAACGGAATCTGCGGTGAGGTGCTAATCATCGCAGCGAGATCATCTGCAATGTCAAAGACCGTCCTCACGTGCTTTGATATCTCGTACCCCGAGATTAAGCTGTTATAGTTCAACTGAACGTCGAACCCGTCTCGTGAAAACTCAGTCCTCGCCTTTCGGAAGAACACTTCTTGCACGACCGGGCTTACTTTCCGCTCGGTCAAGTATCGGTATTCAACGCCGTTCAAAAAACCGTTCGATCCGCCATCGTCGGCGCGGGGGCCAGCGTGAGCCCTCTTCCACCAATCGTTTATGCTTAAAACGGTAACGTCGTGGTTTTGCGCTAAGTGTCGCACAAACTGGTGCGGTCTGTTATGCTGCGAAGCTGTCAGATCGACGATCGATGTCACAAGTATCTTCATGCGTGTGCTACCGACACAACTTCTGCGGCGGATTGAAACTTCTTTCTACGTTGCAAAAATATGTAAATATTATTATGATATATCAACGTGCACCAATACTATAAATATTTTGTAGGTGTAATAACGGGAAGAGCTGTGTTCATCGCTCAAAGCATTTTTGGGGATAAGGCGCCCAATGACCCCTAGGCACGAGCTAAATTCACGTTGTGAATAACAGGTTCTCAGATCCTTCAACAACTTATTCATCTATACCATGAGCGGAGTACGGTTGCGAGATAAGGTTGTCATCCTTGTGAGTTTAGAAATCGGAACGGTTGGCTTGTTCTTTGAGAGAAGATTGCTAAAAAACCAGTCTATGATTTATCGCAACTATTTAATCGCAGATGTACTTGTTAAAACCCATAACGGCACCCTTTTTTGTAGACAAGCATCAGGAGGTCTTTCAATTATACTCTTCTTTGAGCACGCATTGAGAGAATACTTCATGACGGTGCCAAGGGAGATTTCATTGACGTAGGGGCAAATATTGGATTGGACACGGTCATAATGGCTAGAAAACTAGACCGCGACAGCCGTGTTATCGCTTTTGAACCTGATCGCAGCAATTTTGAGATCTTGAAAGTGTATGTGCATTTAAACGGCATGAACAATGTCATCCTACACAATTTATGGCTTTGGCGCGAAGAGGGTAAGTTACCGCTCTTTGCTGATCCTAAAAACCCCGTAGTGAAGTCCAGGCTTACGCTTAAGCAAATGCAGACGTTACACGGGCAAGTGGTTCAAGTGGATACACTTAACCCCATTATAGAGACGAGAAACGTGCAAAGTAATCTCATCAAGATAGATGTTGAAGGAGCCGAAGTAGAAGTGTTAAAAAGGGGCATCCAGATACTTCGCCGACAACGGCCAGATATCATATTCGAGTGCCTTACCGAAGAAGAATTGGGCGCTATTGAACAACTTCTAATGCCAATGGGCTACGTTATTGGCTCTGCGCCTCTAAGATGGGGAACCCGAAACCTTCACAGTCGCTTGCGAGGAGGAAGACATCGAGCGCGTTGTACGCTTCGACGAGCTTGTCTTGCGGCACGCTGCCGGCAAATGTCACGTCATCTGCCACGCTCAGGCTTCGTGCCTGTTCAAGGAGATTCCCGTATTCAAACGCCCGCCTGCCGTGGATAACGAGCTTGGCCGGGATATCGGGATAGCGCTGTTTCCAAGCGCCGACAACGCCTTTGCCTTGGCGTACGTCTGAGGAGTGCTCGGCACTCTCATCGGAGCTGATTTAACGAATTTAGGAGCTGTTCAAGAAATCATAGCGCCTATTGCTTCTATTGGAGGCGCCGGGACCTTTGATGGGGTTTTTCTGTCTAGCACAATAGCCGTGCTCCTTGCTTAGAAGCGAAAGTTCGAGCGAACCTCGATGCGCAGCAAGAACTCACCGCAGCGCCGACAAACAAGCTTTATGTAGTTTCTACCCATGTCCTATCATCAGCTATTTCACGCGGACGCCGCGACAAAAGGAAGCTATGGCCTACAACCGCCTTTTAAAAACGAATCTCGTGCTGCTTATCCTCGTACTGATCGGCATTGGTGCTAGCTCGTTCGCACTCTACGCAGGCAACAAAAAATTCATCGGGATACTCGGCATAGCACTATTAGCCCTTGTCCTCGTTTTTTGGCGCATCTTTAGTCTCACAAGAAACCCGCCGACAGTCTCAGAACAAAAACCGGTAGATATTGACCTCGACTTGGACCGCATCCAGCGAATTCGGCCACCACAGAAGTGAAACCGCAGCAACGTTCAGCACCTTGCCAGTTTCCATCAGACGTTGATGACGATGCTTCTCGCTACCTGGTTCCCTAGCCGCTGCCATTTTGCGTTGCTCCGAGCGATGATTGTGCCGAGTATATATGGCACGACGAATGGTAGCGCATCAACGACGCGTATGCCATTTCTGATTACTGAACCGCGCAATCCCGGGGCGGTGAAATCTTCACCCACCACAGCTATCTGTAAGAGCCACTTGCCTAGCGTTACGCATTTTATGCCTTCTAAAGGGGTATAATAGATGATCAATACGATGGCAAAGTGAAGATAAACGTGACAGTAAGAGGTGTGACGTTACCGTTTAGCGTGTCCGTGCTAACGAGCAAGAATAGAGGGACGAAGGCAAAGCAAATGAGCAAACTGTCAATGAGCGCCGCAAAAAACCGAGCCGAGAGCGGCGCAAGCAAGTCCTCGATCGGCGTCAAACTCCTGAACTGGTCGACCGGCGTCGGGGTAACGGCCACTTCGGCTATGGGGCCTTTTGATTCACTCATCGTCGGCTTCACGATGCGTGTCTCTCCTCATTGATTAGTTCTCCATAACGTTAGATACAAGCTCGTTCTCGGCTCATTGCCGAGATAATATCAAGCGTTGGATTAGCAATCAAGAACGGACTTCTCCATCGCTCGCCACGGCATTGATCATTCAGTTTCTGCTGGCTAGTTACCTCTTACCGAGTCCAGCGCACGACGTGCACTGCGGGTTGCGCGAAATCCTGACTTTATCGAAGTTCATCATTTCGCCGTCATAGATGAGCATTTCGTTTTCCAAAACGACTCCTGCGCCGGTCAGTGACTTTATGGCCTCCGTCGCTTGGAGCAAGGCTATTACGCCCGGAGTCGTGCCCAGCACAGGAAACACGGCGCGCGGCGGAGCGTGAGGGTAGATGCACTCCAAGCATGCCGTCTTGCCAGGCACCACGCTGGCAAGTCGCCCTTCGTAACCGTATACTGCTCCGTGAATCAACGGAACACAGTGTGCAATAGCCGCCGCATTGAGCAAGTACCGAACCGCAAAGTTGTCCATAGCGTCTAAAATAACGTCGCAATTCTTTGCTAGCTCGAAGACGTTTTTGTCGTCGATGGCTAGATTAAATCCTTCAACGCGCGTTGTCGGATTGATCCTTTGCACTTTCTGCAATGCTGAGTTGACTTTCGATTCGCCCACGTCCTCATCCCAGTGCAGAACCTGTCGGTTCAGATTACTGAGTTCTACGTTGTCCATGTCAACCAGCTTAAGGTGCCCAACTCCCGCTGCCGCGAGGTAGAGCGCAAGAGGAGAGCCAAGCCCCCCCAGGCCGGCTATGAGAGCCGTCGCCCTTTTCAAACGTAGCTGCGCCTTTTCGCCGAATCCAGGAATCATTATTTGCCTGCGATATCGCACGCGATCGTATTCGGATAAAGGCATTAATGAAACCTCCAAGTTGAAAACTGATACAAAGCGAAACCCGACGCTCCGTTTGACTTGACGAACATGACCTTGTTACATTTTTATTCTTTTTCGTTCAGTATACAGAGTCATTTGGATGTCCCTTCTAAATTCGTTGTTGTAGAGCAGCTCAAAATTGCCGTCGGGATCCTTGGACCGCAGGTTATAGACCTTGACCGTCTCTGTGTCGATCGAACCTTCAAGCACCCTCCCCTCAGGGACGCCTTTCGTCGGTTCATCTAGAATCTCACATACCTTCTCATCGCGTTTGATAAGCACGTCGAAAATGGTGAGATCCCTGCGTCTCAATATGTCAAACAGCGCGTCAGTGACCTCCCGGTGAAAGGACTTTTTCTCTTGCCACAGGTCTGTAGCCTTGATGATCCCGTGCAACGCATCTGATACCGCTTCATCGATTTCGTCCTCGCTCATATCTGACACGTTCATCGAATACGTCTTGCCCTGCATAGTAGTAGGATATGAATCTGTTCCTCTTAAACCTGAAGCCTGATGGCGCGCCTGCCCCGACCTGTTTTTTTTTGAACTTGGGCCTAACCCACCCTCTCCCATCTTCCGCTGCCTAACCGTACCGGATGCAGATCCCATATGTGAATGTGACGCGCCGACTCGCTTAACGACTGTGGAGCTGCGTTTATCTATGAAGTCGCTCAAGCTTTCAGCGGCAAACGCGGAGGAGTTGGCACAATGGTCAATTTACAATTGACGAGTGTCTACAAACCTATGGCGACGGGGATCAATTTGACTCTTTTCGCAGTTTCCTGCAGCTTATATGTAAGTAACGGTAACGGTTGCACAAACGAGAGGCAACCGATTGTGTGGAGAGAACCAGTACGCAACAATTTAAGAACGGTGCACCACAATCTATCTTGTTGCAGGGACTCGACCCAAATAAACACCGGAAAAGCAGATGTGGCCTCGAAGAATACCCAATCGTCAGCGCAGCCGCGATAGACTCGCCATAACTAGTCAGAAGCGCGCAACGGCGAAACTGAATGAGGGGTTGCGCCACTATCAAAAAAGACAGTACACGCTGGCGATAGCACGTTTTTCAGAAGCGCGAACCATCTGCGAGGCGTCGGGAAACAGCTCGTCACTCGCAGACATCGCCCAATATATAGGAGCCGCCTCTCTTGAAACGCAGCGCTACGAGCAGGCCAGCGCCGAGCTGGCGAAGGCTTACGGGTATTACAAGACGCGGTGGGACCGACGAGTGGATGCAGCGCTGTGTGCGAGAGGACTAGGCGATGCGCTTGCCGAGCTTGAGAAATATGACGACGCTTTATGTTATTACGAAGCAGCTAAGTGCTTGTTTGAAAAAGCGCGGCTGAAGGCCGAAGTCGCAAAATGTGATATGGCTTTAGGACGCACCCTGCAGTCGAGAAACCGCAAAGACGAAGCACTTGCTATTTTAGAGTGCGCTGTACGCGGATTTACCGACTGTGCCCTCGACGACGAGGCAGCTCAGACTTACCTACTGATGGCTGATATTAACGCGGCAGTTGGCCGTTACGGCGCAAGCGCGGAGCTTGAAAGACAAGCAAAAAGGATGCGTGCTCGCTCGCGATCGTCGTAGCTCGTTGCCGTTGGGCTCTCACATCGGTTGCGCTTCATGGCCTTGCTCGGCCGAACATTTTTTCATCGCGCGCATAAACCCGATGCCCCAGTGGAACACGCAGAGCTCTTCGCCAGTTGCCGACTTTGATTTCTTGAAATCGGTCAAATTCTGATCCTCAAAGTAGCTCGCACACTCTGCGTGATGCAGGCAGCTTTTTTCGATGCATTTACGCGTCATGCTAGCCTATCATTTGATTCCATTTGTCTAAACATTTGCCCCCCGTGCGCCCCCCATTGCAGCATGAGTAATCTGCGCTTGTCTCAGGTGCGACTTACAAAACGAAGATGCAGCTGCAGATGCCATGAGACATTCAGCGCAACGCGAAAGTCAGGAGCAACTAGATGGACCCCGGGTGACACCGCAGAGATTAAGCATAGTATCGGGCGACTTTCATGCAACGAGAAACTGAACATAAAAGCGCGCTGTTCAACAAAGATGACATCATATCAAGTTGTGAAGGTGGCATAGTGCTTGATATTGAATTGGAGCCGGACGCCATCAGGCTAATCCTGAACTACAGAAAACTCTTTGAAATTTTAAAGGTGTCTCTTGACCTCGATATCTACACGCGCATCACGAGTCCTTTGACAGCGCGCCGCCTGTCACTGTCGCTCGGAGTCGATGAGCGTTTTCTTACATACCTGTTCGAAACATTGCAGCGAATCGGACTTGTAGTACGCGTAGAGGGTGATTCGGGTTCGTCGGCGTACCAAAGCGCTGCGGTAGCGCGTCAATATTTGAGTCGAGAGAGCCTCTTGTACCTCGGCCAAGAACAATTTCAAGACGGAGAGACCGGTAAGCTGCTTGAGCGCTACGTAAAAGAGGGGCCTTCCGATGAAGTTATCTCCGCGGACTATTGGACACGAGAGATAATTAAGAAACTCGAATTAGCGGCCTTGCTCGGCGGAGTACAAAGTGCTGTGAAACACGTCAATCTCGCTGGCCGTAAACGCTTACTTGACATCGGCGGCGGGCACGGGCTGTACAGCATCTTCTTTACGAGGAAGTACCCGGAATTACGAGCGTGCATCCTCGATTTACCTCAGGTCATCGACGTGACTAATGAAAACATCAAGCGGCACAATGCGGGTGGGAGGGTGGACGTTGTTGCCGGAGACTTTCACGCCTTCAGACCAACTAGCAAGTTTGACGCGGTTTTCTTGAGCAATGTCACGCCGTCAGCAGATGAACTGCGTTTGTTGCTCAACAGATCCCGTAGTTTCCTAAGCGACCGCGGCATTGTCATCCTCCGAAGCTTCGTATCTGACAGCACGCCGGACGTTTGGTCAGCTGTGAGCACGCTCGAGCGGTACGCACGACGCGGCAGGGCTGGCTTTACGCGCGCTGACCTGATTACAGCGCTGCGTGACGCGGGATTTTCCGACGTGACCGACGTTCACTCAGCTGAAGGGGTCATTATCGTGTGCGGGACAAAGTGATACTGCCCGCGCATACGACACTTCGGCGCCATCGATCACGCCTGCTTGCGTACTAAGGGAGCACGATATACACTCTCGAGACGTTTGACGCCTTCTCGAGCGCCTTCCAGTTATTTAGAGATTATTTCTATGACATTGCGGACGAACTTCTGGGCGCCTTAACCGCCGTCTTTGTAGACTACGCCAGGATCGAACACTTTTTTTCCGATTGTAGTCCCGTCGATAGTCCTAAAGAAGCACGACCGGAAGCCCATGTGGCACGCTGCTTGAACTTGATCCACCTTTATTACGAGAGCATCGCTGTCACAGTCAACTAAGATCTCCTTCACCCACTGAAAGTGGCCCGATACCTCGCCCTTTTTCCAAACGCGCCGGTTTGTTCGGCTCCAATAGTGAACACAACCGGTTTTACGGGTCATCTCGAACGCATCCTCGTTCATGAAGGCGATCATCAACACCTCTCCGGTCTCATTGTCCTGTGCAGCGACCGGAATGAGGCCATTTTTAAAATTAAGCTCCACCATGCTTGATTCCTCGCGACGTGCTTAGCTTGATGCACGCTTAGTGTACATTGACCGTGCCTCCTGAAGGGTTTCGCCATCAGACATAACGCCGGCTTCGGCAATGCTGCCGATAACGACGACATGATCACCGGCCTCTTTGCTCCACGCGACGTTGCAATCGAGAAACGCTAAGCAGTCCTTGAGGAGAGGCGAACCGGTGCGCCCGAGCTCGTAAGGGATCGTCGCGAACTTCTCGACTTTCCTGCCCGAACTCTTGCCGAAAAGATCGACAAGCTCCGCCTGATCGGTTCTAAGAACGTTGATGGCAAACGCATTACTGTTTGTGATGAGCTCGTACGTGTAATGCAGTGGATTCACGGCAACCATGACCAACTGCGGGACAAAGGATGCCTGCGTTATCCAGCTTGCGATGAAACCACTCATATTCTCGTTATAGTGGGCCGTAACGATTGCTATCGGGTTTATTAGTTTCCATAGCGCTGTCTGTATGACATTCATGAAGTTCTCCCCTACCTAGATGGTTGTGACACCTCTACGCTACTCAGGACGCGGTCTATAATCTGCTGAACGCTGAACGATTCTTGCTCGCCAGTTTTCAGATTCCGCAGCGTTGGTTTGGATGTCTCCATCTCCTTCTTTCCGATGATAATCGCGTAATCAAAGCCTGCGCTGTTCGCGTACGTCAACTGCGCGCGCACCGAGCGGCCCATAACGTCGATATCCGTTACAAAACGGGATCGCAGCTCATTGGCGACTTGAAGCGCGTAAATGCGTGCGTCGCCGGTAGGCACTACTAAGAGCCGTGGCGGTTCAGGCACCGAAGGGTTAACGGCGTCCATAATCCTATCAAATCCGATGCCAAAGCCGGTCGACGGCACCTCCTGCCCGCCAAAGAGGTGGGAGAGCCGATACGAGCCCCCACCCAACACTTGATTCTGAGCGCCGAGAGTGCCAGCGTAAGCCTCGAAAACGGTTCCCGTGTAGTACTCCAAGCCCCGCGCTATGCCGAAATCAACGGTGTACGAAACCGCGAGGGTATCGAGCAGCTCAAGAACTCGTAGCAGGTGGTCAAGCGCGACGAAGTTTTGTGCTTCGCTTAAAGGATCCTCGGCCGTGATGAGGTCGATTGCGCGGTCTCCGCCCGGGAGTTCCCCGAGGCGATCGAAGTCCCCTTTATCGATGAGGCGCATGGCAAGCGCGCACGTTTCGTCGTCGAGGTCACAAAACATCACTCTGAGCACGTCGAGCGAACCGACGTGCATGTCGACATCGAGCGCGACGCTCCGAAGCATGCGTTGTGCGAGCGCAATGACCTCTGCGTCCGCTTCTGGCAGGGCGCTCCCAATAAGCTCGATTCCAAACTGCCAGAACTGCCGATATCGCCCTGATTGCGGCCGCTCATACCGAAAGCAATCACCAAAGTAGTAGAGCTTGAGCGGCTTGGGGGCAGACTGGAGCTCGTTAACATATAGGCGGGCAACCGGGGCGGTAAGTTCAGGTCGCAACGCTAGAGGTCTGCCCCCTTTGTCGGTGAAGCTATAAAGCTCGTCGACGATCGCCTCACCTGATTTGAGGGTAAAAAGCTCTAGCGGTTCGAAAGCCGGCGTGGCGACCTCTTGATACCCCCACCGTTCTGCAACGTCTCTCAAGCGCGATTCAACGAAGCGACGCCGTTTCATTTCCGCGGGCAAGAGGTCTCGCGTGCCACGAGGCCGCGCGAGCGGCGTGTTTTTCCCTGCAGTCACTTTCGGATCGGTCACCTTCACATGCTCTCCCCTCTGGCACGCAATCAAACGATATGAACCTAAGAACACTTAGACTGCTTAATGATTATGGCTTTTGTGTTGCTTAGCGGAGATTTTAGCTGCCGACGTCGCGGTGGGCTACCGGCGCCTTTGTTTAGGCTCGTTGGCAGCAGCCACACTAACGAACCCCTATCACCTGGAACAAGTGTTCAAACAGGGGGAGCGGCATCAAGTTCGTCGGCAAGACGGCGAGACAGTACAAATACCCCGCAACGCATAACAGTGCGAGGGGTATAAGGAAGTAGCGGCGCTTCTTCGGCATAAGCGCATCGAAGCCGATGATCAGAGCGAAGGGCGCAATAGGCAGCAAGTATCGGCTAATATCATTATGGACCACGAACAGCACCGGCACGAACATGAAGAGTGCGTATAAAAAGAGCTCCAGGTATCCCTTCAAGTAGAGTTGGACGATGCCAACGGCATAGATGAAAAACAGGATGACGTAGAGCTCAGAGCCGGCCGCGCCGCTCGTCAGAGCCATCATAGGGATGGTGAGCAATGGTATATTCGTCAGAAAGGCCTGATTCACAGCGAAATAAGCGAAGAAGTCGCCAAGCGAGTACGCATAAAACGAGAACAGCAGCAACAGCGATGCCGGAATGGCGAGAGCCAACACAAACCTCCTCACGGTCAATTTCTTGTTCCACAGCCACACGCCAATCAACACGGGGAAGGTGATGATGCCCCATATTCTCGTGAGCGTCGCGAAGGCGCCCAAAAGGGTGGATTTTGTCGATTCGTCCTTTTTTAAGAAGTAAAGCATCAACAGCGTGAGCAGGATGAAGAGCGGTTCTGATGCACCGACACTCCGGTAGAGGAACCACCGTGGTGGAAAGAAGAGAAACAAGAGCGCCGAGGAAAAAGGATCGTGCACGAGTTTGAACCTCGCTGTGAGGAGGTAGAAAGCGACGACTGCTGCCGCAGAGATAACAAGGTTCGCGACGAGCATCGCTACGAATGGCGGCGTCGCGAGCGAAAAGGCCCAGATCGCAGTCGGGTAGCCAGGCAGGTGGGCGGCATAGTATTGCGCCGGCAAGAGCGACGCGCCATAAAGTGGGGAAGCTCCGGCGTAAAACGTCTTTGACACAACGACGTATAACGGTCCGTCGTAGTACCGTTCCAACACCTGTATTCCTGTGGCCGGGAGCTGCACCCCCAACACAGCGGTCACATTGAGGGCGAAGGGAAGGTACAAGAGCAGCGACGACACGATCGAGACAGCGACGAGTATGAGGAT
>Ga0187861_10002735_pt1 | contig 16241 bp, 15 predicted proteins | sample June2016WEW_10_1_3_FD_132986 | JGI IMG/M metagenome (GOLD analysis project Ga0187861, IMG submission 132986) | Peatland microbial communities from SPRUCE experiment site at the Marcell Experimental Forest, Minnesota, USA - June2016WEW_10_100 | ecosystem: Environmental > Terrestrial > Soil >...
CAAGCCTTTCATCAAAAATAATATGTGAGTGTGTGGGTATAAATATACGTAAAACGGGGTCCCAGAAGATTTTTGCGAACTATTATTTCACGTCACTACCACTTTATACCAGGATACCGTGGAGCTGAAGAGAACTTGGAAAATTGTCAGCTGATCATTGCAATCTCACCGGACACTATTCCAGATCGATGGTTTCATCCTGTGGACCGCCCGGTACGCTGGGTATATTTTGGAAAGAACGTTCTCACCGGGATCAGACTGCACAAAAACCTTGACAGCAATTTTTCGGAACAGGATATTTCCCGGCCCCTTGAAGAGGTTGCAGATAAGATCCGGTCAGAACATGTCACATGGATTGATACGATAAACCAGAAATACGGGGACGATATCGGGTGGTGGTTCGGGAACGTCTCATCGCGAAACATCTACTCAAGCGACCTGTTCCAGTATTGTTGTTATCTGGTGATCCTGGAGCAGCTATGGGAAAGCCCGCACGCAAAACCCTCACTCATCATCGTCGATTCCCCGGGTCTTGCTTCAGCAATTTACCAGTGGGCGCAGAAAAAGAAGATTCAGGTTTCGGTCAGGGGATGGTATAAACAATATACCAAAAAAATGGCCGGCACCGCCAGGTTCGGTATGAGATGGCTGGACTTCATCGTCACAACATCTATGCGCAAACTCGCCTCGGTCACTATCAGAACAAAGGATATAACGAAAAAACCCCAGGATTGCGACATGGTGATGATCAGCACCTTTGTGCATGATTCAAGTTTATCGGAAGAGGGGGATTTTAAGGATCGGTATTTTCCCGGCCTCTATGAATATCTCGGAAAAAATAATAAAACGATACTGGTACACCCGGTTTTTCATGGAGTTGGGTATAATTTTTTCCCGGTATTCAAGCGGATTTCCCGGAGTACCACGGATTTTATTATCCAGGAAAAATATCTTAACACCCAGGATTACCTTCGCACTTGGCTCTATCCCATCCACCAGCTGACACAAAAAATCAGAGCCCCCGTTTTTCACGGATTTGATCTGAACACGATTATCCGGGAAGACCAGATAAACGGTGACCTCCAGAACACTCTTCAGGCATTATTGACATTTTATCTCGTGCATAGGCTGAAAAACAGGGGTCTGGGAGTGCACTCGCTTATCGACTGGTATGAGAATCAGGTACTGGACAGGGCAATTGTTGCTGGAATGCGGAATGCTTATCCGGAAACGAAAACAATCGGTGCACAGATATTCCTGCATTACCCCAACTCCCTGAGCTTATTTCCCTCTCGTTCAGAAGTCGAAGCCGGAATAGTGCCTGATGTCCTTCTTGCAACGAGCCGGTACCAGTGCGGACTATCCCGGACGTTTGCTCCCTCTCTTCACTGTGTACCTGCAGCTGCACTCCGGTATACCCATGTGTTTGGCGATGAACATCCTCATGAATGCGGGAAAGCCACTCCTCAGAAACGCGTGCTTGTGCTCACCTCCGGCATTTGGGATGAAACCCTGGAACTCCTGATACTGACGCTGGATATCACGAAACGGCTCGGAAAAGACGTAGGGATTCACGTTCAACTCCACCCGGACATCAGGATTGAAGAGATTCTGAAAATGATACCGGAAATCCGGACGGACAGCCGCATCGAGATCGTCCAGGGATCACTGGCTGACGAAATCCGAGAGGCCTCAGTTGTCCTATCCAAGAGTTCGGGATCCATTGTGGAAGCCATTGCAAAAGGGACGCCGACCATATTTGTTGCGAACCGGAACAAACTGAATCTGAATCCTATGGCCGGCATCGTCACGCCACTGCTTACTGAATGCTATTCCGTCAATGAAGTTGTCGATGCAGCACAGAAATATCTCGATGCCCCGGATACGGACCGGCAGAAATACCGCGATCTGGGCAGGTCAATCCGCGACCTGTTTTTCTTACCGGTGAATGAAGACACACTTTCTCCCTTTTTGATACCCTAAAAACATTTCATCTATAAACGAGAATGTAGAACTAAGGATTCCCTGATGCCAAAACTACAATCTCTCTTATATCTCCTTCAACTCCTCAAATCGCCCTATCTGATTGGATTTTACCGGGGTCATAATCACCTGTCCGACGCGGACGTCAGCAGAATATCGGAACTTCTTTCTTCTGATGACACGGAATTCCGGAACCGGGTAGTCAGGCACTATGAAGATAACTTTGCATCCCTGGTAGGCAGGGGATACGGGAGTAGTTTCGCTTCCGGGAGAATGGCTTTTTTTTCCCTGATGAAGTCACTGAGAATCGGTAAAGGGGACGAGGTGATCATACCGGGATTCACTTGTTCCGTAGTAGCCAATGCCGTCTTCAGGACGGGGGCCAGGCCAATATATTCGGATATCGATCCTGATACCCTTGGATCGGATGCGTCAGCCATTGCCCGGTGCATCACACCGCAAACCAGGCTGATCGTTGCCCAGCATTCGTTCGGCATTCCCTGCACGATTGATGAAATCGCAGATCTTGCGAAATCGAAAGGAATCTTCCTGGTCGAGGACTCGGCCCTTGCACTGGATTCCCGGCTTCATGGCAAATCCGTGGGTACCTGGGGCGATGCGGCATTTTTTTCAACGGATCACAGCAAGCCCCTGAACACGATCATCGGGGGGATGCTGTATACCCCGCACAAGGACATTTTTGAAAACGTGAAAAAAGTTGTGGGAAATATACCCGATCTCTCGAAAGAGCACCAGAGCAGACTTTACCGGCGTTTCATCTACGAGAGGAAAAATTACCTCCCTGCCCGGTACCCACGATCAATATTCCGGGAGACGCTCCAAGACGTGATGCGGAGATATTCCGGGAAACCCCCGGTCTTTCTTGAAAATGACTATACCAGCCAGTCTTCCGGACCCGCTGCCTATCCATATCCCGCAAAGATGCCTGCATTCCTTGCACAGTTGGGACTTTTCGAAATAGAACGATGGGGCGGCGAAAAAAGAAGAAGGCAGGCATTGCTTTTGGAATATCTGAGAGTGTATGAGGAGGCATACGGCGGGATTCGGATACCAGGTGCATATCAGGATACCGAGAAAGAGATTGTTCCTCTCCGGTTTATTTTCAGGTCGCCGGAAGCAACGATCATGAGGGGACGGCTTGGGAAGTACATTGATGCAAAGGCGATGTGGTTCCTCGATCCGGTTGTATGCAGCCCGGGGGGGCCTCAGGCGCTGGGATACGACAAGGGAAACTGTGCCAATTCCGAGGCAGTCTGTTCGGATATCCTGAACATGCCCTGCGTGCTGCCTGAAGGGTGGGACAACCGGGCTGTGTCGATCTTCCGTGATATCGTCGCCGGCAGCCGATAACTGGTACCGGCCTCTGGATTTATCATGAGAGAACTTTCAGCAGGAAGGCTGGCCAGGGTTTGTCATAACCAGTGGGCGAACAACCTGATCGGCAATTTTTATCCCGAAGCCCGTCACATATTGAAAAAGGGTAATCCGATACCGGCAATATTTTCCCCTGCCAGAGAACGGCCCTGCAGAATTCCCCCGTTCCCTGATTTGCAAATGATTATAAATGTACAAAAAAATGGCATATTGAGAACGATTGTTAAAAAATGACAATACGCGATGGTCTCTATGGATATTGAGGAACTAAAAGGCATTGTTAAAAAATTTGATCAGATCCGTATTCTTGTGATAGGGGACCTGATGCTGGATACATTCATACGGGGGAATCTCGTGCGCATATCCGATGAAGCACCCGTGCCAGTACTGGATTTCTCAACGGAGATTGTCCGTCCGGGGGGAGCGGCAAATGCCATGAGCAATATCATCTCTCTCGACGGCAAAGTTATTGCTGTAGGTGTCATGGGCAATGATGCTGCAGGAAAACGACTGCACCAGTTATTTTCCGACCGCGGCATCGATACGGAAGGAGTCGTCATCAGCGATAAAAGAAGGACGGTTGAAAAAACGCGGATCATTGCTGAAAAATTCCAGCAGAATGTGCTGCGGATCGATAAAACCAATGACACCGAGATTGGCGCCGAAGAAACGGAACTATTACTTGAATTTGTCCAAAAAACGATCGATTCGGTCGATACGGTCCTTGTATCGGATTATAACGATGGCATCATTACCAAAGAGCTGCTCGAAAAAGTGATTCCCCTGGCAAAATCCAGGAAAAAGACCATTGTGATCGATTCAAAGAGAGCGCATCTCCTGGACTACCGCAACGTCGATGTATTCAAAGTCAGTCTTCAGGTGGCAAGCGAGATCACGGGAGTCGGGCAGATAAATGAAACCAGTATCCGGAATATCGGGCAGTGGATGCTCACCCAGCTGGAATCGGAGTACGTGCTGATCACCGAGGGCAGGAACGGTATGACGTTATTTGAAAAAAATGGCAACGTCACCCACATCCCATCCGTTTCAAAAGAACCCGGAGAAGTCACCGGTGTAGCGGATACCGTCGGGGCAGTACTTGCATTATCCCTCGGGGTTGATCAGTCAAAGGTAGCGGCGGCAGCCGTTCTTGCAAATACTGCTGCAGGAATCAAAGTAGGAAAAATTGGATCCGCAACCGTCACAAGAGACGAGCTGACCGCAAAACTCGGAGTATTAAACAGCGATTCTCTCATGCATAAAATTACCAGGTAACCGGGGAGACCACGTGAACGATAATCAGGATTTTTCAGAGATCGATGACAGGGTGAGAAAGATCCGCAGACAGATCATCACCATGATTCATAAGGCTGGTTCGGGGCACCCGGGGGGCTCCCTGTCCTGTGTTGAAATATTAACGGTCCTGTACAGCCGGATACTCCGTCACGACCCAAAAAACCCGGACTGTGAAGGTCGGGACCGGTTTATTTTATCCAAGGGGCATGCAGCACCGGCGTTATATGCAGTCCTTGCAGAAGGGGGATATATCCAGGACAAAGAACTGGCTTTGCTGAGAAAAACAGGGAGCCTGTTGCAGGGACACCCGGATAAGAAGATCCCCGGGGTGGAAGTATCCACGGGTTCTCTCGGGCAGGGCCTCTCCATTGCATCCGGCATTGCCCTGAGCGCAAAGATCGACTCCCGGCCATTCAGGACATTTGTCCTTATGGGTGACGGTGAATGCGATGAGGGGCAGGTCTGGGAAGCTGCAATGCTGGCCTCGCATTACAAACTCGACAATCTGGTGGCGGTAATCGACAGAAATGGTCTCCAGATTGACGGACTTACCGAAAAAATCATGCGCCTTGAACCCCTTTCAAAGAAATGGACGGCATTCGGTTGGCATGTGCTTGAAGTTGACGGGCATAACGTAAATGAGATCCATGCGGCCTTTAAATCCGCTGAAAACGCAAAAGGTCAGCCAACGGTGATTATCGCTCATACATTCAAGGGAAAAGGCGTGTCCTTTATGGAATGGATTGGTGCGTTCCATGGAAAATCCCTGACAGAACAGGAACTTGAACTGGCCCTCAAAGAATTAGCATAAAGGAATTTTTATGGAACTGAAATCAACTCGTGACGCGTACGGTGAAACGCTGAAAAAAGTTGGGGGCAACAAGGAAATCGTCGTACTCGATGCTGATCTCTCGGTTTCCACCAAAACAAACATTTTCGCCAAACACTTCCCGGAACGGTTTATCGATGTCGGCTGCGCCGAACAGAACCTGTTCGGTGTCGCTGCAGGACTGGCATTGTCAGGTAAGACCGTCTTTGCCAGTACCTATGCGATCTTTGCTTCCCGCGGTCTCGAGCAGATACGAAACACGATCGCCCATGACAAACTGAATGTAAAAATTGTCGTCACCCACGCCGGATTGACGAATGCTCCCGATGGCGCTTCGCATCAGGCATTGGAAGATATTGCGATCATGAGGGCGATCCCCCATATGCGGGTGATCGTCCCTGCTGATGCCATAGAAGCGGAACAGGCAATCACGGAAGAAATTCACTCAGAAGGACCGGCATATATCCGGCTGAACCGTGCCGAATCCCCATTCCTGTTTGATCCCGGTTACCGGTATGATATCGGCAGAGCCGAGGTCCTCAGGGAAGGACAAGACGTGGCATTATTTGCCACCGGGACAATGGTTTCCCCGGCCCTTGAAGCAGCGGATCAGATGAAAAAAGCATCGATCGATGCCTGTGTGGTCGATGTGCACACGATCAAACCGCTTGATACGGTCACCATAAACCAAATTGCATGGCAATGCGGGTCTGCAGTAAGTATTGAAGAGCACAGTGTCATCGGGGGGCTTGGCAGCGCCATTGCCGAATGTATTGTCGGACAGCACCCCGTTCCCATGAAAATAATTGGAGTCGGGGACACATTCGGGCAATCCGGGGAATACAACGAGTTGCTGGAACTGTATGGCCTGACAACAAGAAATATCGTGGCATCGGCAAAAAGGATCATGAAGGTGCAGAAATGAAATTTTTTATCGACACCGCAAATATCAGCGAGATCAAAAAAGCTCACGAGTGGGGAATCATCGATGGGGTTACCACAAACCCTTCTCTTGTGGCAAAGGAAAAGAAAGATTTCCGGAACCTGATTGCGGAGATCCTGAAAATAATCGACGGGCCGGTAAGCGTGGAGGTCGTGAGCCCCGATGCGGCAGAGATGGTCAGAGAGGCAGAGGTCTTTGCGAAATGGTCGGATAACGTGGTAGTAAAGCTCCCTATGACTCCCGAAGGAATCAAAGCAACCGGCATCCTGAAGACGAAGAAGATCAAGACCAACGTAACCCTTGTTTTTTCTGCAAACCAGGCACTTCTTGCTGCAAAGGCCGGTGCAACCTACGTGAGCCCGTTCATCGGCCGCCTGGATGATACCGGGGCGGATGGAATGCAGCTCGTGAAGGATATCCGCTGCATATATGAAAATTATTCATTTGATACCCAGATTATCGTCGCAAGCGTCAGACACCCCCTCCATGTCACAGAAGCAGCAAAAGCCGGTGCGGACGTGGCCACCGTTCCCTATGCGATCCTGGAGAAATTATTCCTCCACCCGCTCACGGAACGGGGACTGGCGATCTTTGAAAATGACTGGAAAAAAGCAGGATTGCGCTGAGCCGGGAGGGACCGGGTAACTTCATCAGCCAGAGGTAATATATCTCCGGTCACCAGCAGGGATGGAATCCTACAACAAAGTTCGACGCATGAGCACAGAGTATATGTGGTTTTAAAGATCACCTTGTGGTAATCTGCCGCGATCCGGGGCGCCAATATCATGGGTAAAAAAATAAATGTCGGAATTATCGGGCTTGGTAAGGTTGGTCTCCTAAGAAAAACACTCATACAGAAACATCCTTTCCTCCATCTGCAGGCAGTATGTGATATCACTAAACCGGACGTTTCGGCCATGGCTGGCTGCCGGTATTTTGAAAGATACCAGGATCTTCTGGATGCGGATATTGACGCTGTTTTTGTTGCAACCCCGAACAGGTTCACTCCGGAAATTGTCATTGCTGCGCTGAACCATCACAAACATGTTTTCTGTGAAAAACCTCCTGGCAGAACGGTAAAGGATATCGAGCTTATCAGGGCAGCAGAGAAAACAAGCAACGGATGCGTGCTCAAATTCGGGTTTAACCACCGGTATCATGGCGCGGTGATGGAAGCAAAAAAGATCATCGACAGCGGGATATACGGCAGGATCCTGTGGATCCGGGGAGTCTATGGAAAATCCGGAGGGCTCAATTTTACGAAGGAGTGGAGAAGCAACCGGGAATCGTCCGGCGGGGGAATACTTCTTGACCAGGGGATTCACATGCTGGACCTTTTCCGGTATTTTCTCGGGAATTTTTCAGAGATCAAGAGCTTCGTGAATACGTCCTACTGGGATATCGATGTCGAGGACAATGCCTTCGCGCTGATGAGAAACAAGAACAACCAGGTGGCCTTCATCCATTCCTCATCCACACAATGGAAGCATACCTTCAACATGGAGATCGGTCTTGAAGGGGGTTATGTGAACATTCACGGAATCCTGTCGTCTACCCGCAGTTATGGCCAGGGAGAGAGACTGGTCGTTGCAAAAAAGCAGTTTGAGGATGAGACCCAGGCCTTAGGCAATCCCCGTGAATCCATCACCTTTTTCGATCGGGATCGTTCCTGGGAACTTGAGATTGAAGAATTCGTCAACTGCATCGAAAAGCACATGCCGGTATCACAGGGCACATCCACGGATGCACTCGAGGTCATGAAACTTGTTCATGATATTTATAACAACGACCGGCCGAAATCGATAGCGGGCAACAGAGGGTTATGAACGATTCCGGGACAGTACCGGGTTTCCCCGTATTTTCAAAAAGAGGTGGAACGATGAATGAGAAAGTTTTGATCTGCACATCAAAATTCGCGGAATCCGGTAGCGAATCTCTGAAAATTTTCGAAGAACACAAGGTCACATTTCTTTTAAATCCCTATAAACGGACACTGACCGAAGATGAAGTCATCGCGCTTGGAAAGGGGTGCACGGGAATTATCTCCGGTTCAGAGCCCCTCAACAGGAGGGTGCTTGAAGCTCTCCCGGAGCTCCGGTGTATAAGCCGCGTCGGGGTCGGTGTTGATAATATCGATCTCGCTTTCGCGGAAAAACGGGGGATCTGCGTAAAAAATACCCCTGATGCACCCACCCGGGCGGTTGCTGAGCTGACCGTGGGCCTCATTCTTGACCTGGTCCGGGGGATCTCGATGCATGACCGCGAGATCAGGAAGGGAAACTGGAACAAGAGACTCGGCTGTCAGATAAAGGATAAGAACGTGGGAGTTATCGGTTTGGGAAGGATTGGCCGTACAGTTGCCGAACTGCTCACCGGTCTCGGGGCCCGCGTCTCGGGCTATGACCTGTATCCAGACCGGGCCTGGGCCAGACAGTATTCCGTTGAGATAAAGGACTTTTCCGCAATTCTTGCGGAGAGTGATATTGTCACCATCCATATCCCGTTCTCAAAAGGGAATGCTCCCCTGATCGGGGAAGCAGAGATCGGAAAAATGAGACCGGGGGCATTTTTACTGAACCTGTCCCGCGGGGGTATCGTTGATGAGACGGCACTGTATCATGCCCTGAAAGAGCACCGCCTCGCCGGTGCGGCGGTCGATACGTTCGAGAAAGAACCCTACCATGGGCCGCTCACCGGGCTTGGTACGATCATACTCACGCCCCACATGGGATCGTATACTGCGGAATCGCGGTCAGCCATGGAACTGGAAGCGGTAAAAAACCTTGTTGAAGCGCTCGATGGCAGCAAAGATACCCTTTAATGCATGGGTCTTTAACCTATAATCCGGAGCATACCATGCATAAATTTGAAGAAATTCTTCAAAAGAACAAATCTCCTGAAGCATTCACTTCAGAATACGTTTCCTACCTTTCTTCAATCCTTGCCCGGCTGGACAGACCGGTATTTGCACAGGTGTTCCGGATTCTCGAACAGGCGCGGGAACAGAAGAATACCATTTTTATCTGCGGCAACGGGGGCAGTGCCGCAACTGCATCGCATATCGCCGAGGATCTGGCACTGGGACCAAAGAAATACGGGCACGCTGCGTTCCGGACGATCAGCCTGACCGACAACGCCGCAAGTATCACCGCCATCGGGAATGACAACGGGTATGACGAGATCTTTGTCATGCAACTGGAAAACCTGTTCCGCAAAGGTGACATCGTCATGGGAATCTCAGCGAGCGGGAACTCCCCCAATGTCATCAAAGCGCTGGAGTATGCGAATGCCAACGGGGGAATTTCTCTCGCAGTCACCGGGTTTGACGGAGGAACGATGAAAAAAATCAGCCAGTACGGCATTCATGTTCATGCCGGGCCAAGCGAATACGAGCCGGTTGAGGATGCCCACCTGATTATCGGCCACATTCTCACATCCTACTTCAAATACCAGCCTCAGGAACATGGGTTACCCACTAAAAACTAAAGACGTGATCAAGAATGACCGACGATTTTTCCGGCAAGATGGCGATTGTGACCGGGGGGACCCGGGGGATCGGGAAATGCATTGTCCAGTTGCTTTCCCAACAGGGCTGCGATGTGATCTACACCGGTACGAAGAGATCATCGGATCAGGATCTCCGGGGAGCCCGGTTCGAACAACTGGATTTATCCGATGAAGTAAGTATCAACCGGTTTGTAAAAGGGATCATCGAACTCCATCCCGGGATCGATATCTTGGTGAATAATGCAGGTATCAATAAAATCGAGCCGATCGATGAAATATCTGATGAAGACTGGGAAAAGATCCTTACTGTTAATCTTACCGGCGCAATGCGCATGACACGGGCAGTGTCAAAAAATATGAAAAAAAATAAGAAATCCGGCAGGATTCTCAATATCAGTTCGATCTTTGGCGTGGTATCAAAATCCCGGCGCAATGCCTATTCGGCAAGCAAGACCGGCCTGATCGGCCTCACCCGGGCGAGTGCGCTTGACCTTGCACCGGATAATATTCTTGTCAATGCATTATGCCCGGGTTTTACGATGACGGAGTTGACGCAGTCCGTTCTCTCCAAAAAAGATATGGAGGAACTGCGCCGGGAAGTTCCCCTCGGCAGGTTTGCCGAAGTGAATGAAATTGCCCGTGCTGCATTGTTTTTGTGTTCAGGTTCGAACACCTATATCACCGGCCAGACGCTACTGGTTGACGGCGGATTTACGATCCGGTAATTTCGGGATCACTGCAGAAAACAACATTTTTTCCTCTCGTGAAAACGTCAGTTTATTCCATTCCTCTTGCGCCACCAGTCCCCCGAGGGGGGACGTGGCGCTTTGCACTGGAATGCAAAAGGGTTTTATGAAAACACCTCACTGCCCCGCCATGCCTCGGAGAGGCCCTGAGGCGGGGAACCCTCGTTTCTGGCTATCTTTTTCCATTTTCATGATTTGACTGTGAATGTATGTTCATATCCATTTTGCCAGTTCGAGTATCTTACCGTTTCATAAGAGGATGGTACCCGCCCGAAAGGACTTCTCGGTGGGTGTCTGAATATTGTTCTGTTGATTCCTATGAGAACGTGGTGATACGCTCAAACCTCTCCGCACAATAGCCACCGCTGCATATTCATTAAGTATGTTCGAATTTTAATATGAGTAAGGAAGAGGGCATATCGGCGATGATGAAGATCCGGTCAAAGATCAAGAATTATGAGGTCGGAATGATAGATGATCTCCTCTCAAAAAAAGGAGAGGTCTTCAAAAATTTTTCTTATGACCGCCTCTTTTTCTTTATCGATAAGAATGTGTACGAAAAATATGAGAACCAACTCGCCCCTTTTATCAGCAATGATCGTTTCTTCCTGATCGATGCCCTTGAATCAAACAAGGAATACTCGCATCTCGTAGAATACTATGATCTCCTGATCGAGAACCGTTTTACACGTAACGATATCCTGATCGCCATCGGAGGGGGGATCATCCAGGATATCAGCGGGTTCATCGCATCGACACTGTACCGCGGGATCCACTGGATATTCATCCCGACAACTCTCCTTGCTCAGGCCGACAGCTGCATCGGGTCCAAGACATCGATCAACTTCGGCAGCCGGAAAAACCTGATCGGGACCTTTTACCCCCCGGATGCGATCTTCATCGACACAGGATTTTGTGAGACCCTGACGCCGGAATATTTCAACAGCGGTCTTGGCGAGATCATCAAGTTCCATCTTCAGGCCGACCAAAAACAGTACGAAGTTCTGAAAAAATTCCTGGCCCTAAAAGATCCGCATTCCCCTCAGGCATTGAAGAAGATCATCTGGTCGACGCTGAAGATCAAGAGATCCTACTTTGAGAAAGACGAATTTGATTCAGCCCGCCGCAACCTTCTCAACTACGGCCATTGCTTTGGTCATGCACTGGAATCTGCATCAGATTTTACAGTAAACCACGGTGAGGCCGTGATCGTGGGAATGGGATTTGCTAATCTCGTATCAGCACGACGCGGCCTGATGGATCCGGAAAAATATGCGGAGTTTGAAGCGCTGCTGAAACGGTACTATCCCCGGTTCGATCTCTCGGAGATCGCGGTCGATGACATCATTTCCTACCTGAAGCAGGACAAAAAAAGGGTGGGAAAAGGACTGACCATGATCCTCTCCGAGGATATCGGGAGACAGTGCAAATATAACGATCTCACCGAGCAGGAGGTCCGTGACACATTCTGGGAATTCCTGACGATATACCCGCATGCCGCACCAGCAGGTCTAGAGTCCGGAAAAAAAAGGACCAGAAAAAGGTGAAGCCATGATAACAAAAAATCCGTTGAAATCACAATTGAAGAAAAACGCACTCACCATCGGGAGCTGGCTCCAGCTCAACAGCCCCAGTGCTGCAGAGATCATGTCGCAATCAGGTTTTGAATGGCTGACGGTAGACATGGAACATAGTGTCACTTCGCTGGAAACCATGCAGCATCTCCTCCAGATCATCGAGGGGCACAACATTGTCCCGCTCGTGAGAGTGGGGGAAAATAATCCCGATCTCATCAAGCGGGTGATGGACGCCGGCGCATACGGGATCATCGTACCGATGATCAATTCAGCAGACGATGCCAAAAAAGCGGTGAATGCGGTGAAATACCCCCCTCAGGGTACCCGGGGAGTCGGGATTGCCCGTGCACAAGGGTACGGGAGGAATTTTGAAGAGTATGCTTCGGTCATCAACCGGGAGTCCGTGGTCATTGTTCAAATCGAGCATATCAACGCCGTCAACAATCTTGAAGAGATCATCTCGGTCGATGGCGTTGACGGGTGTTTCATCGGGCCGTACGATCTCTCCGGCTCGCTCGGTATACCGGGCAATCTTACTCACATAGATGTGCTCGCCGCAGTCAGCGAAGTGGAGCGAATCTGCAGGGAGCGAAAGATGCCGCTCGGCATCCATGTGGTTGATCCGGATATATCCCTCATGAACAAATATATCCAGGCCGGTTACACGCTGCTTGCATTTAGCTCCGATATGCTCCTGCTGGAAAAGATCTGCAGGGAAAAAATGGCCGCACTTGCACAGGTCAGGAACAAATAGGATCGCGATACTACAGCAGAGTGACAAAGACATTTTATTATGATACCATCCAACATTCAGAAAGAGCTCCCAACATATTTTTTTGAAGGTGTATCACGATGAAGACGATTGGCATAATTCCGGCACGAATGGCATCCACCCGTTTCCCGGGCAAACCTCTTGCACCTATCTGCGGTATCCCCATGGTGGGACATATTCTCATGCGCAGCAGGATGTCCAAAGCGCTTGATGACGTGTACGTTGCGACCTGCGATACATCCGTCGTTAACTATGTAGCAACGCTGGGCGGCAAAGCCGTGATGACCTTGGACACGCATGAGCGTGCAACCGACCGCACTGCGGAAGCGATGCTGAAGATTGAGAAGGATACCGGGACGACCGTCGATATCGTTGTCATGATCCAGGGTGACGAGCCACTCGTCACACCCGCCTTGATCGATGCGCTTGTCCGCCCGATGCAGGATGATGCCTCCATTCAGATCACGAACCTGATCTCCACCATCAATAACGATGAAGAGTTTCACAGCCCGAATACGGTAAAGATTGTCATGGATGAGGCAGGGTATGCCCTGTATTTTTCACGGGAACCGATTCCCTCTGCAAAAAAATACCATGGAACGATACCCCGGTTCAAGCAGCTGGGGATCATTGCCTTCCGCAGGTCATTCCTCTTGAAATTCAATAATCTGGCGCCGACGCCCCTGGAAAAAATTGAATCGGTCGATATGCTGCGCGTCCTGGAGCACGGGTTGAAGATTAAACTAGTCATGTCACCGGACAACATCTATGGCGTAGACACACCTGAAGATCGAAAACACGTTGAGGAAATTATGGAGCATGATCCAATATTTGCAAAGTATGCAGGGACAAAATGATATTTTTCTGTTATGACAGAAATTTATCGGTTTTACATAAGTGGGAATCCGAGTTGCGTGATACATCATGAAGGAAGAATCGATCAGGCCGGAAAAAATTTTTAAGAAATATCTGGCTCTGGCAAAAAAAGACGCAATCGCCTACTTCAAGGATATTCCCTTCACCCGCCATCTCTGTCCTGCCTGTAAAAGTATAAAGAGTACATTTGCCTTCAGGAAACTGGGATTTGATTACGAGGAATGCAATGACTGCGGCACACTCTATGTCAATCCCCGTCCTTCCGCAGATGCCTTTTGCCGTTATTATTCCGATGCGCCGTCTGTCGTGTACTGGGCGACCCATTTTTACAAAGTGACGGAAGATGCACGCCGGGAAAAATTGATCAGGCCCAAGGCGGTTGCTGTCAGCAGGCTGATAGAGAAATATTACGGGCCGTTCCCGAAGAGAGCATGTGTCGCGGATGCCGGTGCCGGTTACGGGGTTTTTTGCGAAGAGCTGAGTGCATTACTCCCGCGCGGTATTCCGACAATCGCCATCGAGCCGTCACCCTCCCTGATACAGATATGCAAAGACAAGAACATTGAGACAATTCCAAAATTTCTTGAAGATGTCACCAAAGCAGATTTCAAGAATAAAACAGTTGTAGCGATCGTATCGTTTGAACTTCTGGAACACCTGCATTCTCCCGACGATTTTATCCAAACCTGCAGCGATCTTCTTGATTCCGGGGGATTGCTCATTCTCACCACCCTGAACTGGCAGGGGTTCGATCTGCAAATCCTCCGGGAACATTCAAACAGCATCCATCCCCCCCACCACATCAATTTTTTTAACACCGCGTCCATCCAGGTACTCCTGCAACGGCACGGGTTTGAGATATGCGAAGTGACGACGCCGGGAAAACTTGACGTGGATATTGTCTCAAAACAGTTGCAGGATGTTACCTGTCCTTTCATCCGGGAGCTTCTTTCCTTGAGCGATGATGCCGTAAGGGAGAAACTCCAGGCAATACTCCAGGAGACCAGAACCAGCTCTCACCTGATGATCGTTGCGAGAAAAAAGTGAAGGTAGCGGTACATAAGAGATTCAGGTAACAGATAAAGGGGGAAATGATGTCCGATCGCACGAGAAACCAATTTCAGAATTTTTTACGGTTACCACTTAGGGTAAAACTGCAGTTTATTTCGTATTATTTCTTCAATGCACTCCACCTCTCGTTTTACGCGATCGTCCACTTCTATAATATTGCCCGGCTCGGATTGGCCGGCGTCAGGACCGGCAAAAATTTCTCAAGCCATGGTGCAATGATTATTAATATCTATCCGGGAAGTGAGGTCATTCTCGGTCAGAACGTATCTGCGATCAGTGATTCGCGCAGGTCCAATGCTTCTGCTCTTGCATTTCCGGTGAAGATCAGGACGTTTTCACCAAGTTCAAAAATACTGATCGGGGATAATGTCGGGCTGAACGGTACTTCGATCACATCACGCAGCAGGCCGATCATCATCGGATCCGGGACCATGATCGCACCGAACGTGATCATCGTCGACAGCGATTTCCATAAACCATGGCCTCCCAAACAGCGACTGAATTATCCCGGGAATGAGCTGGATCGTGAGGTGATCATCGGTAAAAACAGTTGGATTGGTATGAATACCATAATCCTGAAAGGAGTCACTATTGGGGATAATTGCATTATCGGGGCAGGAAGTGTTGTTGTGCACGATATCCCCGGGAATTCTCTTGCTGCCGGCAGTCCTGCACGCGTTATTAAAGTATATAATCAGGGATCAACGACATCCCCGGCGGATATTTGATGGAGAAGATAGATACGGTTTCAGATATTTTTCCGTACGTATTCCTCGCTGGCTGATACTGTTTCATGCGGGATCATATCGAAATGGAGCATACAATAACGAGTTTTTGCCAGTGAAAAAACAAGAGTCGTCCGATAGATTTTAAGAGGCCCGTAATTGCATTGGTATCGACGGGTGAATGCCAAGAGAGTAAAACACCTGTGCGGGCGCAGGGAGGTGTACAATACCGGATATTGAATGGTTCTCCGGACAGGTAGGTATTTTGTTTTAGGGGAACATAGTATCATTACAACGCATGTCATTCCGGGGCTTTATATCCGAATGTTACGAGCACTGGATAACACACGGTCCGTCAAATCAGCTGTTCTCAAAATTACGATGGAAATTTTATAACAAACGTCTCGTGCAGGGATCGGGATATTTCACGAGCCTCACGGGATTGTGGATACCATACCCGGAAACCGTTTTTATCGGGGATCAGGTCAGCATCAACCGGTACGTCATCATCGATTCGTCTG
>Ga0187861_10002746_pt1 | contig 16182 bp, 9 predicted proteins | sample June2016WEW_10_1_3_FD_132986 | JGI IMG/M metagenome (GOLD analysis project Ga0187861, IMG submission 132986) | Peatland microbial communities from SPRUCE experiment site at the Marcell Experimental Forest, Minnesota, USA - June2016WEW_10_100 | ecosystem: Environmental > Terrestrial > Soil >...
AGTTTGCTGACGGTACCGGATCTGATGCCAATGCCGCTTCAACCATCGTACGGTCCGACCAGCCGAACCTCCGTACAATGAACCCGTTAAACTTTGACCGCCGCCATTCATTCAATGCCGAGTTCGACTATCGCTGGGGAAGTGGAAAAGATTACAATGGGCCGGTGGTGGCACGCAAAAAGAAAGGTAAGCCTCCTGTGCAGATTTTCTCAAACCTGGGAGGAAACCTCACGCTTACCGGGGGATCCGGAACACCATATACAAAATCTTCACAGGTAATCCAATACGGCCAGATGGGTCCGATTCTCGGTTCCATCAATGGCTCCCGTTTGCCCTGGCAGTTTCACCTGAACCTGAAGATCGACAAAGACTTCAACTTCACGATGGGGAAAGGCAAGAAAAAACCTGCTACTATAAATGTATATATTGAAATCCTGAATCTTCTGAATACTCAAAATGTTACCGGTGTTTACCCGGCGACAGGTTCACCAACGGATGACGGATACCTTTCTTCTCCCCTATATCAGAACCTGATCAGGGAGCAGGTGAATGAAGCAGCATACAGGGATCTTTATTCCGTCGAAATGGACCGGCCGTTTAATTATAGCTCACCGCGACAGACCCGTTTAGGCCTTATGTTTAATTTCTAATTCAGAATATTAATTCACCATGAGGAAAAAAAGTAAACCAGGTAATATTATAAATTCACTACCCATGAAAAATATGTTTCGCTTCTTATTATTGATTTCCCTCGGCCTGATGCTGATTTTAGAAGTAAGTTATGCGAGAGAGGCTAAATGGTCGGGTAAAAAGGACTCAGATATTATAAAACAAACAGCTGCTGGCTGCTCTCCCGGATCCAACTATAGATATCTTGACATAAACAATGTTAGAACCCTGGTCTATTCATACGGAAACGGATGGTTCCTGGAAAATGCCGAGTATGAAATTCCAAAGGGCTCTAAGAAGACATCCATGTATTCCTTTGCTCTCTGGATCGGTGGTATCGACCTGAATAATAACCTGAAACTGGCGGCTTACGCTTATGGACAAGGCCCGACAGGTGGAGCCCCCCATACCAAAAATGACTTCTGGCCCGGCCCCTTGAAAATTGATGGAACGGCTGCCGTGGATGAGGTAACTTGTGCCAAATACGACCAGCTGTTTGAAATGACCCGCGCAGAAGTCCAGGAATATCTTGCCTGGTGGGACGACAAAGCCGATTTTCCCGATTATACAATCCCAAAATCTATCCTGAATTGGCCGGCAAAAGGTGACCGCGCAGATGGATATGCATACTATCTCGCACCATTTTATGATAATAATCTGGATGGGGTTTATAACCCACAAGATGGGGATTACCCTTATTATGATTTTGCAAATGCACTCTGTCCGAGGTTCCTGAAAAACGGCGAAAAAATTCAAAGAGGCAGGATCTCCAATGGCGGGACAAACGATACACTCGGGATCCTGGTTGACCAGGTACTGAAAGGTGACCAGACGTTCTGGAGCGTTTATAATGATAAAGGCAATATTCACACAGAAACACAGGGTGCCCCAATCGGGATGGAAATAAGGGCACAATATTTTGCTTTTGCCACCAATGATGAAATCAATAATATGACTTTCTACAGTTATGAATTAATTAACCGTTCAACCTATACGCTCACCGGAACATATTTCAGCCAGTGGGTTGATCCGGATCTGGGTTGGTATCTGGATGATTATGTTGGCTGCGATGTGAACCGCGGTTTAGGGTATTGCTACAATGGAAATCCTGTGGATGGTTCCGGGCAGGTGCAAGCCTATGGAGCCCATCCCCCAGCTGTAGGTGTTGACTTTTTTCAGGGACCATACCTTGACCCGGATGGATGCGATAATCCTTCCTATAAAGGAAATACCCTGAAAGGACCTTCCTTTAAAGGAGATTGCGACATTGTCGGGTTGGATGGGGCAACAATAAACATGCATTATGGACCAACTAATTCTGACAGCGGAAATTTTATTGTTCGCGCTGAAGCCATAAACGGGATCAACTTTGGTGATGGTATCATTGACAATGAACGGTATGGAATGAAAAGATACGTATACTATAATAATGATGCGACAGTGCAGGGCAACCCGGGTTATGCTCCCGATTATTATAATTACCTGAAAGGGATCTGGAGAGATGGCACGCCAATGACTTATGGTGGAAATGCCTATAATACAGGTGGCCCGCAATGTGATTTTATGTTTCCTGAATTGTCCGATGTCTGCGACTGGGGAACACATGGGAACCCACCTTCCCCGAAATTATGGACCGAAGTTTCTGCAGGGAATGGTGTTGGCGACAGAAGGTTTATGCAGTCGGCCGGACCGTTCACCTTACGCCCTGGCGCCTGTAACTATATTACCGTCGGTATTCCCTGGGCACGGGCTGCCGGTACCCCATGGGAATCGGTCGAATTGTTAAAAATTGTTGATGATAAATGCCAGAAGTTGTTTGATAACTGCTTTGCAGTTCTGAATGGCCCCAATGCTCCTGATCTTTCCTTCCAGGAATTGGATAAAAAACTGATCGTTTACATCTCGAACAGGAAATCAAATGATGCAGGAAACAACTTCGAGGAGAAATATTCTGAATATGATCCGAATATTCCGAACCCGGATAACCTACCACATAATAAGAGAAACGATTCCATCTATCGTTTCGAAGGATACCAGATATACCAATTAAAGGACGCAACGGTTGGGTCTTCCGAGCTTTCTGATAACAGCAAAGCCCGGCTGGTGGCACAATGTGATATTCAGAATGGGGTCTCAAAGCTTATAAACTGGACATTTGATGCAAACCTGAATGGGAATGTAGGACAGGTAATGGTAACCGGGGAAGACAAAGGAATTCACCATTCTTTCGTTCTTACGGAAGACCAGTTTCCGATAACTAACTCAGTTTCACTTGTCAATCATAAACAATATTACTATACGGCCGTTGCCTATGGGTACAATCAGTATAAGGCATACCAGCCCGACTCGATTGATAAAGGACAGGCGATACCCTACTTGCAGGGACGTGGCAATATCAAAAGATATACGGCTATCCCGCATATCCCCATCGGCGATAAAATGAACTCAAACCTTGGTGATGGACCCGTGATCACACGTATCCAGGGACAAGGAAATGGGGGGATGACCATCGAATTCTCTGATCAAACAATTGCCGAGATTCTTGATAAATCGATCGCCGATTCTGTTACGAATGTATACGGATCACCAGATTACCCGATTTCCTATCACCCGGTGTACAAAACTTCCGCAGGACCGCTTAATGTCAAGGTGGTTGATCCCCTGAATGTGAAATCCGGAAAGTTTGTCGTTAAATTCGATTCCATGTCGCCGGGCCCGGCAAATTCTCCGTTCGTTAATAAAAAAATTCAATTTGGTAAATGGAAGTTGTATGACGAGACTACCGGAATAACTTATTACTCTGACACAACTACCATTTACCCTTACGAACAGTTATTCCTGAATCTGGGTCTTGCACTTACTATCAACCAAGTTCCCTTCGCAGGGGATACAGCAAAGGATGGATCACATTATACTGGGAACAATTTACTTTCGGCGCCTTCAGCAATTTATGCCGACAGTTCAAGGATATGGTTGGGCGGAGTTCCGGATAATGATGTTCCGGCAAGTCCGCTGAACTGGATCCGTGCCGGTATTTATAAAGGCGTGAGTAATCTTTGGGACTGGGATATGGCATCGTACCCATGGGATCCTGACAAGAATTATGCAAAAATCCAGGGAGGCACATTGGCGCCTTATTGCCTTGCAGTTTCAAACGATCAGGTGGCAGGTGGAGCACCAAATATTTCACCAGCCCTTTCATTAGGGTCAAAGTATGCCAGTACCATGGACAGATTAGCATCGGTTGATATTGTTATTACTCCTGATAGCACAAAATGGACGCGCTGCCCGGTTATTGAAATGTGCCCTGATGCAAAATTATCCGAAGGAGGAGCAGCAAAGTTTGACTTTAGAAAACATCGTTCTGTAAATGTGCATGGAGATACCGGTGTTGTCAGCAAGATTCCGATGGAAAACTCTGACTATATCAGGTCTACCGGGATGGGTTGGTTCCCCGGATATGCCATCAACATCGAAACCGGAGAACGTCTCAACATCATGTTTGGGGAGAATTCATGGCTCTCAGCTGATAACGGACGGGATATGTTATGGAATCCATCGACCCGGATATTTGATGCCGGTGGCATACCTGTATTTGGAGGCATGCATTATGTTTATATCATGGGATCTCTTCATACCCAGATTGTAGGGAAGGATTTGAATTTTCCTGCTTATGACGGTGGCGCCTACTTTATGACCCACGTGAATAAAAAACCAGCCTCAATATGGCAGTCCTATGGATATGGATCGTGCATGTATGTTGGCATTCCTTTAGCAATTGAAGGGAAAAAATGGCTCAGCAACGAAGTGAAAATCAAAATCCGTATATCAAAACCTTATAGCCGGTATTTTTCCACATCCTTGCCGGCATCCTATTCGGATACAGCCGAAAACCAATGCTGGCCTGAATATTCGTTCAATACTAATACGATTGCAACCTCAAAACAGGATGCAACTACAATGTCAAGTGATCTCGACCTGATCAATGTGGTTCCCAACCCCTATTATGGATACGACGATTATGAAAGAAACCAGTTGGATAACAGGATTAAAATCGTCAACCTGCCACTCAAAAGCACAGTTACGATCTTCAATATGAGCGGAACCATGATCCGGCAATTTGTTGTTGATAAATCCGGAATCAACGAGCCAAGAGGATCAACAGCAGATGTGAATACGGATGCGAAGACATCCATCGACTGGGACCTGAAAAACTTTGCGGGAATTCCGATCTCGGGAGGAGTCTACCTGATCCATGTGAAAGCAGATGGAATTGGTGAAAGAACCCTGAAATGGTTTGGATTATTGCGTCCTACAGACTTGAATTCGTACTAATATTTCCTTTGAACTGTGAACAATATATGATTGGAAAATAAAATTTACGTCTATGAAAAATATTTATAACCTCTTATTTGCAATATTCTTAGCAGGATTGATGGTCCTTCCTATGGATAAGGTTTCTGCCGGTAATAAGGACCGTTCGGGTCAGGCGGGGGCATCGGAGTTGTTGATTGATCCGTGGGCAAGAAGTTCGGGCTGGGGAAGTGTGAATACTTCCAATGCCTATGGACTCGAAGCTATGTATGCAAATATTGCGGGCACAGCTTCAACCAAAGGGACAGAGATCATCTTTTCATATACCGACTGGTTACAGGGATCCGGTATTTCCATCATGAATTTCGGGTTTTCTCAGAAATTGGGACTGAATAAAGGGGTTCTTAGTTTAGCCATCATGTCGATGAATTTTGGTCAAATTAATATCACCACGACGAATTCTCCGGAAGGCCAACTGGGTACATTTAAGCCCAATTACCTCAACATCAATCTTGCTTATGCAAAAGCGTTTTCAAACAGCATCTTCGGCGGATTGAATATCAAGGTCATTTCCGAATCCATTGCCGATGCCAGCGCCACGGGAATCGCCCTCGATGCCGGGGTTCAATACATCACCGGGGATAAAGACCAGATCAAATTCGGAGTTGCCCTGAAAAACATTGGACCGACGATGAAATTCAGTGGTGACGGCCTCTCTTTCCGCGGTATTATCCCGACACATGGAAACGATAATGACCTCTTTACGGTTGCCACCCGTTCAGAAAAATATGAAATGCCAGCTACCTTAAGAATCGGAGCTTCTTATGACTTTCTCATCGGAGAAATGCACCGTATCACACTGGCGGGTAACTTCACTTCAAACTCTTTCACCAAAGACCAGTTTATCCTGGGTCTCGAATATGCTTTAAAACCCTACTTTGAACTGAGAGCAGGGTATACTTACCAGGATGGTATCTTCAATTCCTCCGTCGCTGACCGGGGAACAGTATTTACTGGTCTGAATGCAGGTTTCTCTGTTTTTGTTCCGTTCAATAAGGAAAAAGAAACAGGCATTGGGATTGATTATTCTTACAGATCTACAAACCCATATTCCGGCACACATTGTGTCGGACTGAAGCTCAACTTTTAGAAATCACCTTAACCTTATTTAGTCCTATATCATTATTTTTATATGGCATAAGGTCCTTTCAAAGGGTCTTTTGGCTTATTATCTGGTCGCTGAAAATATGAAGCCATGACTGAGATCAAATATTATACGCAGGAAGGATTAGCTAAGCTCCAGGAGGAGCTGCAAAAGTTAATATCCTTTGATCGCCCATCGATTTCAAAGCAGATCGCTGAAGCAAGGGATAAGGGAGATCTTTCAGAGAATGCCGAATACGCTGCCGCCAAGGAGGCTCAATCCATGCTGGAGTTGAAAATAAACAAGCTACAGGAGGTGATCAGCAATGCACGCCTACTTGATGAATCCAGGCTCGATAGCACTAAAATACTGATCTTTTCCACCGTTAAACTGAAAAATACACAAAATAACAACGTGGTCATCTATACCTTGGTTCCCGAAAATGAAGCCAATGTAAAACTAGGAAAAATCTCTATCAATTCACCCATCGCCAAAGGACTTCTGGGAAAAAGTATCAGTGATAAAGTTGAAATAACGGTGCCCGCCGGTACCGTTGCCTTTGAGATCATTGAAATATCCAGAAAAAACGGACATTAATGGCAAGTATCTTCACACGGATCATCAATGGAGAGATCCCTTCATACAAAGTTGCCGAGGATGAAAATTATTATGCATTCCTCGATATCCACCCGCTTGCAAAGGGACATACCCTGGTCATTCCCAAAAAGGAAACAGATTATATTTTCGACATCGAAGATAAAGAATACCAGGGGTTGTTTTTATTTGCCAAGCAGGTAGCTGCAGCCATGCTGAAAGTCATTCCCTGCGAACGGATCGGTATTGCGGTCATCGGACTTGAAGTGCAGCATGCTCACATTCACCTGATCCCACTGAAAACGATCTATGATATTGATTTCCGGAAACCCAAACTACAGCTTTCACCGGAAGAATTTGCTGCCATTGCAGCGAAGATCAGCGGAGCCATGAGGAAGTAAGGAAGAAAAAGTTCATACCCTTTTTCCGGGATCCTTTGGACTGTGAAAGACTTGTAAAAATCCTTGACGAAATTCTGACTTATCTTAACAGGCAATTCATCTTCATAAATTGAGCGGCCTGGCGATCACCAAACCGTGCAGCTATTCCCCAATAATAGCAAGCCTGACCAAGATCGTTCAGTTGATGTAAAACTGTTCCAAGGTTTTTATATGCTTCTGCATATTGGTTGTTAAACCTGATGGCAGTCCTGAGTTCTTGTTGTGCACCAAGTAAATCACCTGACCGGAATTTTAATATAGCCCTGAAATTATATGCTTCTGCATTGGTCGAATCAAGAGATAAACACTTATCACAATCTGACCATGCACCCATTCCATCTCCAATATTCAACTTTACCATTGCCCGGTTGGCATACAAGACACTTAAATTTGGGTTATTTTCAATCCCTTTATCCAGATCAGGAAGAGCTTCTCTCAGTTTATTTAATCTCAGATAAGAATAAGCTCTGCATATATAGGAGTCTATATCATCCGGGTTCAGTTCGATTGCTTTTGAATAATCAAGAACAGATTCCTGAATCATCTGATGTTTTGCCAGATAGTTCCCCCGCTTTCTGTAGATTTTTGCAATAGAAGGTACGGAAGGATTTTTTTGAATAATATCTGTTGCAAGCGTTAGGTCATTTTCCCATTTTTTATTTCTTTCCCAGGTTTCATAAGAAAAGAATAATCCATAGATAAGGATAAAAATTGTTGCTCCATAGATGTACTTTCGATGGGTATTGAAATTCTTTTCGACAAAGGCCTGATAAAACGCAGCTAAAATTAACAGAAGGCCTAAATATGGGAAATAAGCATACCTATCAGCAAAGATGACATTTCGTACTGAATTTAATGGTAAATTAATCGAGATGGTGAATAGGAAAATCCCTGCTCCAAGGATAAGAGTCTTATTTTTCCGGAATTTAAGAATGAAGACAAACAGGATAATTACTATTAAAGTATAAATGTAATACTCAAGGGGTAGCCAGGAATCTGATTTTACAGGGAATACATAAACGGCAGAAAGGTTAACAGGAGCCAGGAATTTCTGAAGATAAAAGAATAGTGTACGCCCGTTCAGGAATATCAGATCAAAAGCTGTAAATGATTTTAATTTTGAATGGGTAAAAAAAGTTAAAGTCTCTGAATTGCCGAAGGCAATTAAAGTAAAAACAACACTCAGCATAATAAAAGGCAACTTTTCAATAAGAAGTAGTTTGATTTTCTTACGATCTGAAAAATAATCAATTAACAGAAGAAGAAGAGGAAGCGTGACAGCTTGTACTTTACAAAATAATGAAAGGACAAAGAATAAAAATGAAATGAATAAAATATGGATTTGCTGCTTGCCTGTGATATATTTTGTATAAAAAATAAGCGAAAGCAAATAAAAACAAGCATACATAGTGCTACTCCTTGCCGAAACCCATGTGACAGCTTCTACATTCATAGGATGAACAGCAAAGAAGAAAGAAATGAAGAGAGCAAGTATTGGCTTTTTAAAAAGGCTATTGAATAATATGAATACAAGAAGGATGTTTATTAAATGGAAACCAAGATTCACTAAATGCAGCGGGATAGGGGATGTTCCTGTAAAATGATAGTTAATGGCAAACGACAGGACTGTAATTGGTTGGTACAATGTGACATGGTATGAAGAAAAATATTTTACAATACTTTTCCACGAAAGATTCAGAATTTCAGGATATTTTGTAAAGAAATCTGTGTCATCATTAGACAGGAGAGGATATTTTAGCATTCCTGAATAAATGATCATTGTAAAAATGCATAAAATCAATAAAACTAAAAAGCTCTTCTTTTTAGACAGATATTGTTCCATGTGAGAAGGTTCAGATATACAAGAAGATTATTTTACCGGGAAGCCGGTATTTTTCATGATGTGAGACCTCAATAGGCCCTGACATTTTTCCCCTCTATATAATTGATGAAGGATTTGTTCACCACTTTGTTCCCTCCGGGAGTCGGATAATTTCCTGTAAAATACCAGTCACCCGTATGATTAGGGCAAGCCGTATGAAGGTCTTCAATGGTCTGGTAAATGATCTCGATCTTTGCCCTGACCGAAGGAGGTGTCAGAAGTTCAGAAACTTTTTCCGAGATTCTGTAAGCTGTGAAGGGCTTATAAATTTCTTTGACGAAATTCTGAATTTCTTCCTTTGGAAAGTACTCCTGGGCCTTTGCTTTTTTATAAACATCGTTGATCACGTTTTCCAGATGGGATTCCTTCAGCAGTTCGATGGCGGCTTTGTAAGCGATAAAGTCTGAGAGTTTGGCCATATCGATGCCGTAGCAGTCGGGGTAACGGATCTGTGGTGCGGAGGAAGCGATAATGATCTTTTTCGGCTCCAGCCTGTCAAGAATGCGGATAATGCTTTGTTTCAGTGTTGTTCCCCTGACGATGGAATCATCGAGCACAACCAGGTTGTCCTTTCCTTTACGTATGCTTCCGTAAGTGATGTCGTACACATGTGCAGTCAGGTCGTCACGCTGTGAATCCTGTGCAATGAAGGTCCGCATTTTCATGTCTTTCACAGCTACCTTTTCCACCCTCGGACCCAGTTTTAAGATGGCATCGAGTTCAGCCGGCGTCAGTTTCCCACGGGCTTCCAGAATGCGGTCTTTCTTGATAGTGTTGCAAAAAAGTTCAATTTCCTCTATCAGACCATAATAAGCATCGATAGCCGTATTCGGGATGTAGGAGAAAACGGTATTTTCCAGGTCATAATCGATTGCTTTCAGGATCGCGGGTGCAAGAAACTTACCCAGGTTTTTCCGTTCCCTGTAGATCTCTTTATCTGTTCCACGGGAAAAATAGATTCGCTCGAATGAACAGGCTCTTTTCTCCAGGGGTTTACGGAATTGTTTTTCAGCTACCGTTCCGTCTTTTTTAACAATCAGGGCATACCCGGGCTTTAATTCCTTCACCGATTCAAAAGGAACATTAAAGGTGGTCTGTATAACCGGCCGTTCGGAGGTGGCAATCACGACCTCCTCGTCATGGTAATAAAATGCCGGCCGGATCCCACTGGGATCGCGCATTACAAAAGCATCACCGTGACCCAGCAACCCGGCAATAACATAACCTCCATCCCAGCTTTCGGCCGAATTCTTTAATATCCGCTGGATGTTAAGGTGTTTGGCAATCTGCTTTGTAATCTCCCGTTTCGGGAAGCCCTGTTTTTTGAATTTCCGGTAAAGGGCTTCATTCTCTTCATCGAGGAAATGACCGATCTTCTCCAGGATAGTTATAGTATCAGAAGTTTCAACGGGATATTGCCCAAGGTCGATGAGCTTTTCAAAAAGCTCGTCTACATTGGTAAGGTTGAAATTCCCGGCCAGCACCAGATTCTTCGTCATCCAGTTATTTTCGCGTAAGAAAGGATGGATATTCAGCAGGGAATTTTTTCCGTAGGTGCCATAACGCAAATGTCCCAGATAAAGTTCTCCGAAAAAATCAACGTTATACTTTAGCCAGTTTACATCACAAAGCCGCTGCGGATACTTTTCTATGACCTGTTGGATCTGATCATGGAAGGATGAAAAAATATCTTTAATTGGGGAATCAGAATCGGATCGCAAGCGATTGATGTATTTATTCCCGGGTTCAAGATCAAATTTGATACTGGCAATTCCTGCTCCATCCTGCCCCCGGTTGTGCTGTTTCTGCATCAACAGATGCAGTTTGTTCATGCCATAGGTCGCGGTGCCATACTTTGCCAGGTAATATTCGAGAGGTTTCAGAAGGCGTACCAGGGCTATCCCGCATTCATGATTGATCCTGTCGCTCATTCAGAAAGGGATTTTTATGAGGGTACAAAGGTAAGAAAATAATCAGTTAGGATCAGAGCGAGACAGGGAATGAAAAAAGTAAGTATCTTCTTCATATGAATATTTTGTTAAATTTATCCTTCAAATGATAAACCACATCACAGCTGTTGAATTTCTTGACCGGGCCCGTGTAATTCCGATAATTGACGTGCGTTCGGAAAAGGAATACCTTCAGGGACATATTCCGGAAGCCATTAACCTGCCTCTTTTTAATAATGAGGAACGGGCGGTTGTCGGCACTCTTTATAAAAATTCAGGAAGAGAAGCTTCGGTGTTAAAAGGGTTGGAACTGGCAAGTCCGAAACTGGTTGATTTTGTTAAGCAATTGTATAAAATTACAGATCAGAAACAACTTCTTATTTATTGCTGGAGGGGTGGGATGCGAAGCGAAAACATGGCCTGGCTGTTTCAATTAGCCGATTATGAGGTTTTTGTCATGAAAGGAGGATATAAGGCATACCGGCGATTTATCAGGGAGAGATTGTCTCAACCCGCAAACGTCATCATCCTTGGTGGGTTGACCGGAAGCGGGAAAACGGAACTACTTCAACTGCTCGAAAAGATGGGGGAACAAATTCTTGATCTGGAAAAACTGGCATGTCATAAGGGTTCTGTTTTCGGAGGATTCGGACAGCCTAATCAACCTACCAATGAACAGTTTGAAAATGATATTTTCGGGGCCTGGGGGAATATAGATCCTTCCAAGCTCGTCTGGATCGAAGATGAAAGCCGGATGATCGGGAATGTCAGCATCCCGGATCCCTTGTTTGAACAAATGAGCCGGGCCGTAATGATCGAAGTTAAGACCAGCAGGGAACAAAGGATACGCCGGCTTGTCGATGAATATTCAAAGGTTGAAAAACAAAACTTGCAAAATGCTGTATTGAAGATCAGTGAAAAACTGGGAGGAACCAACACCAAAACAGCGCTAACAGCAATTAATGCCGGTGATTTCGAAACGGTAACCGGTCTGGTATTATCATATTATGATAAAACTTATAATCATTCAGTTCTGAGAAGAGAAAATCAAGAAATCCGATCTGTATTCATTGAAAGTGATGATCCGATAAAAAATGCTACACTTATTCTGGAAACAGGAAAATCTATAAAAAGAAATATGTTTTAAACCATGGAAAGCATTTATCTCGATTATAATGCAACCACCCCAATTGATCCGCTCGTGGCAGATGCAATACGCCCTTTCCTGCAGGATATTTTCGGGAATCCTTCCAGTATCCATGCAGAAGGCTTCAGGGCAAAGGAAGCAGTTGAAACTGCGCGGAAGCAAGTTGCAGCAATGCTGAATTGCCATCCCGATGAAATCGTTTTTACCAGCGGAGGCACTGAATCGAACAATTTTGCCATCAAGGGTATTGCTTTTGCCAACAGGAATAAGGGGGACCACATCATCACCTCCTGCATTGAACATCCTTCTGTGATAGAGGTGTGCCGTTACCTCGAAAAGCAGGGATTCACTGTAACCTATTTGCCGGTGGATGAATATGGGCAGGTAGATCCAGCCGACGTGGAAAAAAAAATTACTTCCTCCACGATCCTGGTAACCATCATGCATGCGAACAATGAAACCGGTACGATCCAACCGGTTGAAAAAATCGGTCAGATCGCGGGAAAACATAGAATACCATTTCACAGTGATGCAGCCCAGAGTGCAGGTAAGATCCCGGTGGATGTGGGAAAAATGAAAGTGGACCTTCTTTCCTTGGCTGGCCATAAAATTTATTCGCCAAAAGGTGTCGGGGCTTTGTTTATCCGTCGTGGGGTTCACCTTGAAAAACTCATTCATGGCGCCGACCATGAACAAAACCTGCGTGCAGGAACCGAAAATGTGATGTCGATTGTGGGATTTGGTAAAGCATGTGAGATAGTTACTGGCAGGCTGCATCGACCATCTGACAATATACAGGGACTCAGGGATCTTCTATTTCAGCAGATCAAAAAGGAAATTCCGGAAATTAAACTGAACGGCCATCCTGAGCACAGACTTCCCAATACACTCAACATCAGTTTTCCCGGTGTCGAAGCTGCCCTGTTACTTGGGAAAATTGCGCCGGTTGCTGCTTCTGCAGGTGCAGCATGTCATTCAGGGAATGAAGTGATTTCCCCGGTACTCTCTGCCATGAAAGTCCCTGATCATCTTGCCATGGGTTCAATCCGTTTCTCGCTTGGGCGGATGACGAAACAAAGCGAAATCAAACAAGCCATTCCTATCATTGTCAATGCTTACAGAACACTAACTAATACGCATCCAGCATCCAGCATCCAGCATCCAGCATCTGCGATTAAACTCACCCACTTCACCCATGGCCTGGGTTGCGCATGCAAGATCCGCCCGCAATATCTGGAAAAGATCCTGAAAGACTTACCAGTTTCTGATGATCCCAATGTATTGGTTGGATTGAAGAATCCGGATGATGCAGCGGTTTACAGGATCGATGACCGGACAGCCATTGTCCAGACCGTTGATTTTTTTACACCGATTGTGGATGACCCTTATGATTTTGGCGCAATTGCTGCGGCCAATGCATTGAGTGATATATATGCCATGGGGGCAAAGCCATTATTTGCTCTGAGTATCGTTGGTTTCCCTGAAAAACTTCTCCCACCTGAGGTTCTTCAGCAAATCCTCCGGGGAGCTACGGATAAAGTTTCAGAAGCAGGAATCAGTATTATCGGGGGTCACACCATCGAAGATACAGAACCTAAATTCGGACTGGTCGTAACCGGTAGCATTGACCCGGGAAAAATCCTGACGAATTCTTCAGCGAAACCGGGCGATGCGATCATCCTGACCAAACCGGTTGGCACAGGTATTCTTTCTACAGGGATAAAACGAGGCCTCGTTGACCGTGAAACTGAAAAACGCATGATTGCCGTAATGACTCAGCTGAATAATAAAACCGCTAAAATCATGACTGCTTTTCCTGTGAGCGCTTGCACGGATGTGACCGGGTTCGGGTTGCTGGGGCACCTGAAGGAGATGATCAGGGGAAGACATATTGGTGCCGAGGTCGATCATAAAAAAGTACCGGTTCTGCCAATGACATGGGAGCTTGCTGCCATGAACATGATCCCGGGAGGAACCCGCAACAACCTTCAATTCGTGGAAGACATTATAGAATGGGATGAAAATGTTCCTGAACTGGCAAAAATGATACTGGCAGATGCCCAGACATCCGGGGGATTGATGATCACTTTACCTGCAAAGGAAGCGAATAAATTTATCGAACAATGCAGGCTGGCAGGGATCAGCGATGCTGCGGTGATCGGAAACATTAAAAAAGGGGAGAATATCCGGGTGCTTTAGGGGACGGACAAATTGCAATAGCCGCCAGGATCATCTTCGAGGTGTTCGATCTGTCCTACGAAAGATCACAACATTACTCGATAATAAACTATCTAACCCCGGACGTTTTAGATTGAATACTTTGATCTCTCCTGGTACGGTCTTAAACCCGGGCTGTATTATTACCTCGTTGACAATAAACAATCCATCGGGCGAAAAATTATCGTCAGATAAGAGAACGGAAAAACTTTTTAACCTAATTTTGTTTCTCATTAATTTTAGTTAATTTTGCTTCCCGGGAAAATCCTGTAAGACTCGTGAATTGCTAGTATCTACACACTTTTACAATGAATTCCATGCGGATTTTTTCCTTCATTTTACGTTTAATTTAAATGGATTTTCATGGATAGCAATTTTACTGATGTTCTGGAAAGAGTAAGAGAACTTTTTTTCAAATATGGTGTCAGGAGTGTTTCGATGGACGATATATGCCGGGATCTTGGCATCTCAAAAAAAAAATTATACCAGCTTTTTTCCAGTAAAAATGAACTGGTAGAGAAACTGCTCGAACTGGAAAGAGAGAACTTTGAGATCATCTTTGACACTTATAACTTTGAAGGTGTAAATGCCATTGATATTCTGCTTACGGTGAGCAAAGAAGTGGGTGAAAGGTTCCGGGATGTGAGTCCTTCTATGACCTTCGACCTGAAAAAATATTATCCCGACATTTATCGCAAGCATATTGATGAAAGGATCAATTTTATCTTTAAGAAGATCCAGATCAATCTTGAGAAAGGGATCAACCAGGGTGTTTACCGGGATGACCTGAGCGTGGAACTGGTAGCCCGTCTTTATATCCGCCGTCTCATCGACCTTCATAACCCGGAATTCTTTCCTGCCGACAAGTTTTCTTTCCAGACACTTTTTGAGGCGATGTTCGACAACTTCATCCGGGGAATTGCCAACGCCAAAGGAAATGAGTACTACGAAAAACAAAAACGAAAAGTAAATTTTAACAAATTCAACAAATGAAGCGGATTTTTTTCCTGATAGCTGTTATTTCATGCTTCTTCATCCACTCGAAAATACAAGCACAACTTAAACCGGCATTGTCATTTTCACTGAAGGAGGCTCAGGATTATGCCTTTACCAATAACTATGACCTGAAGAATTCTGCCTATGACGTGCTGATCGCAAAAAAAATGGTCAAACAGAATACTGCTATCGGCCTTCCACAGTTAGATGGCGGGATAGACTACATAGATTACCTGGCTTTACCGGTTACCCTGCTTCCTGCAGAATTTGTAAATCTGATGTTGCCACAAAACCAACCGCATTACCCGGCTGGTTCTTCAATACCGATCACATTTGGCCAGGAATACAATGCCACTTTAAGGGCTAAGCTTACGCAGTTGATTTACAGTGGCCAGTACCTTGTCGGGTTGCAAACCGCAAAAGCCTATCTTGAAACCGCCAAGCAGAAGATGATAAAAGATAAAATGGATGTAAGGGATCTTGTTGCCGAAGCCTATATCGGACTTTTGATCGTTGAAGAGAGTACAAAGATACTCGATTCTACCTACAAAACAGTGAACCAGATGTTGGAAGATGGCAAAGCCACCTTAAAACAAGGGTTGATTGAGGATATCGATGTTGACCAGATGGAATTGAACCGTTCGAACCTGGAAGCTACTTTAATCACCACCAAAAGCCAGCAACTGATCGCATACAATTATTTGAAATTTCTTTTGGGGATCAACGGAAACCAGGAAATCAAACTGACCGACAACCTGACATTTTTCCTGAATAATGTGAGCCAGGACGCACTGAACAACCAGCAATTCGATTATAACCGAAATATCGAT
>Ga0187861_10002748_pt1 | contig 16178 bp, 9 predicted proteins | sample June2016WEW_10_1_3_FD_132986 | JGI IMG/M metagenome (GOLD analysis project Ga0187861, IMG submission 132986) | Peatland microbial communities from SPRUCE experiment site at the Marcell Experimental Forest, Minnesota, USA - June2016WEW_10_100 | ecosystem: Environmental > Terrestrial > Soil >...
CGGGCCGTGCCGGGCTCCCATCGGGTGATGGCCACCGCCGCCGCGCACCATGCCATGACGGCCGGCTCGATCATCCTGGTGGATGCCACCCGAGGCGTGGACGGCGAAGCGCCGCTCTCGCGCCTGACCCCGGACGCGCTTTTCCCGGAGAGCGAGACGGCCGTGGGAGGGCAGTGGCGCGGGGCCGTGCCGGTCCAGGGGGCACCCACGCCAGTACAAGCCAGGCGCTGGCCGGGGCATTGTTATCGCAGCCCGTTCCCGCTCAGCGAAACGTGCTTCCTGGCCTCCTACAGTTTCGAGGGGCTGCTCGGCGAACCGAAGGCCAATGCCCCGAACATGTTTGGCCTGTATCTCGTGGATGCCTTCGGCAACAAGGAACTGCTGTACCGCGACCTGAACATTGCCAGCGTCTGGCCGGCGCTGCTCAGCCCCCGTCCGCGCCCGCTGGTTGTGGAGAAGGTGGGGTTCGACAGTCCACCCCTTGCCGCACGGGGCGAGGGCACATATTTTATGCAAAACGTCTACAGCTCCGCACCGGCTCTTCCCGCCGGCTCGGTCAAACGGCTGCGCATAGTGCAAGTGGTGCCCAAAAGCACGCCGGGGATCAACAACCCGACGGTGGGACTGGCCAACGCTTCGCCCGGCAAACAGGTGCTGGGCACGGTGCCCGTCGAGGCGGACGGCTCCGCCTTTTTCCGCGCGCCGGCCGGCGTGCCGCTGTCGTTCCAGGCCCTGGATGAGCACGGCCAGGCGGTGCAGGTCATGCGTTCGATCACCTATCTGCAGAGCGGCGAGGCCGCCGCGTGCGTCGGTTGCCATGAGCACCGCATGACCGCTCCGCCGCTGGGCGGGCGCGCCTTGGCCCTGGGCCGCGAGGCTTCCAGTATTCGGGCTGGTCCCGATGGCTCCAAGCCGCTGTCTTATCCCCTCCTGGTTCAGCCGGTGCTGGACAAACTCTGCGTCCGCTGCCACAGCCCTGAGAACCCCAAGGGCAAGGTCATCCTCACGGGCGAACCGAAGGGCCGCTATACGGCCAGCTACAACGCCCTGGCGCCGCTGGTGCCGTTCTCGCAATGGTCGGGCGGCGACTTCCGCAAGGCCAATAGCGAGCCGCTCGCCACGCCCGGGTTCTTCGGCGCCCGCGGCAGTGCGATCATGCGCAAGCTCCTGGCGGGCCACGAGGACACCAAGCTGGGACCCGAAGACATTGAACGTCTCGCCACCTGGATGGACGCCAACGCGCTCTTCTACGGGACCTTCGAGCCCGCGGAACAGGCGCGCCAGCAGCGCGGCGAGCGGATCGAGGGGCCGAGGCTGGAGTAAAGGAATTTTGGATTTTAGATTTTGGATTTTCGATTGCACACCGCCAAAAAAATCTAAAATGTACTGTGATGCTACTTGCGCAACAGGGTGGGCTTGGAGTACACTAGGGGACATGAGCGAGATAACACGCAGGATCCGGGAACGCAGGCAACAGCTCGGCATCTCCCAGACAGAACTGGGACGGCGCTCGGGCGTGACGATCAAGCAGGTTTGGAAATGGGAGAAGGGCATAGACGATCCCTCCTCCAACAAGATTGAGGGCATCGCCAAGGGGTTGGGAGTCACTTCCTCGTGGTTGCTCACGGGAGAAGACTCCTACACCAGCACGAAGCGGGATTTCACCCGCGTCGTGGGCAAGCTCAACGAGTTGCAGCAGGAATTGCAGCGCATGGAAGCCCAGGCGCCGCAACGCGGGCAGATCAAGACTGCGGAAGTGGAGGAAAGCGATGTGCCGGCGCTGCACGACCTGCCCGTGCTGGCCAACATCGCGGCCGACTACCAGCCGGCCTTCGCGCTCAGCAAAGAGGCGGCGGAGGTCGAGGCCATCTTCCCGCGGAAGAACCATTACTGCCTGCTGGTGCGCGGGCAATCCATGCGCCCGAATATCTACGAGGGTGATATCCTCGTGGTTGAAAGCGTGAACTATGTGCTGGAGCCCTTCGACGAGACAGTCGGGCCTGCCGACAGGGACTTTTGGAAAGGCCTCAAGGGCGAGATCGTCTGCGCCAGCGTGGACGATGACGAGCCCGTGCTCAAACGCATGCACATCAGCGACCGCAAAGACACCGGCTTCAAGATCGTCCTCCAGGGCGACAACCCAGCCTCTGAACCCATCGAGATAACCAAGGAACACCGCCTGCGGATCGTGGGCATTGTGCGGCGCATCACGCGCGATCCCAAGAACACGGCATAAGCATTAGGCATCAGGCTTGAGGCTTGGGGTGCGCACGGCGACGAGGCCAAGCTTCGAGCCTTTTCCCGGCCGTCTGGAACATTCCCTGAAAATCAAGAGAGAATATGGAAACCGAGCGTCTGATTTGAGTCACAGACTCAATGGCTGTGAGTCCCGATCCCGGAAGGTGGAGAAATGAGCAGAAGTCGAGAGCTTCGATTTGGTTTGATCCTGTTCGGCGCCGCTTTGAGCCTAGCGCTCGGATTTGCAATCCGTGTGCCGGAGAGAGCACGGGCGAACGCGGCGCAGGCTGTCAGCTTGCCAGGATCCGCACAGGCTGTCAGCCTGCGAGGACCCGCACAGGCTGTCAGCCTGCGAGGACCCGCACAGGCTGGGCAGCCTGTGCCACAAAGTTTGGCGCCCGTCTTTGTCCCGGCTGCGGACGGTTCCTTTGAAGCGCGCACTGCAGACTACCAGGCGCTGTTGTCGGCAGCGCAAGGGCTGACTTACAGGCCGTTGACTTACGCCGCCCCCGCATCCAGGCTTCTCCCGCAAGAGCAGAAGCAAACGGAACTGCGGGTGAAGCTGAAGCAAGTGGCGCGCGGCGAGAACATCATCTTTGACGGAGTGGCTGCGAACCGGGAGTTCGCCGCGCGGGATGGCGGGAGCGGCTTGTCTTGCCGGCGCGCGTCTGGTCTTGAGGAGCGGTATGTCCCGCGCGGGGACGGGGTGGAACAGAGTTTCGTGCTGGCAGACCTGCCTGCGGGTCCCGGGCCGCTGAGGTTTGTGTGCGAATTGGAGTTACGCGGGCTGACCGCGCTGCCTCCGCGCCCGGGCCGCGGCGGCGGTCTGCTGTTCGTGGATGCTAAGAGACGCTGCGCGGCGCGCTACGGCCAGGTGATGGTGCGCGATAGTTGCCGGCACGGCCTGGTGCTGGAGCCGCAGTTGGCCGCGGACCGGCGCAGCGTGAGTTTCGCCGTTCCCGAAACCTGGCTCCGCGAGGCGCGCTGCCCCCTGGAAGTGGATCCGCTGGTGGGCGGCGGCGATTTCCAGATTTCGCAGGACAACCCCTACGGCGTGGGCCCGCCGGCTGTGGCGGCAGGGGCCAACAACTTCCTGGTCGTATGGGACGACTTGAGGGCCGGAGTGGACAGTCCCCAGATGATGGCGTCAGTAGTAACTCCAAGCGCGATTGTGTCAGCGCCTATTGCGCTTTCCGGAAGCTCCGGCGCTCCGCGGGGCTATCGTTTCCAGCGAGTCGAGATCGCGTTTGACGGCACGAACTGGCTCGTGGTCTGGACTCAAGACGAGCAGGCTGGTGCGGAGATACACGGCGCGCTCGTATCTGCCGGAACCAGCGGGTCAAACCTTTTTGCCGGCACGCTCATCGGCAACACGGATTTCTTAATCGCGACCACCACGGGGACGGTGGAAGAGGATCCCCTGGTGGCCTTCAACGGCAGCGACTTCGTGGTGGCCTGGACCAGCGGCGTTACCACCTCGGGCTCGTCCACCACCGCGACCGGATCCCAGATCTATTTTACGCGTGTGACCAGCCAGGGGACTGTGGCGAATCCGCAGACTATTCCGGCCCAGACCGCGACACCCAACCAAGCCTTGCTTTTTCTGGCGCCTCAGACGCCTGTGGGAGCTACGCTGGTGATCTATCGCGAGAACAGCGAAAACCCCGCGCTGACGCGCGCGGCGCGCATCGCCCAAAACGGCACCGTGCTCGACCCTGGCGGGATCAGCCTGTTCCTGGAATCCGCGACCGGGACCCCGCAGGGATTCGGCCGGCCTATCGGAGTTGCATTCATTGGTTCCGACTGGCAAATCCTCTCGTCCTTGGACCAGACCACGAACAGCGCAGTGTACTTGCACCATCTCAGCACCTTGGGCGTAGTAACACCGCCGCAGGGCGTATTTGCCGTGGTGGGACTGGGGCCGACAGGAACCCCTCTCGATCTATATCAATACGTCCCCGCGTTCGCGGGAACAGTGGGCGCGGCGGTTACGACGAACGGCAACCCCGTGGGCGAATGGCTGTTCCTGCGGAGCGAGATGGTCAACAGCACCACCTACCATATCCTGGGCAAGAGAATTGGCTTTGACGGCACGGACCAGGATCCGATTCCTTTCCAGATTGACAGCAGTTCGACGGGCAACCTGGGCTATGCGGTCGCGGCCCAGTACGGCAATCAGTTTCTGGTGGCCTGGTTGGACGGGCGGAGAAAAGCCACCGTGGCCGGCGACGTGGACAATATCTTTGGTGCGCTGGTGGATGCGACGGTGGCGGACCCGGGAACTGCGCTGCTGCCCGTTATCGTGGCCTCACCCACGTCCGGCTCCGCGCCCTTGGATGTCAGTTTTGACGGCCACGGCTCCACCGGAAGCTACGATACTCTGACTTGGGCGTTCGGCGACGGCACCACGAGCACGTATACGACGACGACTCACAGGTATTCCCAGAATGGGACCTATGTCGCGCAATTGACTTTGACCAAAGGATATTACAGTGTAATCGGCACGACGATAATCACCGTCGGCGCAGGCGGCGCCGTGGGCCAGAATTTTGTGGGGACGCCGCTGGCGAGTTCCGAGGGCCTGGTAACCAATCTGTTCATCAAGTCCGCTTCACTGGGGCTGGATTTCACTCAACTGCAAAACGATACGGCTGTGATCGGCGGGACCATTGACGCCACCACGTTGCCTGTATCTCTGACTGGATTGACGGGCAGTGTCTCGATCGGTTCTGTCGGCCACCCGTTCGCTCTGGATGCCAAAGGCCAGTTCAAGTCGAATGCCTCCCAGACCCCGCTGTACCAGTTTACACTCAATGGCAGCACGGGCGTCTTCAGTCTCCAGGTTACAAAGGACAATCTTCAGCCGGAACTCGATGTTTTGGGCGCGCACAATACCACGGTCTCTCCGGCAATCATTGTTGACGTTCCAATCACCGTACAGGTCGGCACACTGAATGCCACGGCAGTTGTGGGCCTGAAGTACAAGGCCACCATAAAGAAGAGCGGCACGGGGACCTACTCCTTCCAGAGAACGGGCCAAATTGCTTCGGGGACATTCCTCATCACCAGCTTTGCGGCACAGGAGGTCCAGCTCCCCGGTAACGCGGGCCTGGGCCATAATTTCACGATAGCGGGCCAGCTCGTGCTGCCCAATGGCGCCAAATACCAGCCGTCAAATACCGGCAATTTCCTCTTCGAGGTCGGAGATTACTCGACCTCCTTGCCGTGCAGCCAGTTCGTCGTCTCGAAAGGCGCTTGGAAGTTCACGGCGCGCTCCGGAGCTACAGGATTGAAGAAATTCTCGGTCAACGTCAGTTCGGGGGTCTTCAGCCTGCAGTTGACATATGTGCCCGCGACCGGCGTAGGCGGCAGCAACCTTTGGCTGGATTATGGCAACAACATTGTTGACGTGGACTTGAACCTTTCGTTCCAGTTTGACCTTGTCACGCAGAAGAACTTCACAGCGGGGCGGTACGTCTCCATTGCCCGGAAATTATACACGTCCAGAAAATGGACGCTGAAGTGAGAACATGGGCTTTAGGCTTTAGGCATGGGGCCTTGGGGGCGCACGGTGAGGAGGCAAAGCCCAATGCCGGGAACCTGAGGCAGAAAAAAACCTGGATTTCAACGGCGCGCCGTATAGTATAATGCCAATATGATTACAGTTGAGGCCAGCAAACATGAAATCCGGGTGCATATTCCGACTGGCGACATGCCGCCAGACGCCACGAACGCATTCGTGGATTGGCTGCGTGTCGAGGCTGCCGCGCGGCGCAGCCGTTTGACGGACGCCGCGGCACGCAAACTAGCGGAAGACCTCAAGGCGGATTGGTGGGCGCGGAACCAGGGGCGCTTCACCGAGCGCGAGGACAAATGAGTCCCGCTATCATCGTTGACACCAGTGTGCTCTTTGCGGCTTTGGTAAAGAGCCGGTCCCGGTTGCGCGATGAGTTGTTTGCAGACTTGGAGCCCTCTTTCTTTAGTCCGCGCTTTCTCTTCGTGGAGCTTTTCAAACACAAGGAGCGGCTAGTCGCAGCCACGGAGCTTTCCGAGGAGGAGCTTCTGGAGGTCCTGAATGCGTTGCTAGCCCGCATCCGCTTTGCGGATGAGTGCGCCATACCACTCGGCACTTGGCTCGAGGCACGCCGGTTATGCCGGGACATTGACGAAAAGGACACCCCTTTTGTGGCCCTGACGCTGCATCTGGATGGAAAACTGTGGACTGAAGATGAGGAGTTGAAAAAAGGTCTTCGCGCGAAGGGCTTTGACCAATTCTCTGAGCCGTAGGCGTGCGGTGAGGCATCGGACATTCGGGGAGGGGCTTCTTGTGCCGCAGCTTGGCAGATTCACTCACCTGTGGCTTGCTGCCGTCTTGTTGGCAGGCTGCGAGCCGGATTCCCAGCGAGAAAAAGCAGCGCCTGCACCCACGCGCGCAACCTGCCTGCGCCTGGCGGACCAAATGGAGCGGCACCTCAAGGACGAGGTGCTGGCGAAGTGGTTCCCGGCCTGCGTGGACAAGGAACACGGCGGGTTTCATGCGAGCTTCACGCAGGACTGGAAGCGCGGGCTGGACACCAGCAGATTCCTCGTCTTCCAGGGGCGTATGACATGGGTGAGCGCCAAAGTGGCGCTGTGCTATCCTGAATTGGCAGAAGCCTACAAAGGATACGCGCGGCACGGCGCGAAGTTTCTGAATGAAGTGCTGTGGGACAGGGAGTGCGGCGGGCTTTTCTGGGGGCTCGACGAACAGGGCCGGATTTGTGGACGCTTTGGCGCTGAGAAGCACGCTTATGGCATCGCTTTCGGCATCTATGGCGCCGCAGCCGCGTATGCAGCCACGCAGGATGCCGTGGCGCTGGACCTGGCGCAGCGCGCCTTCGCCTGGCTCGACAAGAACGCTCACGATTCCGCCAACGGCGGCTATTACGAGGCCCTGTCACGCGCCGGCCAGCCGCTGCTGGCCCCGCCCTCCGCGGGCAAGCCCCAGGACGGCATTGGAACGCTCTACGGCCGCAAGTCCATGAACACCCACATTCACCTGCTCGAAGCTTTCACCGAGCTGTACCGCGTCTGGCCGGACAAGCAGCTCGAAGCCCGGCTGCGTGAACTGCTCGCCCTCGTGCGTGACAAGATCGCGGTCCCGCCGGGGCGCCTGGAGATGTTTTTCACTCCGGACTGGCGTCCTGTGCCGGACCACGATTCTTATGGCCACGATGTGGAAGCAGCGTTCCTGCTGCTCGAAGCCGGCGCGGCGCTGAAAGAAGGTGCAGACGCCAAGACCCAGGCCGTAGCACGCAGCTTGGTAGACCACGCCCTTGAACACGGCTGGGATGCCGAGTACGGCGGCTTCTATGACAAGGGCGGAGCCTCCACGCCTGCCTTCGGTCTCGACAAAGTCTGGTGGACCCAGGCCGAAGGGCTAAATGCGCTGTTGCTCATGCACGAGCAGTTCGGCCGCGCCACGCCGAAGTATTTCGAGGCATTTCTGAAGCAGTGGGAATTCATCTGGAAGTACCAGGCGGACCACAAGAACGGGGAATGGTATGACACCGTCAGCCGCGAAGGCAAGCCCGTCCCCGGCCAGGCGAAGGGGCAGATCTGGAAGGCGGCCTACCACAACGGCCGGGCGCTGGTGAATGTGACGGAAGCACTGCGGCGGCTGGGTGAAAAATGAAAGAAAATGGGTCTCTTGCAGAGAGTATTCCGGGGCGGTAGGCTTATAAGGGTGGTTCCTGGTCATACCCTTTGTTGACCTGTTGGCCTGTTCGTTTGTTGGCCTGTTGTTTTGTTGATTCATGGGGGGGCATCATGGTCAAGCCTTTGAAGATCGGCATCGTCGGCGCGGGCAGCATTGGGATTCGCGGCGCTATGGAACATCTCGTCCTGCCGGACGTGCAGGACCGTGTGGTCATGAGCGCTGTTTGCGACCCGGCGCCGGGGCGCGCGCAGGCCGCGGCGCAGAAATATCGCGTGCCGCAGCATTTTGAGGACTACGACGAACTGCTGGCCAAGGGCGACGTGGAAGCCGTGACGCTCGGCTCGCCCATCGGCGTGCACTTCGCGCAGGGCCTCAAGGCCATCCGGGCCGGCAAGCACGTCCACTTCAACAAGACCATGACCACCACCAGCGCCGAAGCGGACCAGTTGCTCGCCGAGGCGCAGGCGCACAAGGTCAGGCTCGTGGCCTGCCCAGGCGAAATGCTCCGCCCGCACAACCAGTACATCCGCCAGTTGATCGGCGACGGGGCGCTGGGGCAGTTGGCCTGGGCGATCATCGGCTGCGCCTTTGGCACTTATCACGAGAAGGAGAAGTGCCGCCAGGGCGAGGATGCGCTGAGCAACATCAACCCCGCGTGGTACTGGCAAAAGGCGGCCGGCGGCGGGCCGCTCTACGATATGACTGTCTACGGCCTGCACGCGCTCACGGGCATCCTTGGCCCGGCGAAGCGGGTCACGGCGTTTTCGGGCGTGGCGCTGAAGGAGCGCGAGTTCCGGGGGCGGAAGTTCGTGTCGGACTGCGACGACAACACGGTCATCTTGTTGGATTTCGGCGACAACTTGTTCGCCTTTGTGCACGGCACCTTTGCCGGCACTGTCACGCGCTTTGCCAACCCGAATTTCTACGGCCTGAAGGGCAGCATCGTGGGCCTGGATCTGAACGGCAAGCCGCTGGCCTATCCCGGCCGCGAAGAGGCCGACCAGGCCAAGCAGGGCGGCAACGTGCTGCTGCCGCACGTGCGGAACACTCCGCACCGCGAGCTGGAAGAAGCGCACGTTTTCGAGGACATCATGCAACTGGTGGACCTGGTGCGCGAGGGCACGCCTACCGCCTCGACGCCCGAACACGCGCGCCACGTGATTGAGATCATCGAAGCGGCCTACCGGGCGGCGGAAACGGGGCAGACGCAAAGTCTGCGGACCACGTTCGGGGGCTGACCTCGAACATCCACCACAGAGACACAGAGACGCAGAGAACGGCAGAATTGGGGCTTTTCCTTCCCCCGAAAAAATCCGTTCTCTGTGTCTCTGTGCCTCTGTGGTGAATAAGCCGTTTCACTTCAACAACTCCACGCACAACAACTCTCTGGCATCGCGCAGGAAGAGCTTGCCGTCCACGTATGCCGGATTGCACCAGGCCTGGCCGCAGACCTGCACGCGGCTGAGTTCCTTGTATTCTTGCGGATCAGCCGCGAAGAGAATCAGCAGGCCGCTGTCGGTGAGCAGGAGGATGTTCTGGCCCAGGACCAGGAATGCGGCGTGGGCCTTGTCGGGAGGGGAGACGATGCACCCCGTTTTCTCCCAGGCCCGCGAGCCTGTCTGCACGTCCACGCAGATTATGTTCTTCGCCGGCCCGAGGCCGTAGAGATACTTTCCCACGGCAACGGGACTCGAGAAGTTGATGGCCAGCGGCTTCTCCGTCCAGGCTGTCTCGGCCTTCAGTCCGCCGCCGTCCTTGACGATGCGTGTAGCGATGAGGCCGATCTGGTGCGAGGCCACCAGGACCAGGTCGTCCACGATCACGGCAGTGGCAATGTGCCGGCCGAAAGCAGTCTTCATGGGCGCTGAGCGCCACAGCAGCTTGCCATCCGTGGTGTCTACGCCGATGACGCCCTCGACCGTGAAAGCCACCGCTTGTTTCGTGCCGCAGAGCGTGGCCAGGACGGGCGGCCCGTAAGCCGTCTGGTCGTTCTGGGATTGCCAGAGCACGTCGCCCGTGGCTTTCTTCATGCAGACCAGACACGCGCCCTTCGTGCTGCCCACGCCCACGATGATGTTCTCGCCGTCTACCACCGGCGCGCCCGCATAGCCGTGGCGGCTGGCGCCCGTGGCGGCGCCTTTCTCACCGATGAAGATGGAGCCGAAGTCCGTGCAGAAATTCTTGCGCCAGACGACCTTGCCATCGTCAGCGTTCAGGCATTGGAACTCGCCCCTGCAGGACTGCGCGTAAACGCGGTTGCCGTCAGCCGTGGGTGTGCAGCGCGGGCCGGAGACGAAGTTGTCCTTGAAGCAGGCGTCCAGCCTGGCGTGCCAAAGCTCCTTGCCCGTGGCGGCCTCAGCCGCATGGACGGTTTCGTCGCCCTGCTGGTTGTCGAGGTAGAACACCTTGCCGCCGCAGACGACGGGGGAAGCGTAGCCGTCGCCAATCTTCACGCGCCAGAGGACCTTCGCTTCCGCGGGCAGCGCCGCCGGGACGGCCACGCCTGCGGGCACGTGCCCCGTCTGCGCGGGGCCGCGCCACTGGGGCCAGTCTGCGGACAAGACGAATGAAGAAGAGAAAATGAAGAATGAAGAAATGATGGCCTGGCGAGCGTGAAGTCTCATGGGGCTTTGTCTATCCTTGAATGCGCGGCGCACCAGCGCGGCGCTTGATAATTGAATACACCGGGAAAGGAACTCAGAGAATGGTAACCGTTCAGACTGGGCCGCAACCGTAACGGAGCTATTCCATCGGTCCCATACTTCCCCTACTTCCCATTCCTCCCATATAATGTAACAGCTTTTGCAGAGCAGGCTGGGCTATGCTAGATTCAATGCTTCAGGACTGGGGATGATTCCGAAATGGCAGAACGAGCAACCGGTGACATTCTGCGCAGCCGCTGGCCGGAGCGCATGGCGGAGCACGTCAACCTTTATCTGGGCAGCGGCCGTTTCGGCGCCTGCTTCGATGCCTGCGGGTTGATGCACAACGGCGCCCGCGGCCAGCCGCTGGAGAGCATCGCCCAGACGGTGCTCATGCACGCGGACCACTGGCACCGCGGCGCCTGGGGCCTGGATTACTGGCTGCCGCTGGGCCGCTTGATCTGGGCCGGCGCGCCGCCGGGGCCGCCCAAGAAATACCAGCAGGAGCTGCGGCTGGAGCACGGCTATCTGCTGACCGAGTGCAGTTGGCCCACTCTGTCGCTCACCCTCGTGGCCTACTTCCATCCCGCGCGGCGCGATCTGCTCGCGGTCCACGTCAGTTACAAAGGCTCCAACGCCTCGGCCATGCCGGACCTGCTGCTCGCCCCGGAGACGGACATCCACACGCACTACGGCCAGCACCTCGCGGCCACGGCTGAAACGCTGGAGCACGCTGAAGTCCCGGGCTGGTGGCTGGGCCGCATCCGAGCGGGCACGGCCGACAGTGTGCTGGCGTTGCGGGTGCTGAGCGCCCACGGCCGCGCGCAACTGAAGGCCGGCCACGCAGGCCCGCTGGTCCATTTTTCGGGCAAGCAAGGCCGGCACCTGCTGCTGATCGGCGCAGCCGGTTTCCCGCGGCGTGCGGAATTGTGCGCGGACCTTAACGCCGTCCAGGACGCTCAGGCGCTTATTGACGAAGCTTTCGCCGCGTGGCGCAAGCGCTGGGGCGAGGCCTGGGTGGACGTTCCCGTGCCGGAGTACCAGGCGCTCTGGGAGCGCTCGCATTATTACGTGCTGTCCAGCTACGCTCCCGACGCGCGTGCGCCCGCGGCGCCGATGGGCTGGTCCGGCAGCGGCTGGCCGTTCCACTTTCCGCAGGACGTGTCCTACATCCACCCGGCGTTGCTGCGGCTGGGGTACCTGGACATCGCGCGCGCCTGGGTGGATTTCTACCGCGGCCAACTGGAGGCGATGCAGGAATACACCCGGCGCATCTACAAGGCGCAGGGGAGCATGTGGGCCTGGGAGTTCCCGATAGGCCCGCATTCCGAACTGCTCAAGGAGGGCACGCCCAACTGGTTCCAGTTCGAAATCCACAACGCCGCCTACCCGGCGCGCATGGCCCGTGAAGCGGCGAAGTATCTGCGCGACCCGCAGTGGGCCGTGGCGGCTGCCTGGCCCATCGTGCGCGAAACGGCGCGCTTTTATGGCGCAATCCTCAAGCGCGAGAACGACGGCACATGGGGCATTCACGCCCAGCCTTCCATGGGCCAGGATGAAATGGGCGGCCAGGACGCCGCGAACTATCTGTGTGCGCTCTTCAGCGCGCGCTATGCGCTGCAAGAAGCTCTGGCTATGGCGGAGGAACTCAATCAGACAGAACCCGAACTGGCACACTGGCAGGGCATCCTGCGTGAGGGCCTGGCTTTCAACCGCCTGCTGGACAAGGCCCAGGGCATCTACGTGACGTGCGAAGGTCTGCTGGGCGCGAAACAGGTTGGCAAGCAGAAGCATCCAGTGCAGCTCAACCCGCTCATCTTCCTGCCGTTGTGGGGCGATCCTCCGGATCGCCCAGCGCCCGGCGGCTTAACAAGCCGCCCCACGGCCGGCGAACTCGCCGCCCCCACCAAGCAAGCCTACGCGTTGCGCGACGGCCTGTGCGCCGGTGTGCGCGACCACTTCTACCACGGCTGGACGCTGGCGGCCTATTGGCTGGCGGCGGCGCATTCACGGGACGCGGAGGGACTGCTGCACGAGCTGGGCCAGGCGCTGCCGGCGCGCTACGTGGACCAGGAGTTCATCCAGATTTACGAGACCTCAGGCAGCACGCACATGCCCTTCTACGTGACCAGCCACGGCCTGTACTTGCAGGCGCTGAACGACGCGCTGGTCAGCGACTACTGGGGCCAGACGGAGATTGGCGCCGCTTGCCCGCGGGCCTGGGAAGGAGCGAACTTCACGGCTTTGCGGACGGCGGACGGCCAGACGCTCAGCGGGGAATTGGAGGGGGGACAGTGGGAGTTGGAGAAGTAAGGATTGCAAATTGAAAATTGCAAATTAAAAATTAGTAACCGTTCAGTCCGAGCCGCGACCGTAGTGCCTGTGCCGCAATCCTCCTGGATTGCGGCCGGGGGAAGGGAGCGTCTGCATCGCTCCCATTCTTCCCATGTGTCCCATAGCACCTGATGGGGCGTTCCCCGTGGCCGGTTGCCGGCGGAACTGGCTCACCGCCTTTTGCTTCCTGCCCTCCGCGCTCTTTTTTCTTTTTCCTTCCGCTTGGCCATCACCTTGCCGACGATCTTCCCCACTACCGAGTCATCCTGGTGCGCCGCCAGATACTTGGAGGGCACTTGGGCAAGGATGGTCTTCAGGCGCGCGCGCTGCTGCTTGAGTTCCAATTCAGCGCGGCGGCGGTCGGTGATGTCGCGCGCGATGCCCACTGTGCCGAGCACCTTGCCGTCCTTGCCGAGGATGGGGCTTTTGGTGGTGACGATCCAGGACGGCGGCTTGCCTTTCAGTTCGTGCCGTTCCTCGACGGTCAACATGGTCTTCTCGCGCACCACCCGCGCGTCGTCGGCCTGGTACTTGCGCGCGATATCCGGTGGGGAGTAGTCGAAGTCGCACTTGCCGCGCATTTCGTCGAGGGTCTTGCCCACCGCCTTCTGGAAAGCGGCGTTGACCGCGATGTAGCGTGAGTGCGTGTCCTTGAACCAAACCAGGTCGGGGATGTTGCCGATGAGCGCGTCCCGCTCCGCCTGCCGGGCGCGCAGGTCCTCCTCCATGCGCCGCTGCTCGGTGATGTCCCGGTCAATGCCCAGGAGATATACCTCGCTGCCCACCTGCATCGGCACGGCGCGCCATTCAAAAGCGTTCTCCTTGCCGTCAGGGCGGACCCAGCTTGCCAGGCCGCGGGCGGGCTGGAGGTCGCGCAAGCGCCGCTCGATTGCAGCGTCCTCCGCGGGGGTGAGCAGCGAACGGAGGTGCGGCGTGATGTCGTCCTGCGCCAGGAGTTCGGCCTCCGTGAAGCCGGTCATTTCCACATAGCGCGCGTTGCAGGCGAGGAGCCTCTTTTTGCTGAAGTCGTGCGAGGCCGCGCGCACGCTGATCCCGTCGGGGGCGTTCTCGAAAACCAGGCGCGCCAATGAGGGGCTCTTAAGCAGGTTGTCGCTGGAACGGGTGTCAAGGACCAGGGGCCTGAAGCGCAGCAGCAGATAGGACTTGTCCTGCACGGTGTAGGCTGTGCCGCGGACGCTGAAGTACAATTCGTGGCCGTGAGGGCTCTTGAGCGCCGCGTCGCGCGGACGGGAGGCCACTTCCACGGCGAAACCGCGGAAGGCAGCTTCGTCAGCCGCGAGAGGCTGCAGGGCCGCAACCGCATGGAAAAGGCTGCCGTTCCATCGCCCGTGCGGCACGCCAAACTGCCGCTCCAGCGCCGGATTGGCGGCGACGATCAACGCCGCGGCAGGCACCACCAAAAGCATGCCATCGGAGCTGGCATCGAATACCGGGTTGAAATGCGCCCATGAAGGGTCCGCTTGGTCTATGCTCATCCCTTGGCCTCCTTAACTCCCCTGCCTATATATACACGCGGGCGCCTTGGAGTGCGGTGACTTGTCGCCGCTTTCAAAGCGGGGCCAAGGCCCCGCACTCCAAAGCCAAGAACGGTGTATTCAACCCGGACTGCTTTTTGGAGGTAACATGAGCATGAGCTGGAGCTTGCTGCTGTTGGTTCTTATCTTCGCCGTGCAGGCCGTTGCCGCGCGAGCCGCGGCCTTGCAGGCGGCGCCTTTTACGGACGTCAAAGTTGAGGACGCCTTCTGGGCGCCGCGCATCAAGATCAACCGCGAGAAAGTCCTGCCGCACAACTTCAAGTTCTGCGAACAGACCGGGCGCATCAGCAACTTCGCCAAGGCCGGCGGCCTGCAGCAGGGCGGTTTCGAAGGCATTTTCTTCAACGATTCGGACGTGTACAAGGTGCTCGAAGGCGCAGCCTATTCTCTCGCCCACCAGCGCGACCCGGAATTGGAAAAGACCTGCGATGAGGTCATCGCCAAAATCGCCGCGGCCCAGCAGCCCGACGGCTATCTGTATACCTACTACACACTCAGAAAAGAACTGAACCTGCGCTGGACCAAAGAGAAGGACATGCACGAAACGTACTGCGCCGGGCATCTCTTCGAGGCCGCAGTGCCATATTTCCAGGCGACGGGCAAGCGCGCACTCCTGGACGTGGCTCTCAAGTTAGCGGACAACATAGATTCCGTGTACGGGCCGGACAAGAAACACGATTCGCCCGGCCATGAGGAGATTGAGTTGGGCCTGGTCAAGCTGTACCGCCAGACGGGCCAGGAAAAGTACCTCAAGCTGGCGCAGTTCTTCGTGGAGGAGCGCGGCCAGTCCAAGACCCACAAGCTGTATGGCGATTACTGCCAGGACCACAAGCCGGTGCGCGAGCAGCGTGAGATCGTCGGACATGCCGTGCGGGCCATGTACTTCTACTGCGCGGTGACGGATCTCGCCGCCGCTCTGGGCGACCAGGGCTACATTGATACCGCCGATGCCATCTGGAAGGACGTGACGGAACGCAAGATGTACGTCACCGGCGGCATCGGTCCGTCCGCGCACAACGAAGGCTTCACCGTGCCCTACGACCTGCCCAACGACACGGCCTATTGCGAGACCTGTGCGGCCATCGGCATGGCGCTCTGGAACCACCGCATGAACCTGCTCCACGCCGACGGCAAATACGCCGACATCGTGGAGAAGGAACTCTATAACGGGCTGCTCAGCGGGGTGTCGCTTGACGGCGAGAAGTTCTTCTATGTCAACCCGCTGGCCAGCCGCGGCAACCATCACCGGCAGCCCTGGTTCGGCTGCGCCTGCTGCCCGACCAATGTGGTACGCTTCCTGCCGACCGTGGGCGCGTATGTGTACGCGAGCGGCGCGCAGAGCGTCTACGTCAACCAGTACCTCGCGGGCAGCGGGAAACTCAAGCTGGGCGGCGGCGCCGTGACCATGAAACAGGAGACGCGCTATCCGTGGGACGGCACCGTGAAGATCGTTGTCGAGCCGCAGCCGAGCGCGGAGTTCGAGGTGCGGCTGCGCATCCCTGGCTGGTGCCAGGGAGCGGCAGTCAAGCTGAACGGTGCGCCTGTCCAGCCCCTGCCGCAAGAGCAGGGCTACGCGCGCCTCAACCGCGAATGGAAGAGCGGCGACACGCTTGAGCTGAACCTGCCCATGCCCGTGCAACGCGTCTATGCCGACCCCAACGTCAAGGCCGACGTGGGCCGCGTGGCGTTGCAGCGCGGGCCGGTAGTCTA